>Ga0308163_10003376_pt1 | contig 13447 bp, 10 predicted proteins | sample PhyTR1_FD_201037 | JGI IMG/M metagenome (GOLD analysis project Ga0308163, IMG submission 201037) | Phyllosphere microbial communities from UC Gill Tract Community Farm, Albany, California, United States - DLSLT.R1 | ecosystem: Host-associated > Plants > Phyllosphere > Unclassified | place: USA... | reverse complement strand
CACGACCGTTCCATAGGCGGTGCCGCTCATGCGGGCGTCCGAGATACGCACCATGTCCTTGACGCCCTGCCGCGCCAGCTTGGCCGGCACCGGCAGGTAGCCCGCCTCCGGCATGCCGGACGGACTGGTCGGGCCGGCGTTCTGCAGCACCAGGAAGTCGTCGGCGGTGACATCCAGGTCAGGCAGGTCGATGCGCGCGGCCAGATCCTCGAGCGAGCTGAACACCACCGCACGGCCGGTCTGCTCGAACAGCCGCGCGTCGGCTGCCGACCGCTTGAGCAGGCATCCCCGGGGCGCCAGCGTGCCCGAAAGCGAGATCAGCCCGCCCTGGGGATACACCGGGTCGGCGAATGCGCGCACCACCGCCCGGTCGACCCAGGGCGACTCGCCGGCCAGGCGTTCGCCCAGCGTCTGGCCGGTGATGGTCAGGCAATCCAGATGCAGCAGGTGTTCGAGCTCCCGCAGCACGGCCCCGATGCCGCCGGCGGCATGGAGGTCGGCCATGAAGAACTGGCCGGTGGGTTTCAGGTCGACCAGCACCGGTGTGCTGTCGCTGAGTTCATTGAGCCGCTGCAGCGAAACCTCGATGCCCAGGCGACCTGCGATGGCCGTCAGGTGGATTAGCGCGTTGGTCGATCCGCCGATGGCCAGCAGCACCCGCAGCGCGTTCTCGACCGACTTCTCCGTGATGATCTGGCTGGGGCGGATGGGCCGCAGCGCCAGCTCCACCGCACGCCGGCCGCTGGCCTCGGCCGCCCGCACCCGGTCGGAATGCACCGCCGGGATCGCTGCAGTGCCGGGCAGGGACATGCCCAGCGCCTCGGCGATCGACGCCATCGTGCTGGCGGTGCCCATCACGCTGCAGGTGCCGGCGGTGGCGGCCAGCTTGCCTTCGATCGTTTCGATCTTCTCGCGGTCGATCTCGCCGGCGCGAAAACGCCCCCAGAAGCGGCGGCAGTCGGTGCAGGCGCCCAGACGCTCGCCTTCGAACGGCATCGGCAGCATCGGCCCGGGTACCAGCTGGATGGCCGGCACATCGGCAGACGCCGCGCCCATCAGCAGCGCCGGCACGGTCTTGTCGCAGCCGCCGAGCAGCACCACGGAATCCATGGGTTGGGCGCGGATCATCTCTTCCACGTCCATCGACATGAGGTTGCGGAACTTCATCGTCGTCGGGCTGGTGAAGGACTCGCCCAGGGAAATGGTGGGAAAGTCCAGCGGCAGGCCGCCGGCGGCCAGGACGCCGCGTTTGACCGCTTCGATCAGCTCGGGAAAGTTGCGGTGGCAGGGGTTGAAGCCGCTGGTCGACTGCGCGATGCCCACCACCGGCCGCTTGAGCAGGTCGAGGGAGTAGCCCGCCTGCTGGCCGAAGGTACGGCGCAGGTAGAGGGAAAAATCGGCGTCGCCGTAGTTGGTCAGGCCGCGGGCCAGGCCCTTGGGCTCGGGGGAGTCGGTCACGTGTATTCCTTTCGGGAGCGGAAGCGGGAGTGGCTCAATCGATCTTGGCGCCGGAGACCTTGACCGCCTTGCTCCAGCGGGCCAGCTCGTCCTTCAGCAGCGCGGCGAACTGCTCCGGCGTGCCGCCTGCGGGCTCGGATCCCTGCTGGGCCAGCTTCTCGCGCAGGGCGGGGTCGCGCAGGGCGGTATTGATGGCGGTGTTGAGCCGCGCCACGATGGGCGCGGGCGTTCCCGCCGGCGCCATCACGCCGTACCAGGCGGTGGTGGTGAAGCCGGGAAAGCCGGACTCGGCCGCGGTCGGTACGTCCGGCAGCGCCGGCGAGCGGTGTTCCGAAGTGATGGCCAGGGCGCGCAGCCGGTTGGCCTTGAGGAAGGGCATGGCGATGGGCACGCCCTCGATCACCACCCGGAGCTGGCCGGCGACCAGGTCGGTGACCGCGGGCGAGCCGCCCCGGTAGGGCACGTGCACCATTTCTGCGCCGGCCTCCGACGCCAGCAACGCGAAGGCGAGGTGCGAGATGCTGCCCGCACCGCCGGTGCCGTAATCCACCGTGCCCTTGCTGCGACGTGCCTCGGCGACCAACTCCTGGAGGTTGCGGGCCGGCTGCGACGGATGCACCAGCACCAGCAGCGGCGACTTCGACATCAAGCCCACCGGCACCAGGTCGTGGGCCACGTCGAAGGACAGCTTCGGATACAGCGCCGGGTTGATGGACAGCGAACCGGTGTTGCCCATCAGCAAGGTGTAGCCGTCGGGGGCCGCCTTGGCAGCGACCTCGGTGGCGATGTTGCCGGCCGCACCGGAGCGGTTTTCGACCGTGATGGCCTGGCCCAGGCTTTTCTGCAGCTCGGCCGCCAGCAGCCGGGCGGCGATGTCCACGCCGCCCCCGGGCGGGAATCCCACCAGCAGGCGGACCGGGCGGGTCGGCCAGTCCTGTTGGGCCAGTGCGGCGCCTGCCAGCAGCAGGGGCGCCAGGCCCAGCAGGGCGCGGCGCAGGTGGTGGATGCGGGTAGGTTTCATGGTGTCTCCGTTGTCTCGTGCTTCATTCCGGGCGCAGGCCGGCGGCCTGCACCGCGCGACTCCAGCGGGCGGTCTCCTCGGTCACCAGGCGCCCGTAGGCGGCGCTGTCGGCCCACCGCACCTCGGCGCCGCTCTGCTCGATGCGGCTGCGCACGGCGGGCAGGTGCATCACCTTGTCGAGCGCCGTGCCGAGCCGTCTCAGTGCGGGTGCGGGCGTGGCGGCGGGCGCCATGAAGCCGGACCAGGCGACCATTTCCAGGCCCGGCGACAGGGTTTCGGCCAGGGTGGGCACCGCGGGAAGCTCCGGCAGGCGGCGCAGGCTGGTCACCGCCAGGGGGATCAGCCGGTTCTCGCGCGCCTGGGGAATGAGGGTGTTGGCGTTGCCGATGTAGAAGTCCACATGGCCGCCCAGCAGGTCGGTGATGGCCGGCGCCTCGCTCTTGTACGGCACGTGGGTGGCGCTGCTGTCCGTCAGTCGCAGCAACTCGGCGGCGGCCAGGTGGGTGATATTGCCGGTGCCCGAAGAGGCATAGCTCAGCGCGCCAGGGCGGGACTTCAGCAGCGTCACCAGTTCCTGCACGCTGCGCGGCCCCAGTCGCGGAGACACCACCAGCACCAGCGCGATGGCGGCAGGCAGCGCCACCGGCACCAGGTCGCGCCGGGCGTCGTATCCGAGGTGCGCATACAGGTGCGGGCTGATGGCGATGGACGAGGTGTTGTAGAGCAGGGTCAGTCCGTCCGGCTGGGCACGGGCCACCTGTTCGGTGGCGATATTGGCATTGGCGCCGGGTTTGTTTTCGACCACCACCGGCACGCCGAGCTCTTCGGCCAGACCGGCGCAGACAATGCGCGCGACCGCATCGGCGCCGCCGCCCGGGGCGAAACCGATCAGCACCTTGATCGGTCGGTCGGGATAGGACGCCTGCGCCAGGACCAGGCCCGGCAAGGTGGGCAGCAGCGCGGCGCAGGCACGAAGCGTGTCGCGGCGACGAGGCAGGGCGTGCGGCCGTGTACAGGTCGCCGGTGCATCTCCATCAGCGCTCGCCGGCCCGATGCGGTCGCTTGGGAAGTCCGATCGCATGTCGTTTTTCTTGTGGTCTGCCACCGCATGTCTCCTGCCCGTGTTGCGGGTTGAGCGCACTGTAGGCAGGCCGATGGGTTCCGAAAAGCGAAAATAAGCGAGCGCGACTGGTTGCCAAAACGACCGAATGGCTACAGTCGGCGCATGACGCTCAAACAGCTGGAGGCTTTTTACTGGGCCGCGACCTGCATCAATTTCGCTGTGGCCGCCGAGCGCGTCCACGTGTCGAGTTCGTCGTTATCCAAACGCATCGCGGAGCTGGAACACTCGCTCGGCCTGGAGCTGTTCGACAAGACTGGGCGCAACTCGGTGCTGACCGGCCACGGGGATCGTTTGCTGCCGCTGGCAAAAGACATGCTGGAGCGCGCCGGCGCCATCCGCGAGACGCTGGGAAGCAGCATCGGTCTCAGCGGCCGTTGCCGCCTGGGCATGGGTGAGATGAGCGCCATGTGCTGGCTGCCTGCATTCATCGCGGCGGTGGCCGCGCGCCATCCCGGCCTGCAGGTCGAACCCCTCGTGGCCAACGACCAGGTGCTGGAGCGGCGCCTGGAAGACGGCGAGCTGGACTGTGCCGTGCTGGCCGGCGCTTCGTCGCGGGGCGGCCTGGCCTCGCAGGCGGTCGGCGAGGCCGAACTGGCCTGGGTGGCGTCGCCCGAATTCGTGACGCGATGCGGCACCGACAGGCCGGCGGAGTTGGTCAACGGACAGCTTTTCATCTCGCTGCCGGCAGGCTCCGGCCTGACACGTGCATTGGATCAGTGGGCCGGTCAGCACGGCTTGTCGGTGGAACGCCGACTGTCGTGCAACAACTGGGGTGCGGTCGTCAGCATGATCCGCGCCGGCCTGGGCTTCGGTCTGATGCCGCGTGAGTGGGCGCATGCGATGGCCCGGCGTGGTGCGTTGCTGGTGCTGCAACCCGAGGAGCGGCTGCCGTCTCTCGGCTATGTTTTGCAGTGGCGACGCGACGACAGCAGAGCGTTGATAGCCGAGATGCGGCGTCTTGTCGGTCGGTCGGTCGCCTTCAGGGCGCCGGAATGTTTCATTTGACCCGGTGTCATGTGACGGCGACGCAAACCGGGGCTGCGTGGTAAGCGACGCCATTCGGCGCAGAGGTGCCCCTCACCCCTATCGGTTGACCGGGGGCGTGGTTCGCGCCAAGGACTTGAGCGATCGCTACTCGCCAATGGCAGATGACGTGGCGAGAGCCTGCTTTCGGCCCTCTGACGTCCCTCACTCCGTAGGTTGGGGTCGAGTTGCGCGTCGGTAGAGAACAGCCGTGGCATGTCGGCCTGGTCATTCCAGGACGAAACATGCAGTTCGTTTCATTTGACTTTGACGGCTGCTTCATGATCAGACTGTAAGCACCGTCGGATGCTCGACCGTGTCTACCTGCGCTCATCACGTTCCAAAAAACAAAGCACTACAAATCGATGAACGATCGTCCAACTCTGTTTTTGCTCCATGCGCTCGGCAGCAGCCGAGACGTTTGGCACCCGCTGGTTCGACGCCTGGAAAACGACTTCCGGACCGTCGCACTGGATTTGCCCGGTTTCGGTGGTGCCCACCACGCACCGGACCTGACCGTGGATGGCATGGTCGAGGCCGTGATGCAGGCCATCAGGATGAGCGGTGCCACGCGCTGGCTCCTCGTCGGGCACAGCATGGGCGGCAAGGTCGCGTCCATCGTGGCCGCCCGAGCTTTGGCGGGCGAGAGCGGCCTGTTCGGGCTGGCAGGCGTCGTGCTGCTGGCGGGTTCGCCGAGCACGCCCGAACCCATGGATGAAGAGCGGCGCCAGAAGATGATCGGCTGGGCGAGGCAAGGCGCGTTGAAGCCTGCATCCGCGCGCGAGTTCGTGGATGCAAACATCGGTGCGCCGCTGCCGGCACACCGCGACCAGCGCGCTGTCGAGGACCTGCTTCGCAGCTCTCCCCACGCATGGCTTGCCTGGCTCGAGCGTGGAAGCCTGGAAGACTGGTCCCAGGAAGTGGGTTGCCTGGAGGTGCCGGCGCTCATCATCGTGGGTGACCAGGACGGCGATCTTGGAGAACAGGGCCAGATGCGCACCAATGCAAAGACCTACCCGCGTGCCGAGCTGCGTGTGCTGGAGGGCGCCGGCCATCTGTTGCCGCTGGAGCGGCCCGATGCGGTCGCGGACGGCATCAGGGACTTGTGGACCGCCATCACCACGACGTCGCCCCACATCCCGGCAGATTTCGCACGCATGGTGGCGTCCGCCCGTGTCAGCCGCAGGATGCGCGCCATCGTCGCCAGCCGTGCCATCGCGGACCCTGTCGCCGCCAGGCCGAAGGTGCTGACTTACAGCCAGTTGGAAACGTTGCGCGCCATCGCGCGATGTGTCGTCCCGCAAACCGAACCCGAGGTCGACCTCGCCATCAGGGTGGATGCCCAACTGCTGGCGGGCAAAGGTGACGGCTGGCGACACGAGGAAATGCCCTCCGACCTCGATGCATACCGACTGTCCCTCGATGCTCTCGCTGGTTTCGAGGTGCTCCCACACCCGGCCCAGCTGGAGCGCCTGCGCCTCGTCGCGCAGGGCGATGCAGGCAATCCTGCCGGGGCGCCGGACAAGATGCAGCTTTGGTTTCACGACGCGTGCGCAGATCTCATCCGGCTATGGGTCGCGCATCCCGCGACCATGGCCCGGATCGGTTTCGACGGTTTTGCCAACGGCGGCGACGGTTCCCGCAAGCAGGGATTCGAACGCTTGGCGGCTGGAGAACGTGAATCCTGGGAACCCGTGGTCGAGGTGCTGCCATGAATTTCGACTCGATGCAGCGCTTCGACGATGGCGAACCTGTGGATGCCGTCGTCATCGGCACCGGGGCCGGAGGCTCCCCACTGCTTGCTGCCCTGGCGGCGCGCGGGCTGCGCGTGGTCGCCCTGGAAGCAGGCCGAAACTGGGAGCCTGACGACCATGTGGCCGACGAGGCCGAGGGCTGCGACATCAACTGGATGGAAGAGCGTCTGAGCGGGGGCGGTACGCCGACCGCGTTCGGGTCGAACAACAGCGGGATCGGCGTTGGGGGCTCCACCTTGCACTGGGGTGCCTTCACGCCTCGCCCGGACCCGCGCGACCTGCAGCTTCGAACTCTTCAGGGCGTGGGCCAGGATTGGCCGCTCGAACATGCCGAATTGCTCTCATATGTCCAGCGCGTCGAGCGATTCATCGGCGTTTCCGGACCGGCCGCCTACCCGTGGGATCCCGAGCGGAGCTATCCATTGCCCGCTGCCAGGCGCAACGCCTCGGCGGATGTGATGGCACGGGGTTGCGCAGCACTGGGGATTCGAACCGCCGACGCCCCCGCCGCACTTGTGTCGCGCGACTGGCAACAGGAAGGTGCCGGCCTACGCCAGGCCTGCGTGAACTGCGGCTCGTGCCATCAAGGATGCCGCAACGCGTCGAAGGCCAGCATGGACACCACCTACCTGCCAGCGGCGGTGGCAAAAGGTGCCGAGATCCGGCCGGAATGCCGGGTCACTGGTTTCGAGCGCGATGGCAAAGGAAGAATTTCCGCTGTGATCTACCGTCTCAAGGGCGTGGAGCGGCGGCAGCGCTGTGGAGCGGTCTTCCTTTGTGGCGGTGGTGTCGAGACGCCTCGACTGCTGCTGCATACCGGACTGGCCAACAGCAGCGGCCAGGTCGGCAAGAATTTCATGGCCCATGGCGCCGCACAGGTGTGGGGCAGGTTCGACGAAGAGGTCCGCAGTTATCGCGGTTACCCGTCCTCCCTGCTCACCGAGGATACGGTGCGCCTGCCCGGAGTCGACTTCGCGGGTGGCTACCTCATCCAGAGCCTGGGCGCCATGCCCGCCACGCTGGCCACCTCGCTGGTGCGCGGCGCGGGGCTTTGGGGGCAGCCGCTGGTCGATGCCATGGACGGCTACCGCTTCATGGCGGGTGTCGGCATCAACGCCGAATGCCTGCCCGCGGCCGGCAACCATGTGGAACTGTCTTCAGAGGTGGACGATTTCGGCGTTCCGAAGGCCGTGGTGCGATTGACCGCCGGAGACAATGAAAAAGCCATAGACCGCCACGCGGTCGGGCTCATGCAGGAAATTCTGCAGGCTGCCGGCGCGACCAAGACCTTCGTGGTGTCACGCACGGCACACACCATCGGTACATGCCGGATGGGAACCGACCGCGACACGGCCGTGGTCGATGCAGAAGGCCGGAGTTTCGACATCGACAACCTCTGGATTTGCGACAACTCGGTTTTCCCCAGCGCCCTGATCGCCAATCCGGCCCTCACCATCATGGCGCTTTCGCTGAGAACGGCGGACCGCTTTCTGAAGGGCTGACCTGCCCGGGGACTGCAGGGTGTTCAGTGAGCGGAGTCCTCCATTGCCTAGGCCATGCCGTCGCGTTTTCTGCCACGGCCGTGGCCCATGACGACCCCCGACCGGGGCTTCCGGCAGTCCTGCGGAGGCCGATAACAATGTCTGACGCAAAAGGCCGCACCGGCTTTTAGCATCACCGGATGGCCGTTGAAGCAACTTCGAACTCATCTTCCTGCTTGCGCCCGACCCGCCGTCGCGCCGTAAGCGTTGCGTCGGCCTGGGGCCTGTCCGCGCTGGCGGGATCGACGCGGGCAGCGACCTCGGCCGTCGTCATCCAGTCCAAGAGCAGGGTGCTGGCCAGCCTGGTCGATCCGGCGTCCGGGGCGGCCAGGATCAGCAGAAGCCGCCGTACGACCTGTTCTGGCTCCGCATCGACGCGGGGCCGGCACCTGTTGGCTGAGGTCCACGTCTTCGATTGCCCGGGTTCGGACGTCATCTGTCGAACCGATTTAACTGATTCTTTTCAGACCTTAGAAAGAATTAATTGCCATGTCCCGTGATCAATACAGTTTTACGAATCCGGTCGAGCAATACGCTCGTGTGGAGCCGCCGGTGCAGCATCAGCCGGTACCCGGCGTTCAGGCGCGGATGACGCCAGTGCCCGATCTGGGCGAGAAGACGTATCGCGGCAGTGGACGCCTCGCGGGACGCAAGGCGTTGATCACCGGCGGCGACTCCGGCATCGGCGGTGCGGTTGCCATTGCGTTCGCGCGCGAGGGCGCCGACGTCGTGATCGTGCACCTGCCTGCCGAGCAGGAGGATGCCGGCCACATCCTCGGCCACATAGAGAAGGCTGGCAGGAAGGGGCACGCGATCGCCGCAGACATCACGGACGCCGGTCGCTGTCGCGCGCTCGTTGCGGAAGCCGTCGGCGTGCTCGGCGGTCTCGACATCCTCGTCAACAACGCCGGCAAGCAGGTGGCTGTTGCGCAAATCGCAGATCTGTCCGACGAACAGTTCGAGCTGACGTTTCGCACGAACGTGTTCGCGAATTTCTGGATCACCAAGGCGGCGCTGGCACACATGTCTGCAGGTGCCAGCATCATCAACACTGCGTCGCTGGAGGCCTACAAGCCGTCACCGGAACGCCTGGATTACGCGGCCACCAAGGCAGCGATCAACAACTTTTCGAAGGGTCTCGCGCAGCAGGTGGCTGCACGCGGTATCCGGGTCAATGTGGTCGCGCCCGGGCCGGTATGGACAGCACTGCAGGTCTCGGGTGGTGTGTCTGACGAGCAGATGAAGGCCTTCGACGACGAGAGCACCTACAAGCGTTCCGGTCAGCCCGCTGAGCTCGCGCCCGCCTACGTATTCCTTGCTTCTGCAGAATCGAGCTACGTCTCGGGTGAGACCTTGAATGTGAACGGTGGCATGGTCACGCCGTGATCTGTAAAACGTGCCGCAGCGTCATCGATTCCAGCTGCACCAGCAGGAGCACTCCGCGGGTACGGGTAGGCAGGGCGCACAGCAGGCGTCGACGCGCTGCAGTGTCTCGATGACGACCATGCGCGCTTCCGGCGAGGGCGCGTAGGCGGGGGCCGGTCGGCCAGCGCCGGGGCATAGGCGCGCTCGACCTCCTGGTGCCGCCAGCGGTCGATCACCAGGCCCTTGGCGATCTTCGGCGGCAGCGCCCCGGGCTCCAGGTCGAGCGATGCGGGCAGGTGCCGCATCGTCAGCACCCGCAAGAGCTGGTGCATCGGGCGAACGGAGGTGTCAGTTCCGCGGAGGCGTTGACGACAGCTTCTTTTTTCGAGCTTCCGCGTCCGGCCCGTTGCCGACTTGGACGCCCGGGTCCTGCGCGAGGGCAGTTCCCGCGAGTCTTGCAGTGGACTGCAGGCGCTCGAGCGTTTGCCCATGGCGCGCGCTGGCAGATAGACCGGCCATCGTGGTGCAGACGAAATCCGCGAGCCGGTCGGCGTCCGCGGGATGGTGCTTGGCGATGAAGCTGCGGATGACATCTTGAGCCGCCACATGAAAGACACAGGCAGCCTCACGTGCTTCCGCTTCATTGCTGCGAGTTCCCTCCAACACCATGCAGCCCGACGCCGCCGGGTCGGCATAGGTCCGTGCGGCGAACTCCAGCAGTTCTGCAAGCGACTCGGACAGCGGTCGGTCGGCCCGAAGGATCTGCTGCAGCGGCACGGCGCCAGTCTCGGCGTATTGGTCAAGGATGCGGCGGTAGAGCGCGGCCTTGCTACCGAAGGCTGCGTAGAAACTTGGCGGATTGATGCCAAGGGCTTTGGTCAGGTCCGCGACGCTGACGGCGTCGTAGCCCTTTGCATGAAACAGCTGTTGCGCGGTACGCAAAGCTGCGACCGAGTCAAAGCCGCGAGGGCGACCGCGGGTGCGTGTTATTTCTGTAGTCATGATTACAAAATCCTTGACATGCCGTCTGCGTCAATTATGTAATGCAGATTACATTAATCAAGGGAATGACCATGTCAGCGTTCAAGGAAAAGTCGGTTCTGGTGCTTGGTGGGAGCCGCGGAATCGGCGCAGCGATTGTCCGGCGTTTCGTCGCCGACGGTGCAAAAGTCACTTTCACCTATTCCGGCTCGCCGGACGCGGCGCATGCGCTCGCGCAGGAAACCGGCAGCACTGCACTGCAGACGGACAGTTCCGATCGTGATGCGGTGATCGCCCGCGTCCGCGATAGCGGGCCGCTTGACATTCTGGTGGTGAACGCCGGCATCGCGATCTTCGGCGATGCTCTCGAGCAAGACCCTGACGCCATCGACCGCCTGTTCCGCATCAACGTCCAGTCGCCCTATCACGCATCGGTCGAAGCCGCGCGGAAGATGCCTGAAGGCGGTCGGATCATCGTGATCGGCTCGGTCAATGGCGACCGCATGCCGGTTCCCGGCATGGCCTCGTATGCACTCAGCAAGTCGGCGCTCCAGTGAATGGCCCGTGGCCTGGCGCGCGATTTCGGCCCGCGCGGCATCACCATCAACATCGTTCAGCCCGGTCCCATCGACACCGATGCCAATCCGGAAGACGGGCCGATGAAAGAGCTGATGCATAGCTTCATGGCGCTGAAGCGCCATGGCCGTCCGGAAGAGGTTGCGGGCATGGTCGCCTGGCTGGCCGGGCCGGAGGCCGGCTTCGTGACCGGAGCCATGCACACGATTGACGGCGCGTTCGGAGCCTGAGCGCTGGGCCGGTTCGGGACGTTGGTCTGCAAGCCACCAAGATCGAGATTCTGCTTTCGGCCCATTGCTGCCACTGGCAGACACTTTTAACCGTCTGCTACGCAGTAACAACTGAAAATTAGCCGTTAAACGCTGCAAAACCGTCTTCCGAGGCGCACTTGCCCGTCTAGGCCTTAATGCTTGCTTCCACCATGGCGCGAATCCGCTCAGCCATCGAATCAATCGAAAAAGGCTTTGTCATCACCGCCATTCCCGGCGCCAGATGACCGTGATTAAGCACGGCATTCTCGGCATAGCCGGTAATGAATAACACAGGAAGATTCCGTCGGTCCGCACGTCCCGAATCAGCCATTTGTCGACCGTTCATACCTCCAGGCAAGCCAACATCTGATACCAGAAGATCAATGCGCGCATCCGATTGGAGAATTTTCAGCCCGGTCGCACTGTCGGCAGCCTCGATCCACGCTAAGCCTAGATCTTCCAGAATCTCGATGATGAGCATCCTCACGGTTGGCTCATCGTCCACGATCAGTACGGTTGCCGTTTGCTTAGTTGGCTTCAACGAAACGGCCGGCGCCTCATCGGGAATCTCAATGTCATCCCCGTAGTGACGGGGTAAATAAAGGCACACCGTCGTGCCTTGTCCTACTTCAGAATAGATGCGAACCTGCCCACCGGACTGGTGGGCAAACCCATAAATCATCGACAGCCCAAGTCCGGTTCCCTGGCCGATAGGCTTGGTGGTGAAAAACGGTTCGAATGCTCGGGCGATCACGTCCGGTGACATACCAACGCCGGTATCACTCACGCAGAGCGACAGATACTGGCCTTCTGGCATGTCCTGCTGACGCGCTGTACGTTCGTCAATCCACTTGTTTGCGGTCTCGACCGTGATGCGTCCCCCATCAGGCATGGCATCTCGAGCATTGATGCACAGATTCAAAAGCGAATTTTCAAGCTGAGACGGATCAACCAAAGCGGTCCAGGCGTCGGACGATCCAACCATCTCCACCGGCGTCGCAGGACCGACGGTGCGCTGGATCAACTCATGCATGCCCGTGATGAGCCGATTCACATTGGTAGGTTTCGGCTCAAGTGTCTGCTGGCGTGAGAAAGCCAGCAAACGATGCGTCAGTGCCGCAGCACGTTTCGACGCACCTTGGGCCGTGGCGATGTAGCGCTCGAAATCGTCAAACCGCCCCTGCTGCATTCGTATCTGCATCAGTTGCAGAGCGCCGGAAATGCCAGCCAACAAATTGTTGAAGTCGTGAGCAAGGCCGCCAGTGAGTTGGCCCACGGCTTCCATCTTCTGGCTTTGGCGCAGGGCCACCTGTGTGGCGTCGAGTACGGCAGCCTGCTCTTTTTCCCTCGTGATGTCGCGCCCCACGGCATTAATCAAGTCGTCGTAGGGACGCGTCGACCAGGAAATCCATCGATAGCTGCCGTCGCGGTGGCGATAGCGATTGTCGAATCGTTCATAACCGACGCCGTTCGACGACTCCTTGGCACCATTGAGCGTGTGCGCGATGTCATCAGGATGAATGAAGTCAAAAATTTTGGCACCAATCAGTTCTTCCTGGCGCCAACCTAGCAACCCGGTCCATGCAGGATTGGCGGCAGTAATGACCCCTTGGAAGGTGCAACGCAACATCACATCGGATGAAAGTTTCCACAGCGCATCGCGATCTTGGATCCGCTCGGCGACCTGACGCTCGAGATCGACATTGAGTTTCTGCAGCGACAACGCATCGCGCTGCTGCTCGGTCACTTCATAGCCGCCGACGAAAATTCCGTCGATTCGCCCGTCTTCGTGCTTTACCGGTTCGCAATGCACGTTGAAAAAGCGGTCCGCGGCATCCCCACTGAAGCGGAACAGCATGGCGTTTTCGGAAAACGCGATGCCCGTGGCCAAGACTTCGTCCAGCGCTTGGTGGAATCTGGAGCCAGCCAGTTCGGGAAACGCTTCGGTCAAGGTGCGCCCGATCAATTCGCGCTGACCCGCTAATGCAGCGAAGGATTCGTTCACATATTCACAGACGTGATTCGGACCCGACAACATGCCGAGGAAGCCCGGCATGTTGTCGAGCAGCTTCTGCTGCCGCTGCCGGGCATCGGCAGCGTGGCGCTCGGCTTGCACCTGTTGGGTCATCTCCGTGGCGAGGAGCAGCACACCTGCAAAACCGCTGCTCTCGCCCTGGATCGGCGAGAAGCTATAGGTCCAAATAGTCTCCTGCGCACGACCGTGCCGGTGCATCGTCATCGAGAGGTTCTCGATGGCGAATCCACGCCCTGTGGACAGGACTGCCGCAACCTGGGGACCAAGCACCGGGGCAATGTCGGAAAGTGCTTCAGCCATCGGGCGGCCGAAGGCCCAG
>Ga0308163_10003373_pt1 | contig 13468 bp, 8 predicted proteins | sample PhyTR1_FD_201037 | JGI IMG/M metagenome (GOLD analysis project Ga0308163, IMG submission 201037) | Phyllosphere microbial communities from UC Gill Tract Community Farm, Albany, California, United States - DLSLT.R1 | ecosystem: Host-associated > Plants > Phyllosphere > Unclassified | place: USA... | reverse complement strand
TGCCTTCACTCGGTCCTGGAGCCTTTGGTCTCCAGGCCGCTCCGTTCAGCAAGATTTCTGAATCGCCCGCACGATCTTAAAGTCAACGGCAGACTGTTATTCATCTTTTAGAAAAGTGGATTGGCGTGCTCAAAAATGGCACCGAATGAATGGTTCGAGACCAGAGGCTCGACACCTGAAATTCGGGAATCGCGCAGCGATGACATTTTGCGCCACTCACTGATGCACCAGAACATGTTCGTCGTTCCAGCGATAGCGCGCAGTTTAAGACGAGGGAGATCCAAGAGGGGCCCGTCATGGCCCCTTTTGGGCGGTTTCGGCGCAGCACGTCAAGTGATCACCGCTGTTAAGAAACCGAAATCATCTCGATCCAGCTTTCGCTGTAAGCGAAAAACCACCCTAATGCCCGGTCTGGCATTACTTAAAGTCCGCATACGGCACTAACGGCTCCGGCGGCATATCCAGATCCCCCTGCCAGCCGCTCATCGAATATCTCGCGTACAGCAGGAAATGGCTTGGCGTGTAATCTTTTGCCTGCTGAATATCGATACCGCCACCGACTGTCCAGTGGGAGCTGACACGGCGCTCAAGCAGTGCCTGCACGGTATATCCGAAGCCAGAACCGCTGCTGCCGGTTTCGATGGCGCTTTTATCCGGTAACGAATCCGGGATCAGATTTTGTATCGGGTAACGCTTTTGGTCACTGGTCGAAGAGCGCGACCAGGATACCGACCCGCCCAGCTGCCATGACCAGTTCTCAGTACGCTGGCGATAATTGACCGGCACGGAAACCGAGAAATATTGCTGCGGACTGTAATAGCCGCCCTGTCCCAGCGTATAACCGCTGAGATCTTTCTGGTAATGCCAGACCATTGAACTCAGCCCAACGGTCGCGCGGCGGTTATCCTCATTGATGACTTTGTAGTAATACCCGCCCATCAGGCGCTCACGGGTGTTGTCTTCGACATTTTTACCGGTCAGCTGATGCGCACTCAGGTCAGCCCAGACGCCGTTTGCCAGCCCCTGATCGTAACTCAAACCAAGACTGCCACCGGTGGCGATAACGCCGCCCCAGGTGGTGCCTGTGCCCGGATCTTTTGCGCCGGCAAACGAGAGTAATGAGCTGGAGACCGGACGCCGCGAAACGGTGGTCGTCCAGCCAATCTGGTCCCAGTCTCCGCTGTAAGCCAGTCCGCCGACCCAGTTGACCACCGGGAAGCCGAGCGGCGTGGTGCCCAGATCCCCTTTCCATTTGTCATTTTCCCAGCCCGCGCCCAGGCTGAGACCATTGGCTGTCTGGCTGCGGTAGCGTCGGCAGTTCTGAACGCTACAGGTACCAAAGCTCGCCTCATAGTTGCCGTTTTCATTGTCGAACGTTCCGGCATTCATACGCACCCAGTCGGCACGCAGGAATCCGCGCCCCTGATAAACCGGCATATCGGCCTGGAACATGGTGGTGTTGGCAGTGAGATCGGATTTACCCGGCGTCCCGCTTGAGGTCCAGGAATCCGTATCCACGGTAAAATTCACGTCCTGCTGGCGGTACAAATCATGTGCGTCAGAACGGATGCCGCGTTTAAGCCAGTCATCCCCCGCATTGTTTCGCGTCAGCCGCGTATAACCGTCGTCGTCCTGCGGCAATTTATCGGTGATGCCGCTGGCGACCATCGCCTGTTCATAATCCTGTCGCGCCAGCTGCGGCTGACCGAGCTGTTGTTCAACATTGGCAGCGTTACGATAAATCAGCGCCTTATCCTGTCCTGCGGGTTGTGATGCGGCGGCAGCTTTCAGCGGTTGTAACAAGGATGCCGCTCTGCTGGTTTCACCGACATCCAGCCACGCCATCGCCACACGGCGCTGCTGATTGAGGCTCAGCCCCTGAAGACTGGCCTGCTGTAATTCCTGTTTCGCCTGCGCGGTATTTCCCGCAGCCAGCGAGGCATCAATTGCAGTGAGCGTTTTGTCCAGCCGGATGCGCTGTGCCATTTCGCGCATATTCTCGTCCCATCTGGCTTCCGGCAAGGTGTGCAGATGACGCAATGCCGCATCATCGCGGTCTGAACCAGAGAGATACAGCGAATAGGCGTAAACCTGTTGCGGATCGGAAGGATGCTTCGCCACAAACTGTGTGAAAACAGCATCGGCTTTGGCCGGTTCGCCTGCTTCCCTCAGCGTGCCGGCGTAGTGATATGTTGCCCAGACATCATCCGGATTGAATTTCAGCGCTTCGGCGTAACGGTTCGCTGCCTGATTCCAGTTGCGTTCGGCGGCGTATTTTTCTGCCTGCTCAGTGACAATGTCACTTTGCAAACCGCGCTGTTTGTCACTGAGTTTTGCCCGTGACGCCGCCGGTAATGAATTGATGTAATCGAGGGCTTTTTGCGGCGACTGTCGCTGATAAATGTTTGCCAGTCCGCGCTGGGCGCTGCTGTTGTCACGCTCCAGCATCAGCGCACGGCGATAAGCCTGTTCGGCCTGTGGATCGTTTTTACGCGCCACCGCCACATCACCCAGCCCGACGGGTGCCCACGGGTCGCGCGGATCAAGGCGCTGCGCCTGCTGATAAGCCGCTTCGGCCTGTTCGAGCTGACCGGCCTTCAGTGCCTTATCGCCCTGATCGACTTTCAGCCAGTAGCTGTTGGTCTGGATCAGGCTGTTCCATTTTCCGGCGTTATAGCCATCGGTTTCTGCGGCTTTAGCGCGCTGGAACATCGTCAGTGCCTGCTGGCGGTTACCGGCGCGGGAATAGGCCAGCCCCATCGCGCCCAGCACTTCGGCATCATTTGGCGTGGCCTGTAAAGCCTGTTTCAGCGGTGCGATCGCGCCGGTTGAACCGCCTTTGTCGATTTGCGCCAGACCACGGATACGCGCCTGATAACGCGGATCGGCCAGTAACCCCTGCTGGCGCTGGAGTTCCTGCTGTGCCGCAATCACCTGCGGACCGGTATCAAAGGTAGCAATAAACTGCTGCAGGGCGTCAACGCTGGCATTACCTACCGGCTGGTCTTTAATGCGCGCCAGCCATAAATCGGCGGCGGGTGAACGCCCTTCGTTGGTGGCAGCAACCTGTTTGATCAGCCCCACTGCTCTGGCGTCATCACCCTGCTCAAAGGCCATCTGCGCCAGTTGCAGACGCAGCTGAACATCGCCCGGATACTGGTTATTCAGCGCCTGAAGCTGCGCCTGAGCGCGGGCTTTTTGCCCCGGGAGGCGGGTGATCAGTTGCCAGTATTCAACGGCCAGATCCAGCGTCGGCGGCTGGCCGCCAAAAAGTTCGTCGTACTGCGCTTTGGCTTCATCCAGTCGCCCTGCCGTCGCCAGCAGACGCGTCTGTTGCAATTTTTGCTGCATCTCTGGCGATGCGATTTTCAGGCTGAGTTCTGCCTGCCGGTAATCGTCGGAGCCGGGCGCCACCTGTTTGATTTTTTCCAGTTGCTGCTGCGCTTTGGCCTGATCGCCTTCACGCAGAAGCAAACGCAAACGGGCTGAAAGCACCTTAGGATTTTGTGGATCCATCAGTTCGAGGCGGAACAGCGACTGGCGCACTAAATCATCCTGATGGCTGGCTTCCCCGACCCGCACCTGCTCCAGCAGCCACTGTTCGGGAGAAACCACCGGCGCTGAAATCGCAGGCGCAGCCAGCAGAGCCAGCCCTAACGTCAGGGCCAGCCGGTTGAGAGGAAAACGCATTTTGTGACAGGTGTTCACGTGCTTATTCCTGGTCATCATCAGACAGACGACGACGCGCCAGAGAACGCAGGCCGGTCCACAACAGAATCGCTGCCAGCAACACCACGATAACCGCCATCACCGCAAGCAGCACCGGATGGGTCGCCAGCGCATTCCACACACGTTCCCACCATGGCAGATGACCGACGTAGTAAGTGTCGCCCACTCTCAGACTGCTGAGGCCAGAATCACGCACCACGCTGACCGATCCGAAGACCTGCGCGCGTTGTTTAGTGTCCTGCATCGAGGTGTTGAGCAATTCAAAGCCTTGCGGACTGTTCGCCATCAGCGCCACGACGCTGCGCTGGTCAAAATACGGTGACTGCATACCGACGACTGCGGCTATCGGGCCCTGCGCCGTGATTTGCGCACGGGTATCCACCTGAGCGTCACTCGCCGGTGCCGTATTGTCCGGCAGCGGAGTCTGGCGGATGGGCGTATTCACGGCGTCGCGTGCGGCAGTGATCAGCAAATTGGCTTTTTTGTCATCGCGCATACTGTCGTCACGCAGACTTTCCGGCAGACTGCCGATCACCAGTAAATCCGCATCGGTCGATTTGGCTTTAGCAGTATCTTCCGTCAGCCCCACACCCAGCGCCGGATACCCGGTGAGCGCGCCAATATTGCCCATCGCATCAAGCAGCGTAGTCAGCTGCACCGGCTGCGGTTGCGGCTGAACCAGCACCAGCGTCTGGGACAAATCGGCCATGCGGCTGAACGGGAAACCGGCATTGGCGAACGCACGTAAATCCGGCATCGCCATAAAGTGACGGTAACCGGAGAAGTCGATGGTTGAACTGTCGTCAATCACCACATGATTTGGCACCGTGGTGTAGGTTTCGCAGCGACCTTCCGTGCCGCTGGCCAGCAGCGAGGTGTAGTCGAAATCAAAGCGCATCTGGTTCACAGCACCGAGTTTTAGCGCCGGAATGTTCAGGTCTTTGCTGCCATCGAGCAGCCCTTGTAACAAGGAAAGACGCAGCAGTTGTGAATCCTGATCGTGACCGGTTTTCAGGGTCAGATCCTGCACAAACTGGTTGTTCAGGCTGATGCTCAGGCGTGAGGTATTTTTCAGCTGCGGCGACGTATAACGATATTTCAGCCGCATATCGATACCGGTGCTGTTGATGAGGAACAAGTCCGGCGGCAGGTTGATATTGAGTGTAATCGGGTTCGGCTGAATACCGTCTGACTGCAACTGTTCAGCGTACTGTTTCAGTTCACCGAAGTTCATCGGGCGGTCGGTGCGCACCCAGTTTGGCGCATCGTACGGCTGACGTGGCTGAGCCTGGTCAACATTATCCACGCCGATGGCTTCACCACGGAACAGGATGTTGCCCTGCGCGATGCCTTTTACCGCCGTCAGCAAATCTTTATCGTCACGCCCTAAAATCAGCAGCATTTTCACGTAAGGATTATCCGGGCGGCTGACCATCTGCACCACCGGCCCTTTCACCGGCGGCAACGCTTTGAGGAAATCCGGGCGCTTGTCATTGGTGGCAAACACAATGGCATGACTGTCCGGCATCTGGTTATACAGCGTCGGGAACGACTGGCCGCGCCACTGCGCTTTGGTCCCGAACCAGGAGGCAAGAATTGCCGCCGCCTGTTGCTGGGTGGCGTCCGGCGACGCGGCAAAGACCATCGGCAAATCCAGCGGACGACTGTCACGCGCATCAAAAAACGGCACCGGGAAATGCGCCAGATCGTTGCTCAGCGGCAGTTTTTGGTATTGCAGACTCAGCGAACTGCCCTTACCGATCTCCAGCCACAGCGTGGTATTGGCCGGGTTTTCACACACATTCTGGTAATGGCCGATAAATTCCAGACGGATGCGGTTGAAGTCTGTGACATAGCGCGGATCAATCGCCATCTGTAAGTGGTTTTTCTTGCCGAGCTGGTCTTTGTTGATCACTTCAACGCCCATCAGCTGGTCATTGAGATACACCTTAAGATGTGACTGTACGGGGATCAGCGACGGTGACGGTGTGAATTCCAGATTCAGCATCGCCTGTGTTACCACTTCATCACTGCGCACACCGAATTCAATCTGACCGTTAGGCTGAATGCCGCGCAGGGTAATCGCACCCGGCGTCGGCGCCACATCCGCAAACGGCAGCGTGACACTGCGCACTGGCGCGCCCGGAATGATCATCGGATCCACCGCCGGTGCGACCACCGGTAACGTCACCTGCGTCGGAGCCGACGACGTCATAATGTTCGCAGAAACTGCGGTAACGGGCTGATTGCCTGCACTGGCTGGTGCTGGCGCACCGAAGGCCGGAGCCACTGAACCCACCGCCAATGACATCAGGGCGGATGCCATCAAAATTGTTAGAGGAAGTCTTTTCATTATTTGGTCATCATCAGGTTGGGTTCATCAGGCTGAACGGACAGCGGCGGATTTCGCGGCGCGAAAGACAGCAGCCAGCCGCCAAACGACCGGGTGCGCGAGGCCAGCGGACGGAAGCGTTGCGGTGCAATATCCAGCATCCGCAGGTAGCCGCGGATACCGAGCCCCAGCACTTCACGCAGGCTTTCCATCGGTTTGTCTTCAGGGAAACTGTCTTCGCGCAATACCCAGCTGTCAGCACGGGCAAAAGTACATTGAATGAAATCGATATGTTGTTGCGTGGTGAGCGGCAGAAGCTGCATTCCCATGCTGGTACCAAACACACGACTGATTTGCATCGGGAAAGTGTATTCCTGCTGACCGCGGTGCAACAGTAACGTGACGTTGTCACCAGCTTTAAACTGGCTGGCACTTTCAGTTTCCAGCCCGACGCCGTTGTCCGAATAATCCTGCACGGTACACACATAAATGTGGCCGTCCGGTTTTATCAGCGAGGCTGGCATTCTGGCTTCGACACGATGCGCCTGACGCACCTGTTTCGATTCAAACGCCACCGCAATCGCCCCGCCGAGAATAATCATGTTGTAAATCACCCACGCCATACTCACCAGCACGGTCAGGATTTCATCGGGGCGACCATAAATAATGCGGTAAATGCCGAAGAATAATCCGGCCAGGTTAAGCAGCATCAGAATCTGATACGGGCGGCTGATTTTCCAGTCAACGTAGGCGTGTTTGTTCAGACCACCTTTGGCGGTGACGTTAAATTTACCGGCGTGCGGATTAAACAGCGCCACGGTAGTGGGTCGTGCGATATACCACGCCAGCACGGTTTCGTAGATTTCATTCCAGAAAGAATGGCGGTATTTCCCCTGCACGCGGGAGTTAGTCAGGCTGGCGTGGATCATGTGCGGCAGAACATACAGCGCAATCGCAATCGCCGGGGCATAAATGATGTAGGCGTGTAATAACAGAAACGCCAGCGGCGCGGTCAGGAAGATAAGCCGCGGGATCCCCGCCAGGAAGTGCATCATGGCGTTGGCATAACACAGCCGTTGTGCCAGTTTCAGCCCTTTGCCGAACAGCGGATTATCAAGGCGGAAAATCTGCACCATCCCGCGCGCCCAGCGGATACGCTGACTGACGTGGGCGGAAAGGCTTTCAGTCGCCAGCCCCGCCGCCTGCGGAATACGGATATAGGCTGAACTGTAGCCGTGTCGGTGCATACGCAGTGAGGTATGGGCATCTTCGGTGACGGTTTCCACCGCGATACCACCGATTTCATCGAGCACATCACGGCGTAACACCGCGCAGGAACCGCAGAAAAAGCTGGCATCCCACAGGTCGTTGCCGTCCTGCACAAGACCGTAGAACAACTCGCCTTCGTTCGGTGTGCGGCGCATACGTCCCAGATTTCGTTCAAACGGATCCGGTGAGAAAAAATGATGCGGCGTCTGCATCATGCTGAGTTTTTTATCTTTGAAGAACCAGCCGACGGTCAGTTGCAGGAAAGAACGGGTCGGCACGTGGTCGCAGTCAAAAATCGCCACAAGTTCACTTTTTGCCTGTTTCAGCGCGTTATTGATGTTACCGGCTTTGGCATGTTCATGCGTTTCACGCGCAATATACTTGATGCCAATTTCGTGGGCAAAATCGGCGAACTCCTGCCGGTTGCCGTCATCAAGCAGGTAAATAGTCAGTTTTTCACGGGGCCAGTCCAGCCCGAGCGCCGCATACAACGTCGGTTTTACTACGCTGAGGTCTTCGTTATAGGTGGGGATCATCAGATCAACCGTCGGCCAGGTCGAGACATCCTCAGGCATCGGCACCGGTTTACGGTTAAGCGGCCAGATGGTCTGGATATAACCGAGCACCAGCACGGTCCAGGAGTAGGTTTCCGCGCCCAGCAGCAGTAAACCGCAAATCAGGCTCAGCGGATCTTCCCAGTTCAGGGTTGAGGTGTAGCGCCACCATAAATAGCGGCAGGAAATGGTCAGCGACAGAACAATCATCATAAGCGCCGGGAAACGCCCCGGAATGCGACGGATAATCATCGCAATGCTCCACAGCAGCACCACGAAAATAAACTGGGCGAGATAACCAAATGGCTGGGAAATGCAGAACATGGCCAGCGTAAAGGCCACCAGCCCGGCCATCATCATCAGAACGCGCCTGCCGGCGCGGTGCATTTTTCCGATACGACGTGTGATACGGGTTTCCAGCGGGCTTTGTGTCACCCGTTTTGGCAACGATTCCAGCCAGAAATGGATCCTTTCCCGCAGCCGTTGCGGCCACCGGCTATAAACGATGCCGCCACGGGTTTTTCCTGCCGGGATGATGATCAGCAACCACAGGCTCTGAACGAGATAACGCAGCGGATCGGCAATACGCACCCGCGAAGGCGAAATTTGCGGATACCAGCGGGTTCTCTGCGCGCCCACACGCTGCCAGGCAGGTGATTCAAAACGCAGAAACAGCCAGCACAGCGCCACACAAAAAATCATCATGCCGGAAGCAATGCGTGAAGATTTTGCCTGCCGGTAACGGCGGTAACGGTGCTGCAATTCCTGCATAACGGGCGGCACAAAAAACAGGGTCAACAGGCCGTTCATTTTGCCGGACTCCGCACCGCTTGCGGCTGACGAAGATTGAGCAGAAACCAGTTCGCCAGCGTATTCATTTCACGGGCGATCTTGCTGTTATCTTTCCATTCCCCGACCGGTTGTTTCACCGCCAGCGATTCCGCCATGGCTTCATCACGATGTAAAATCACCGGGATCAATGCTGGCAAGGTTTCTTGCCATAACAGCAAAATATCTTGCTGTAACTGGCTGGAGGGAACGAACTGATTGAGCAGATAGCGCCCGTTTGGCGCTAAGGCGTGCTGGTGTAAACGAAGATGCGACTGGGTATCGGCGTGCAGAAGTACCACCGTGCTGTCGGCCAGCGACCGCGCAGGCAGAGGATCAGCCGCCGGAGAATCAATCAGGATCCAGTCATAGACGCCGGTATTTTTGAGCTGCGTGAGCGCTTTTTGCCAGTCGAAATCGGCCTCACTAACATCTTCACCTGAAACATGACCGTAAGGCAGAAAGTCGAGACGGGCGTGGTAACGCATCGCTGATTGTTGCCAGGCTTCTCCGGCTTGGTGCGCGGAACACCAGCCACGCGACTGAGCGAAAGGCATACCAAAATGCAACCGCAGCACGTTTTCCGGTGAAAAGTCGATCACCAGCACTTTTTCATTCAGTTGTGCGAGCCCCCAGGCCAGCGCTGCGGTCACCGAAGTGGTCCCGGTACCGCCACGAAAACCCTGTAACGCGATGACAGCCATATTATTTTTTCTCCGCGCCGTGTTCAGCGAATTGCGCCAACTCAGCCAATAATGGCCAGCGGGACATTAGTTGCGGAATTTTTTCTTTACGGGCTATATCTACGTAATGTAATTCTGACAAAGAAAAAAGGTGACTCAGCGCATAAAAATCATCATCGCTGGACGGTTCGGATTCTTCTGAGTCTGCAATATTGGCCGCCACCGTTCCTCTCCCTGCTTCAATCCAAATGCTGATACTTCAGCACAGCCAAAAATTGCCCGGCATGATTAGGCATTTTAGTATCAAACATTATTGTGAAGAATTATGATTATTTAATGTAGCAATGATAGAATTTATTATACTCACATTTATCAGTGTGTCCCAGCAGACTTTTAATCAAAACCGGACAGAAGCAGATTAACAATATGGCACTCTCCTTTTCATTGGGTATGAAGCAATTCTGGAATGGTTTAGGCCAGATGCAGGCTCAGGGGCTTTACTGGGTCAACACCGACAGTCAGGAAGCGGCATATCGTTTGAGTGGTCAGGTACTTGAAGCTCAGCGGGGAGAAATCCCTGTCAGCCTGTTTTTTCCACAGCACAATTTAATTTGCTCTGGTGATAAAAATAGACTAGCTGATGACAATATCCTTCTTACCCATTTGCATAAATACCCCAGGCAAACGTTTTATTATCAGCACGCGGAAGGAAAAAAAGCGTTTCTGGGATTGCCCGCCGATATTAATCGCCTGCCTGCCCCCCCTGCTTCTTTAATGATTTTATTACTTCCTGCCGTGCGCTGTCAGGAAGTAAAAGATAAACAACTTTCCCGCTGGCTGGGTGAAATTCAGTCAGGCGCTAATGGTAAAGGGGCGACGCTGCTTATTATCTGCTTCGGCGATGGCATTAATGCGGTTAAATCCCGCTTACATTTATTCCACCACAATATATATGGCCTTGCTGATTTAAAAACCGATGTGAACCCAAACCAGTGGGGCATCTCCTGGTGGCATGACAGTCTGGGTGCCGAAGCGAATACGCTTTATCCTCTCCTCCCGCGCACGAACGGTTGGGAGATCCAGAAAGACGGTGCTTCTTCTGCTTCAGCCCAAACCGGTGATGATCAGTGGATGTTGCTGGCAGAGCGTTCGGTGCTGGAAGGTGCGCCTGCACTTTCCGGGCGCTGGTTCCTGTTCGATGGCAACGACGCGCTGACCGAAAGAGCCACGCACGCCCGTTCTGCCACCGTTATTTTTGCGCTGGCGGGTAACGATGAAGTGGAAGTGCTCGCACGGCAGATCCACCTTTTGCGCATTCAGCGCGGCAATGGTTTGAAAATTGTGGTGCGCGAGATGAACTCTTCCCTGCGCTATGTCGACCAGCGTCTGTTGCAGGCCTGCGGTGCCAATCTGGTGGTGCCGCACGCTGCACGCCTTTCCAACTTTCTGACCTTACTGGATGATCTGCAAAATCTGACGTTTACCCGTCACGTCCCGCAGGACATCGACGTGCTGCTGGACAGCCGTTTACCAACGCATCATAAGGGATATCTGCCGCTGCCGGTGTTCTGCGACGTGATGCGCGATATCTGGGATCACGCCGCGCTGGCGACCGAATCACGCGGGATTTTAATTTCACTGCGCCCTGCCGCCGGGATCAGCCCGCAGCAGGCGATGTCGCTTTGTTCGCTGCGCCGCGACGGCGATATTCTGACCGTGACTGAACGTCATCTGTATTTGTTCCTGTCGAACTGTCAGGTCAGTGATGTCGAAAACGTTCTGGCCTTCCTGTTTAATCTGCCGGTGAAAGAAGTCTTTAGCAGTCAGACTTTCTGGAGTCACGAGCTGGATATTCAGACAGAAGTTCGCCGTCTGGCCGCCAAACCGCCGATGGCAAATTCGGTGTCAGAAGCACAGCCTTTTGTGGCGCATAAATCTGAACCTTTGAAACGTGCGCCCGTTCATCAGCCCGTTCCCATCACGCTGGCCGTGAGCGATACACCCGTTATTAACACGCCGGAGTAAGAGAAATGGACATTCAGGACATTATCGAAATTTTCATTCTGGCGGCGGTGATTTTTCTCCCGCTGGGATATGCCCTGCGCAGCCGGTTGCCGCACTGGAAAAACCGCTTTGCGACGCGATTTCTTTCGCCGCGTTATTTAACCCCCATGACCATCAGCAGCATCAATAAGAACCGCAAACGCTCCGCGACTTTGCCTGAAAATTCTGCGGCTACAGGGAAATCCAAAACTTCATCATGAACGAATCGCACTCTTCTTCTCCGCGCTTGCGGATCTGGCAATCCTGGCGCGGTCTTGGTGCCTGGAACTACTATTTCTTATTGAAATTTGTTCTGCTTTCACAGGGTTATCTGAATTTTGACGCGCTGAGTAATCTGGTTTTTGCGGCGGTGCTGTTATTCCCGCTTCGCTCCCTGCGTCTGCATCGCTGGCGACAATGGGTTGCCCTGCCGTTCGGCCTTGCGCTGCTTTATCATGATACGTGGCTGCCGGGCTGGCGTTCCATTGTCAATCAGGGAGCTGACGTCGCAGGTTTCAGCGTCAGTTATCTGCTTGAACTGGCTGACCGTTTCATCAACTGGCAGTGGATTGCCGTCGGTTTCGCCATGCTGGTCGGTTATCTGTTTATTTCACAGTGGTTACGCCTGACGACATTCACGGTGATAGCCCTGTTATGGGTGAATCTCAGCGGTGTGATCACGCCGTTGTTTACGCATACACCGGCACCGGTTGTGGCACAAAATACCGCGGCGGCTCCGGCACAAGTCGCGCCATCCGCTACCGATAATACCGTCACGGGTCCGCCGACCAATGCCAACCTGAATGCGTATCTGGATCAGTTCTATCAAAACGAACGCCGCAAGGCGACGAAGTTTCCTGATGCCCTGCCAGCCGATGCGCAGCCTTTCGATCTGCTGGTGATCAATATCTGTTCGCTGGCCTGGGCTGATCTGGACGCAGTAAATCTTTCGAATTCGCCGCTGTGGTCGCGCTTTGATTTTGTGTTCAGCAATTTCAATTCCGCCACCGCATACAGTGGCCCGGCGTCGATTCGCCTGCTGCGGGCGAGCTGCGGCCAGCCATCACACCACGATTTGTACCAGCCAGCCGGTCAGCAATGTTACCTGTTTGACGATCTGGCGCGTCTGGGCTTTACCTCGCAACTGGCGATGGATCACACCGGCGTGTTCGGTAATTACATCGGCAATCTGCGTGATGACGCGGATATGAAAGCCCCGCTGATGTCGCAGGCGGGTCTGGGTTATGAACTGACCTCTTTCGACGGCTCACCCATTTTCAACGACGGGCAACTTTTCTCCCGCTGGCTTGAGAATCAGGAAAAAGCCGGCACCGCACGGACAGCAACCTTCTTCAACCTGATCCCGCTGCATGACGGCAACCGTTACGTCGGCAGCAATAAAGGTGCGGACTACCATAACCGCGCACAGACACTGCTGAACCAGCTGAACACCTTTATGGATCAGCTGGATAAATCCGGTCGTAAAGTGATGCTGGTGGTGGTGCCTGAACATGGCGCGGCGCTGGTGGGCGATAAGATGCAGATTTCCGGCCTGCGTGATATCCCGAGTCCGGGTATCACTCACATCCCGGTCGGCGTGAAGTTCTTTGGTATGCAGGCACCACATGCGCCGTCGCCGATGAAAATCGAAGGCCAGAGTAGCTATCAGGCGATTTCAGAAATGGTCGCCCGCGCAGTCGATGGCAAAGTCTTTACCACGCCGACCATGGACTGGAAAACGTTCGCGTCGAACCTGCCGCAAACGCCGCTGGTGTCTGAAAATGAAAACTCGGTGGTAATGGAATATCAGGGGAGAATCTATATTCGCCTGAATGGCGGTGGATGGGTGCCGTATCCGAGCTGATGCTATTTTGTGGGCTTGCCGCCCACACGGGCCTTAAGGTCAACACCTTGGGTTGCCACCCAAACTGGCCTCAAGGTCAAGACCGTGGGCGTCGGCCCACACCGACCAGAGACCCGGTAACGCGCGGGCCTCTGGACTCCGCGCTTTTTTCACTTCGCGCTATCGC
>Ga0308163_10003371_pt1 | contig 13482 bp, 12 predicted proteins | sample PhyTR1_FD_201037 | JGI IMG/M metagenome (GOLD analysis project Ga0308163, IMG submission 201037) | Phyllosphere microbial communities from UC Gill Tract Community Farm, Albany, California, United States - DLSLT.R1 | ecosystem: Host-associated > Plants > Phyllosphere > Unclassified | place: USA... | reverse complement strand
AGCGCACGAATGGGCTTGGATTGTTTTCATCCCAATTGTGATTTTCATTGTTACAGCTGTTTCTAACGGCGCAAATATCACCGATGGAATTGACGGTTTAGCCGCAGGAACAAGTACTGTGATTCTGTTGACTTTAGCATTTTTTGCTTACGTTTCCGGGAATATGATTTTCGCTGATTATTTGAATATTATGTTCCTTCCGCATATGGGTGAAACCACGATTTTTGCGCTTGCCCTAGTTGGTGCCGTTATCGGCTTTTTCTGGTACAATACTTATCCGGCTCAGATTTTTATGGGAGACACTGGAAGTTTAATGTTGGGAGGTGTAATTGCCGTTTTAGCAATCATCCTAAGGAAGGAATTGTTAATTCCTGTTTTATGTGGCGTGTTCCTTATCGAAAATCTTTCAGTGATTTTACAGGTAATGGTTTTCAAATACAGAAAGAAAAAATATGGGCTGGAATATGCTCAAAATAATAGATTATTCAAGATGTCTCCATTACATCACCATTATCAGAAAGAAGGATTTCACGAGAGCAAAATTGTGAACCGAATGATAATCATTGGTGTAATGCTGGCAATTATTTGTTTAATTACTTTAAAAACTAGATAAAAAACTAATAACCACAAATGAGAGTAGTAATACTTGGAGGAGGCGAAAGCGGTGTTGGAGCTGCATATCTGGCAAAAGCCAAAGGCTTTGATGTCTTTCTTTCGGATATGGGAACTATCCGTGAGAATTACAAAAAAGAATTGGACGAGCTTGGGATTGACTATGAAGAAGGAACACATTCTGAAGAAAAAATTCTGAATGCAGATTGGATTATCAAAAGTCCAGGAATTCCGAAGAAAGCGGAAATGGTTCTGAAGATTCAGGAGAAAGGAATCCGATTGTCTTCTGAGATTGAATTTGCTTCGGAATTTACCAACGCAAAAATTATTGCGATTACAGGAAGTAATGGAAAAACGACGACAACGTCTTTGATTTATTACATCTTGAAAGAAGATGGATTCAATGTTGGATTGGGTGGAAACATCGGGAAAAGCTTTGCAAAGCAGGTTGCAGAAGAGAATTTTGATTATTACGTTTTGGAAGTGAGCAGCTTTCAGTTGGATGATATTCAGAATTTTAGACCATACATTTCATTGTTGTTGAATTTGTCAAAAGACCATCTTGACCAATACAATTACAATTATGAAGAATATGCTTTGGCGAAATTCAGAATTGCAGAGAATCAGGACGCTAACAATTTTTTCATCTACAACAAAGATGACGAAATGAGCAAGTCGATTCTTGAAAAACTGGATTTGAAAGTCACCAAAGTTCCATTTTCATTGAATGAAAGATTGGAAAAAGGTGCGTTCTCAATTGATGAGAATTTTGTGGTCAATATCAATGAAGGATTCACGATGAATATCGACGAATTATCATTGGTTGGAAAGCACAACGTGGCGAACAGTTTAGCGGCGAGTATTGCCGGAAAGTTGTTGGAAATCAGCAATGAAAGCATCAGGCATTCATTAATGACATTCCAGGCGGTTGAACACAGATTGGAACCTGTAGCTGAAATCAGAGGTGTGAAGTTCATCAACGATAGCAAGGCAACCAATGTGAACGCAACCTATTTTGCTTTGGAAAGTATGAAACAACCTGTTGTTTGGATTGTTGGCGGAAAAGACAAAGGAAACGATTATACAGAAATCGAAGAATTGGTCAAGAAAAAGGTAAAAGCGATTGTCTGTTTAGGAATTGATAATTCTAAAATTATTGAATTCTTCAAAGGCAAAAAAACACAGATTTATGACACTTCAAGTATGCATCAGGCAGTAGAAGTTTCAAAATCACTTGCAGAAAAAGGAGATGTGGTTTTATTGTCGCCTTGTTGCGCAAGTTTTGATTTATTCAATGGTTATGAAGACCGTGGAAATCAATTCAAGAAAGAAGTTTTAGACGAATTGACAATTAAGAATTAGAATTAAAGTAAAATGTAAAAAGTATTTATGTATTAACGATTGTAAAACTTCATTAATACATTTTACATTAATACAAAATAAATGGAAAACCAAACTACAGAAAACAAATTCGAGCTACTGAAAGGCGACAAAGTCCTTTGGTCGGTTATCATTTTGATTTCCTTCCTTTCCGTATTTCCGGTTTACTCCGCAAGTTCGAATCTGGAATATATCGTGAACAACGGAACCACAACAGGTCACGTTTTCAAGCATATCGTTTTCGTTTTCATTGGTTTGGGCATTATGCGTTTTGTAGGAACAGTGAAGTACGAATACATAGGGAAACTGAGTTCCATTCTGCTTTTGTTCACGATTGGACTATTGTTAATTACAATGTTCACTGGACAAAAAATCGAAGGGGCAAGCGCATCGCGTTGGTTAAAGATTCCCGGAACTCCGATTTCTTTTCAGCCGTCGTCATTCGCTTATTTGATGTTGATTATCTATCTGTGCAGATATTTGACCAAAAAAATAAAACGGGAAAGATTACCGCTTGAAAACATTATTTACATCTTCGGACCGATATTATTGGTTTTCGGATTGGTGGCGAAAGACAACGGTTCTACTGCATTGATGATTATGATGGTGTCGATTATCATTTTGATTATCGGACAGTTGGCCTGGCAATATGTAGCAGGCTTCATTTCGCTTTCCGTGGTTTTCATTGTAATGTTTTTAGTCATTGCACTGAACACTAATTTAATCGGCGGAAACCGTGTTCACACGTGGATGAGCCGTATCGAAACTTTTACGAGTTCCAAGAAAACTGCTGATGTCGAGGACGAAAGTATAAAAGCCAAAAACTATCAGGTAATGCAGGCGAAAGCCGCGATTGTTCACGGTGGATTCAATGGAATTGGACCTGGAAAAAGTGCTTTGAAACAAACTTTGCCACAATCGGTTTCGGATTTTATTTTCGCCATTATTGTGGAAGAATACGGCTGGATTGGTGCTTTTGTTCTGATTAGTCTTTATATGATAATGATTATCCGTATTGTGATGATTGCCAGTAAAATGCCTGCGTTTTTCGGGTCGTTGCTGGTACTTGCTATTGGACTGATGATTTTTGTTCAATTGTCCGTAAACATCGCCGTTGCAGTAAATCTGATTCCGGTTACAGGACAACCGTTGCCATTGATAAGTTACGGAGGAACCTCGATGTTGGTGACTTATATTCAGTTAGGAATCATCCTGAATGTAAGTTCCAGAATTCAGGTTTATGATGAAGAAGGTCTGGGCAAAAGACAGAGTTTGGAAGAAATAAATGATATAGCTTAAAAGAAACAAGATAAAAGTAAAAAGAATCAAGTTTAAAGAATCCGAAGAATTTAATATCAGTAGCGGTTGTTGAAACCAATGTAAAAGGATTATAAGAAAATTTAAAATGAACAAAAAACTGAAGATATTACTTAGCGGAGGCGGAACAGGTGGACACATCTTTCCGGCGGTTGCGATTGCTCAGGAAATCCAAAAAAGATTTCCCGATGCTGAGTTTTTGTTCATTGGTGCGAACGGGAAAATGGAAATGGAAAAGGTTCCTCAATCCGGATTCAAAATCGAAGGTTTGAACATCGCCGGATTTGACAGAGGAAATCTTCTGAAGAATATCGGATTGCCATTTAAAATCATTTCCAGTTTGATGAAAGCTAAGAAAATCATCAAAGATTTCAAACCGGATTTTGCGGTTGGAACTGGTGGTTTTGCAAGCGGACCAGCTTTGTATGTCGCTGCGAAAATGGGAATTCCGACTTTTATTCAGGAACAGAATTCTTTGCCAGGAAAGACCAATGTTTTCAATGCCAAAAAGGCGAAAGCAGTTTTCACAGCTTATCCGGATATGGAGCAGTTTTTCTCTGGAACAAAAACTTATTTCCTCGGAAATCCAATCCGCCAGAACATCATCACAGATCTGATTGATAAAGATTTGGCTAAGGAAAAATTAGGCTTAGATAAAAATAAATTAACGATTCTTTCCGTCGGCGGTTCACTGGGTTCCAGAACCTTGAATAATGGCTGGAAAGACAATTTAGATAAATTAAAAGAAAAAAATTACCAGCTCGTCTGGCAAACCGGAAAAACAGATCAACAAATTATAAGCGATGTCACGCTGAGCGGAGTCGAAACGTCTGGAATCCAAATTAAAGAATTTATTTCCGATATGGCTTTAGCTTATTCGGCGGCGGATGTGATAGTTTCCAGAGCTGGTGCGATTGCGATTTCAGAATTGGCGGTGGCAAAAAAGCCGGTTTTATTGGTTCCTTTTCCTTTTGCAGCAGAAGACCATCAAACCAAAAATGCATTGACTTTGGTAGATAAAAATGCGGCACGAATGGTTAAGGATTCTGAAATGAAGGATAAATTCTGGAGCACGCTTTCAGAAATCTGCGAGAGTGAAAGATTGAGGAAAGAAATGTCTGACAATTTAGAATTCTTTGCGAAACCAAAGGCAGCTAAAGAAATTGTTGATGAAATTTTTAAAGTGATAAAGAAATAACACAAACAAATGATTAAAAAACTATTCTGGTTAATGCTATTATTGCTTTTGTGGAATTGTATGCCAAAATATTTTTTGCCACTTCCAAAAAAGAATGCATCAAATGAAAGAATTGATAAAGCAAGAAGCTTTGCAGAATATTATTATAATAAATGTAACACGAAGGATTTTTCTGAGATACAAGGTTATGTTATGGATGTTAATGTAAAGAAATTTGGATTCTCACCAGAAGAAATTGAAAAATATTGTAGTAAAAAGACTGAAAGATATGGTAAGATTACTGTTGGTGAATTTAATAAAGCATTAACTGTTGCACGCCCAACAGACTTTTATGATTATTTCATTTTTAAAGCAAACTTAGAAAAGACAGACAGTTTAAAATATATCGTAGTAGGACTATACAGAGATAAAGATATTATTGGAGGAATGAGGTTTACTGCAACAGCTAATCCGAAATTAGTTAGAACAAAAAAGAAAAAATGAGCATCTTAAATAAATATCAAAACTTCTATTTCATCGGCATCGGTGGGATTGGGATGAGTGCGCTGGCGAGATATTTTCACGCCAACGGCAAAACTGTTTTAGGTTATGACAAAACACCGACGAAACTGACGGCTCAACTCGGTTTTGAAGGCATCGATATTTCGTTTGAAGATGTGATTGATGAGAAAATTGTAGCGTTCGATAAAGAATCGACTTTGGTAATTTACACGCCTGCAATCAAAAAATTATCAATTTTGGATTACTTTACCAGCGAAGGTTTTGTAATCTTGAAACGCGCCAAAGTTTTAGGTTTGATTACCGAAAATACAGATTGCATTGCCGTTGCAGGAACACACGGGAAAACAACAACTTCTACTTTGATTGCGCATTTGTGCAAAGAAGCGAATCTTCCGTCATCAGCATTTTTAGGTGGAATTTCTGAGAATTTCAAATCGAATTTTGACTACAACGGAAATCAGTTTTCAGTAGTAGAAGCCGATGAATACGACAGAAGTTTCCTGAATCTTTCACCGGATTGGGCAGTTGTAACCTCGATTGATGCAGACCATTTGGATATTTATGGTGACAGAGTTCAGATAGAAGATGGTTTCCGACAGTTTGCAAGTTTAGTTCCGAATGATAATCAATTGTTCGTAAGAAAAGGAATTGCAATCGGAAGAGAACATTTGACTTATGCTGTGAACGAGGAAGCGGATTATTATTCCGATAATCTGAGAATGGACCACGATAAAATCTATTTTGATTTCCACACGCCAACGGAAGAAATCACGGATTTCGTTTGGGATATTCCAGGAATCCATAATGTTGAAAATGCAACGGTTGCGTTAGCGATTCTGAGCAATTTAGGTGTTGATTTCGAGACTTTGAAGAAAGCCATTGCAAGCTTCAAAGGCATCAAGAGAAGATATACAAAACATATTTTCGATAACGGAAAAATCTATATCGACGATTATGCACATCATCCAACAGAACTGAATGCAGTCATTGGTTCGATTAAAACTTTTTATCCGACTAAAAGATTATTGGTGGTTTTCCAACCGCATTTGTTCAGCAGAACCAGAGATTTTGCGGAAGATTTTGCAAGAAGTCTGGAAAACGGAGACGATTTGTTGTTACTCGATATTTATCCTGCGAGAGAACTTCAGGAAAATTTTGAAGGCATAACCTCAGCTTGGTTAGCGGAAAAAATCGAAACTGAAAACAAAGAAGTCTGCACATTGCAAGAGGCTTTTGACAAAATAAAAGAAAGAGATTTCGATATTCTTCTAACCGTCGGAGCGGGAAATATTGATACGCTTTACGACGGGATTGTGGAATGGCTTCCGAATATTGAAAAGGTAAATATTGGATGAATTTAAAGCTTTTCATATTGATAAACGTTTTGGTTTTCGACTTTGCATTTTCGCAGTCGAAAGCAGAAATAGAATTAGTGAAAAGTATCAATCAATACTCAAATGCAATTGATAAAGACTCGAAGGTAGTTGAGTATCAATTTAAAGTAAAAGGTAAGGATAAAACAATTCTTTATCAATATGGTAAAAAGGGAAATGAGATTGTAAAAATTTCCCGAGAATGGAAACAAAATAGTAATAATTGGTGGGAATTGTACAGGGATTATTTTCTGTTAAAAAATGGAGAAAGAGTTTTTGCAAGTCAAAGTATAACTTATACTAATATGTCAGATGCGGAAGACATAATTGGCTGGAGTGTTAGTTTTTGGATTGATAAAAATAAGGTAATTAATATGACTTCCCTTGGACACGGAAAAACTGAAATCGACGATTGGGATTATGAGTCAGAATTGAAAGAGAATTTCAATTATATGCTGAAAAAGGTAAAAGAATTTGATAAAAACCGATTGGCGAAAATTAAAAAGCAGTAAAAAAAATTAACGATAACAGCGTTAAAATCACGATAAGAAATGAAAAATAAGTGGAGAATATTGAAGATACTCGTAACAGTAGTCCTTTTTGGATTTCTGCTCAGTTTTTCGTTGAAGCGTTTCAACAACGCGCAGATGGAGAATGTGTCTATCAATATGAACCAGACCAAAACGCCGGTTTATTTTGTGGATGAAAAGGACATCAAGGAATTGGTGAAACAATACAATCCGACGAAGAAAATTGGTGATGTGAAGATTCCGGAATTGGAGAAGAAAATTAACCAAATTCCATTTGTTGACAGCGCGAATGTTTATATGAATCTGAACGGAAATCTGAATGTCGATATCAGACAAAGAGTTCCGATTTTCAGATTAAATAAAGACGGAAGAGATTTTTATGTCGATGAAAAAGGTGTAGAATTCCCGATTTCAAGAAACTTTTCTTATCCGTGTATGTTGATAATGGGTGATGTTCAGGCTTCGGAATATCAGGAACTCGGAAAGTTGATTGAGAAAATTGATAAAGATGATTTCAGCAAAAAATATTTCATCGGCATCACAAAAGAAAAAGGCGGTTACAATCTTTTGACCAGCGATGGTAATTACAAAGTCGAGATTGGAGATTTGGACAATATCGAGTTTAAGGTCAGAGGGTTTAAAACTTTTGTAGAGAAATATCTGGTGGACCAAAACCCTCAGAAATACAAGAAAATTTCACTGAAATATGAGAATCAAATTGTAACAACATTGAATCCTTATTTTAAAGAAAATGACAGCATTCTGAGAAATGCGCCAAAAATTGAAATTGCTAAAACAGTAGAAAAGCCGACGAATTTAGCATCGGTCCCAGCAAAAACTGAAACCAAAGAAAAGAAGCCGGAACCGAAGAAAGAAATTAAAAAGCCGGAACCGAAAAAATCGGAAGTAAAAAAGGAAACTTCGAAACCTAAAAAAATAGAGAAGAAACCGGAGGTCAAAAAAACTTCAACAAAGAAAAAAGAAACCACTTCCAAAACCAGTGATAAAAAGAAAAAAGCAAAAGTTGTTGTAGAATAACAATTTAAAATATTAGAAAATCAAATCGAGCATATAATGGAAAATCAAGAGTATTCAGTAGGTCTGGACATTGGGACAACTAAGATTGTCGCCATTGTCGGCAGACGAAACGCTCACGGGAAAATTGAAATCCTGGGCGTTGGGAAGGCTAAAAGTCTTGGTGTTCACAAAGGAATCGTGAACAACATTTCCCAAACCATCAATTCCATCAAAACTGCGGTTGCAGAAGCGCAATCCAGCGCTGGTGTTCCTATCCACAAGGTAACTGTAGGAATTGCAGGAAAACATATCCGTTCTCTCCAACATTCGGATTATATAATGAGAGAGCATCCGGACAGATACATCACAGAAGATGATATCGAGAAACTAAAAGACCAGGTGAAGAAATTGGTTATGTTACCTGGCGAAGAGATCATCCACGTTTTGCCTCAGGAATACAAAGTAGATTCTGAAGGCGAAATCCAGGAGCCAGTTGGGATGCACGGCAAAAGATTAGAAGCCAATTTCCACGTGGTTGTGGGACAGATGGGTTCTATCAGAAACATCGCGAGATGTGTTCGTGAAGCTGGTCTGGAGATGGAAGCGTTAACATTGGAACCTTTGGCATCGTCTGAAGCGGTTCTTACCAAAGAAGAAAAAGAAGCGGGTGTTGCGATTGTTGATATCGGTGGTGGAACTACGGATATCGCAATTTTTAAAGACAACATCATTCGTCATACTTGCGTGATTCCTTACGGCGGTGGCATTATCACCGATGATATTAAGGAAGGATGCTCCATAATCGAGAAACACGCAGAACAGCTGAAAGTGAAATTCGGTTCGTCTGTTCCGGAATTGGAAAAAGACAGTACGTATGTGACAATCCCAGGATTGCACGGTCGTCCGGACAAAGAGATTTCGCTTAAAGTTTTGGCTCAGATTATCAATGCAAGAGTTGAAGAAATTCTTGAAATGGTAAATACTGAATTAAAGGCTTATGGTGCATTCGAACAAAAGAAAAAACTGATTGCAGGAATTGTTTTGACAGGCGGTGGTTCCAACTTAAGAAACCTTCGTCAATTAGCGAATTACACTACAGGTTTCGACAGCAGAATAGGTTTTGCAAATGAATATGTGGCGAACGATAAAAACCAATATCTGAAAGGACCGGAATTTGCAACGTCCATCGGTTTATTGATGGAAAGTCTGAAAATCAGAGATAAAAAAATCCTTCCAACAGAAGAAGAAATTATTGAAGAAGCAGTAGCGAAAGCAGAACCGGTTGCTCAGCCAACGGCGGAAACTGAGAAACCACAGCAAGTTCAGCAAATCGAGGAGATAAAAAAAGTGGAAGTGGCGAAAAGAAACAAACCAACTTTCGGACAATCTCTTATGGATAAAGTAAAAAAATTCTTTGAAGAAGTAGAAGAGTAAATAATAATTGTAAAATCGCGGAATCGTGGAATCGTAAAGCTGGCAAATAGACAATTTTGCAAATAAACGATTCAACGATATAACAAAAATTGAAAAAAATAAAATACTATGGACAATATAAATAATACACAAGGATTTTCATTTGACCTTCCAAAAGGGAATTCTGCCATCATCAAAGTCATTGGTGTTGGTGGCGGTGGAAACAACGCACTGAAACATATGTACGAGAAAGGAATCTACGGCGTAGATTTCGTGATTTGTAATACAGATGCACAGACTTTGGACAACAATCCGGTTTCTAATAAAGTTCAGTTAGGAATCTCAATGACAGAAGGTCTTGGCGCTGGTGCTGACCCGGAAGTTGGCGAGAAAGCGGCGATTGAAAGTATCGACGATATCAAAGCGGCAATGGGACAAAACACCAAAATGGTTTTCATCACAGCCGGAATGGGCGGTGGAACGGGAACTGGTGCGGCACCTGTGATTGCAAAAGTAGCTAAGGAAATGGGGATTCTGACAGTTGGAATCGTAACCGTGCCTTTTAGTTTTGAAGGAAAAAGAAGATTGGACCAAGCGAATTTAGGTTTGGAAAAATTAAGAAATAATGTTGATTCTTTGATTGTCATCAATAATGATAAATTAAGACAGCAATTCGGAAATCTAGGTTTCAAACAAGGATTTTCTAAAGCCGATGAAGTTTTGACCAACGCGGCCAAAGGAATGGCAGAGGTGATTACCGGTTATTTCGATGTTAATATTGACTTCCGGGATGCGAAATCTGTTTTGGCGAATTCTGGAACAGCTTTGATGTCAACAGGTGTGGCAACTGGCGAGAAAAAAGCGGAAGAAGCCGTGAAAAAAGCATTGGATTCTCCGTTGTTGAATGACAACAAAATTACGGGTGCGAAGAACGTTCTATTGTTGATTAGAAGCGGTGTTTCTGAGGTAACAATGGACGAAATCGGGGTGATTATGGATTATATCCAAAAAGAAGCTGGTCACACGGCAGACATCATTTTTGGGGTTGGAACAGACGAAGAATTGGGCGATGCAGTAAGCGTTTTGGTGATTGCAACGGGTTTTTCTAATGAAGACAAAAAACATTCTGGAGCTACTGAAACTATCAAATATTCTTTGGAAGACAGACCAAGTCCGTCCAGACACAGAGAATCGCCTTTCAAAAGCAGAGCTCAGGAAGAAAGACAACAGCCAGAATCTGGAAAGAATTTTTTTCGTTTAGAAGATGATGACGATTTCGGAACTTCAAATTTTCCAACTAATTCTTTAGTAGAAAGCCAGATGGAAGAAGTTGAAACGGAAACTCAAATCATAGAAAACGAGGAAATCCAAGATTTTTCAAATAATTATAACTCAAACGAAAAGCAAGAATATAATCTTTTCAATTTTGAAGAAGAGGAAAGTTATGACATCGATTTAGAGCCACAATCTTTCACTTTCGAAGTTGAAGATAAGCCAAAAGCGTCTTTCAAAGAAGAAGTGGTTGAAGGTCCGAAAGAAGTAACTTTCACCATCAACGAACCAAGTGTTGAAGAGGATTTTCCGGTAATCGAAAAGCAAGTTGTCGCTGACATCTCGACTCCGCTCAATGTGACAAACGAAGAAATCGTTAACGAAATCATCGAAGAAAAAATTGAGGAGAAAGTTGAAGAACCGAACAGATTTTCTTTCACATCAGAAGTTAAAGAAGAAATTGTTGAACAAAAATTGGAAGAACCAGTTCAGGAAACTGAAAACGGATTCACATTTTTCAACAAAACTTCTGACTCTTCCAAAGCGATGGAAAGAAGAAACAAGCTGAAAGAATTCAATTCCCGCTACCAGCAATTGGACAACGAAAATGTTTTCGAAACAGTTCCGGCTTTCAAAAGAAAGAACATCAACATCGATGGCTCTAACGCCTCAGACCAATACATCAACACGTATTTGTCTGACAACAACGGAAGTATGCAACTGAGAGAAAATCGTTTTCTTAATAAAGATGTAGATTAATTTTTAGTTTTAAGGATGAAATTATTGAATAAAAATACTGCACTTATTGTTGTTGACATCCAAAAAGGATTTGATGATTTAGAATATTGGGGAAACAGAAATAATCTAATGGCTGAAGAGAATGCCAAAATTATTTTGGATAAATTCAGAAAGTTGGAGCTTCCTGTTTTTATCGTCCAACATTTCTCACAAAATCCGGATTCTATCTTTCACGAAAGCAACTATGGTAATGCTTTAAAAGATGATTTCATTCCTTTACAAAATGAATATTTAATCAAAAAGAACGTCAATAGTAGTTTTATAGGCACTGATTTAAAAGAAATTTTAGACAAACTGTCAATAGAAAATACGGTTATTGTTGGGCTTACAACCATACATTGCGTGAGTACAACAACAAGAATGTCTGGTAATTTTGGGTTTGATACCTATTTGGTTGAAGATGCTTGTGCTTCATTTGATAGAATTGGAATCAATGGAGAAAAGTATTCTGCCCAAGATATTCATAATATGGAATATCTTGTCTGAAAGATGAGTTTGCAACAATTATAAAAACCACCGAGCTTGTACAAATGCTTGGATAATAAAATAAATATGTCATTAGAAACTATAATAAGCGAGGCCATCAAAACGGCGATGAGAGAAAAAGACCGTGTGGCTTTGGACTCTCTGAGAGCTGTGAAAGCTCAAATTATTTTGCTGCAAACCGAAGCAAGAGGCGTTGAAGTTTCACCAGAACAAGAGATTGCCATTTTGCAAAGAATGATAAAGCAGAGAAAAGATTCCTACGACCAATTTACGGCTCAGGGAAGAATGGACTTGGCTAAAGTAGAAGAGGCACAATCCAAAGTGATTGAGAAATTTCTTCCAAAACAATTGTCTGCAGAAGAATTGGAATCAGAAATCAAGAAAATTATTTCTGAAACCGGAGCGCAGTCAATCAAAGATTTAGGAAAAGTAATGGGCGTTGCTTCCAAAGCATTGTCCGGAAAATCAGACGGAAAGAGCATTTCCGAAATGGTGAAGAAGTTACTTTCTTAAAATTTGTTGTTAGTTGATGGTTGTCGGTTGATGGGATTCTATCAACAATCAACTAAAAACCAACAACCAAAACTGGATATACTTAATATGCATATCGATTTGATTAAACCTTGAATTTTCGGATTCAAGGTTTTTTTGTTTGGATTTTTAAGAGAATGACATTCAACCTTTAACAAAAGCTTTGGCATCTCTGCTCTTAAAAAAAATCTTTGCGATTAAAATCACAGCAAGAACTCAAATTTCAGTCAAAATGTCTCAATAGATTTTCGGAATGATTTTAATAGAATGATAAATAAGATAATCAAAGTTTTATTTGATTAAATTTGCAATTCGAATTAACCTAAAATATATTTTAATATGTATCCAGCAGATTTAGTATTGCCAATGAAGGCAGAACTTACAGATAAAGGTTTCACAGACCTTACCACACCAGCAGAAGTTGACAGCGCACTTAAACAAAGTGGAACAACTCTTTTAGTAATAAATTCCGTTTGCGGATGTGCAGCAGGAGCAGCAAGACCAGGCGTTTTGTACTCTTTGACAGGCGAGAAAAAGCCAGACCATTTGGTAACAGCCTTTGCAGGATTTGATACAGATGCTGTTGCAGAAGCCAGAAGATTGCTAGCACCTTTCCCTCCAAGTTCGCCAGCTGTGGCACTTTTCAAGGACGGCGAGTTGGTGCATATGTTAGAAAGACACCACATCGAAGGAAATCCTGCAGGAGCCATTGCTGCGAATCTTCAGGCTGCTTTTGACGAGTATTGTTAAGAAAATAGAAAGACCAAAATAGAAATATTTTGGTCTTTTTTTATGAAATCGTTATTGGGATTTTTTTGATAATCCAATGATAAAGGTCAATAGAATATCATTTCTAATAAATAATAAAAATCAATTGATGAAAAGTTCGGAAATAGGCTTTCAAACTTTTCATTATTTTTTAAATTTGCAAAAAAGTAAAAATGTCAGATCAAGCAAGTTATTTGTTTTCTACAAGAACCAGCCACGAGTTGGCGGAAAAAATCGCTCAGTCCTATGGGCAGCCTTTGGGAAAAATCAATATTCAGCATTTCAG
>Ga0308163_10003369_pt1 | contig 13488 bp, 12 predicted proteins | sample PhyTR1_FD_201037 | JGI IMG/M metagenome (GOLD analysis project Ga0308163, IMG submission 201037) | Phyllosphere microbial communities from UC Gill Tract Community Farm, Albany, California, United States - DLSLT.R1 | ecosystem: Host-associated > Plants > Phyllosphere > Unclassified | place: USA... | reverse complement strand
AAATTCTGCGTTCTCGCCAACGTAGGACGAAATCATTTTTTTAATTTGTTTTTTCTGCAAAAGCAATCCCAATCCGAAATCGTCAACGCCGGCGTTGTTGGAAATACAGGTCAAACCTGTCACATTTTTGTTGACCAATTCTGTGATGCAATTCTCCGGAATCCCGCAAAGTCCGAATCCGCCGAGCATTATGGTCATTGCGTTTTCTATATCTTTTACCGCTTCCTGGGCGTTTTTCACTCTTTTATCAATCATAAAATTGAATTTTTGTCTTTCATTTTCTAAGTTGATAAATATAAAAAAATCCGCGTGAGTAGAATATAGAAATTACAGAAAAGATTTATAAACATTGAATCGAGTGCTTAGCTCACTTCAAAATTGACTCAACTTCTGCCATTTGAAAAAATCGCTTAAATATTTAGTCTAACGCTAAGTATTGTAGGATAAAACTATAAAAAAGCCACACAACTATGAGATGTATGGCTTCTTAATAACAATTTAAACATTTATCTATCATTTTCAAGGTTTAGACTTTCATCTGCCTTGAAGTGATTACAAAGTTACATTAATTTATCATTAGGTTCATATTAAATTAACACAGTGTGCAATATTTAACAATCCTTTTTCAAAAAAAAAATTACGGAAGAAATAGATCTTCCGTAATTATACTGATTTGATTTATCACTTTCTACGCTGTCCCGGCGCAAACGGTCTTGCTGATTTGGTTCCGAAGATCTTTTTCGCCTGTCCCGGCGGCATTGGTTTAGCACCTCTTGGATGTGGCGGTCTCGGAGGTCTCGGAGGCGTCCCGCAAGAGATCATACCTACAGCAAATACGCCTAATAACAAATAACTTTTAAGGAATTTCATATCTTGTTTTTCTGATCACTGACAAAATTGATACCATTTCGTAAATACTGCAGATCCATTCGGCATAATACTACTTATTTAAGATATATTTTTTAGCCTGATGGATATTCCTGTTTTATGGAAATGCAGGAGATTGAACAAATCTCCAAATTAAAAATTCACCAAAAAATAGCAATATTCTAGATTTGAAAATAAATTTATCAAGTAGTACTATTTAAGTAAAACGTTCTTACATTTTCAATATTTTGTTTACATTTACAATTCAAACACAAATAATGACCTTTACAAATCAAATCAAAAATTCCCGGGGGCAGGATATTGCCCAGGATTATCTGGATTTTCTTGACCGTCACATCAGCGATGTAGTTTCAGGGAAAGTACCTGATTTTTTGGAACTGAATCAAATAGCAAATGAGCTGTCTGTTTCCCACGGTCATCTATCGGATACAATTCGGAAAGAAAAAGGCCATCACCCCTGCTATTTTTACGACCTCAAGATCGTCAACAAAACCAAAGTACTTCTTACCGGCACCAGTTTATCTGTTGCTGAGATTGCAAAGAAATTCACTTACGACCCTTCAAATTTTGGCAAATTCTTCAAAAAATGGACTGGCGAAACACCGGGAAATTTCAGAAAAATGAATAAACTTCCGAAAACTTCACCATATTTTTAAATTTTATCTTTAAGAAATTTGTAGAAAATTTAAAATTAAAAAATATGTCAAAACACAATTTACAAGGAAAAGTTGCTATCGTAGGAGGCGGAGCAAAGAATTTAGGTAGACTGATCTCCCTTGATTTTGCAAGTAAAGGCGCAAAAGTACTTGTCCATTTCAATAGTGACAGTACAAAATCAGATGCGGAAAAGACCGTTGCAGATATTGTTGCAGCCGGTGGTACTGCATTTATGATTCAGGGAGATTTGACAGTTGTAGAGAATAATACTAAATTATTTGACGCAGCCATTGAAAAATATGGAAAAGTAGATGTAGCAGTAAATACGACAGGTATGGTTATCAAAAAACCGATTGTAGATGTTACCGAGGAAGATTATGATAAAATCTTTGCCGTCAATTCTAAAGCCGCTTTCTTTTTTATGCAGGAAGCTGGAAAAAAACTAGCCGATAATGGTAAAATCTGCACTATTGTAAGTTCACTTCTGGCAGCTTATACAAATGATTACGCCATCTATCCTGGAAGTAAAGCGCCTATCGAACATTACACCCGTGCTGCTTCAAAAGAATTTGGTTCAAGAGGAATTTCTGTAACAGCGGTAGGTCCCGGACCTATGGAGACGCCTTTTTTCTATGGTCAAGAGACTGATGGTTCGGCTGCTTACAACAAATCTGCAGCGGCATTGAGTAATTTCAGTAAAACAGGCTTGACAGATCCGGAAGATATCGTTCCGTTAATTACGTTCTTAGTAACTGATGGCTGGTGGATTACGGGACAAACAATTTTCTCTAATGGTGGCTATACCACAAGATAAAATTGAGCAAAACTAAAATGGATCATTGATTTAGATGATCCATTTTTTTAATAAAAAACACAATTATGATTTTAAAACTAATTAACTCAGTTCTTATCCTGATTGCTTTATTTATGGGATTGAAGCAAGGATATGCCATGTTTTCAGGTAAACCGGAGATGCTGGAAATGTTCGGCAAATGGAATTTTTCCAACACAGCCGTCATGATAAATGGTGGTATTACCATGTTGGCAGCAGTTCTTATTGTCTTTCCTAAAACCTTTCTCGTGGGGAATTTTCTAATGGCAGCCGGAATTTTAATGATTATCTGTCTTCATTTACTAGACAAAGATTTGAAAGGTGCAGGCATAGAAATCCCATTCCTATTATTGAATTTAGTGATTCTTTATTTACAGCATCCACTAGACAAAACTGCATAAAATAAAACATTTTCTTACTCAAGACACTTTCACTGCCGTTCTTACTGGCTGTGTACAAATAACTATTAAAAAAGTTAAAACAATTCAAAAAAACACAATGGAAACCGATAAATTTACTAACGAAACTGTCAAAAAAGCTTTTGAAGCCTGGCAAAATGGCAACGACAAAACATTTTTGTCATTTTTTACAAAAGATGTAAAACTTTTCGATGATGGCAATCCCAGAGATTTTCAAAAGTTTGTAAAAGATGCCTGCGGACACGAAAAATTCACAAGTGTTCAAAAAGTGGAAAACGAAGGAAAAGACATTACAGGAAATTTTCACACCGAAAGTTGGGGTAACTTTACAACTTATTTTAAATTTCAAATCGATGCTGAAGGAAAAATAGATAGTTTGTATATCGGACAGGTCAACTAATTGAGAATGGTTGAAAACATAAAACATTTTCTGCACAAAAGAAAATATGAATTACTGCTTGTAGCACTAGTCCAGCACCTTTTTATAGGTATTTTTTTAAACGATTTGTCTTTTTACACAAAGATAATCTGGCCTATCAATATGATAATTCTTGGCATTGCCAGTCTGGGTGTTTTTGTACAAAAGGGCAAATTTAAAAACATAATTCAAAGCCTTCTTTTTTTGTTGGTTTTAGCGTTGCCAATTGGTTTAACGTTTGTCGGCAATAATATTTCTTATTTTATTTTTTTAAATATAAGCTACGTTATCTTCTTTGTTTTTATCTTTTTAGAGGTTTTAAAATACTTACTCAAACCAAGCTACATCAATACAGATATTATGTCAGCTTCGGCTTGCGGTTATTTTTTACTGATTGAAATAAGCACCTTTTTATTACAATTTTTCTTATACCAAAATCCACTTTCGTTTAAAGGAATTGATTTTTCAAATCCTGCAAACATTTATATTGATTTGGTGTATTTCAGTTCTATTACACTCACCAGCATTGGCTTTGGCGATATCACACCAGCTTCCCACAACACAAAATTACTGACATCCTTTTTTGGGATTGCAGGTCAGTTTTATTCGGTAGTTCTGGTGGGTATTCTTATCAGTAAATTCAGCAGTAAAGACCAATAATTTATAAAATTAGACGATTAAGAATTTGATCTGAAACTATGCGTGACCGGCTCAACTATTAACTCAAATTTTAAGGATTTCAAACAAAATAATTAACAATAAATCAAAAATGCATTCAGGTAAATCATACAAACTTTCAGAATTTCTACATTGGACAAGAAGAAATATTTACGTTACATTAATAATCAGTATCATTCCGGTTCTTTTTTATCAGCTTTTAGATTGGAAGTTTATCGGCATTCCTTGGACCGTGGTGGCGCTTTTAGGAACGGCAACGGCATTTATCGTCGGTTTCAAAAATACCCAAACCTATAATAGAACTTGGGAAGCAAGACAAATTTGGGGCGCAATTCTCAATACCAGTCGCTCTTGGGGACTTTTCAGCCGCGATTTTATAAACAATTCCGAAAAATCAAAAGAATTGGTCTACAGACATTTTGCATGGCTCACTGCGCTGCGATACGCCATGAGAGAAAACCGTGCCTGGGAAACTTCCAGCAAAGCACAAAATGTAGAATACAAAGAATTTTACACCATTCCGGAACAGGAAACCATGCTGGAATCTGAATTGGCAAAGCATATTTCTGACGAAGAATTAAAGTACATTCTAACCACAAAAAACAAAGCAGTTCAATTAATGAGCCTGCAATCCAAAACAATCAAACAACTCTTCCTGAATAAAGAAATAGACAGTTATCAGTTTGTAGAAATGGAAAAAATGATCAAAGATTTATTGGATCAACAAGGAAAAAGCGAACGTATAAAAAACTTTCCTTATCCCAGACAGTTTGCTACCATCAATTCTTTTTTTATAAAGCTATTCTGCATTCTTTTGCCATTTGGCATGCTTAAAGAATTTGACAAGCTCAATGAAAGCATGGATGGCTTTATGAAGGGAAATATGGTGTGGTTGGTCATACCTTTCAGCGTATTAATTTCGTGGGTTTACACATCGCTGGAACAAGTGGGCGAAAGCACTGAAAATCCGTTTGAAGGGAGCGCCAACGATGTTCCTATCTCGCAAATGAGCCGGACAATAGAAATAGATATGAGGGAAATGCTGGGTGAAAGAGATTTGCCGCCAGCATTGCAACCAAAAAACAATATTATTTTATAATTAAAACCTGAGAATTGTTGATTCTCGATAAAAACACAAACTATGTTAAAAAAAGAAAAATTAGAAATTATCAGAAAATGGTATCCTAATGCACTCACAACAATTGACACCGTAAATAAATTAATTGATTATGTTGAAGAACAATTAGAGCTGGAACCAACACAGGTAATGCTTGCTGATAGCATTTGCAGCGACGATGTCAACAGCATTCAGTATCCTTCAAGAGCAATGGAATTTTTAGGCCCATTCAAAATGGGCGGATTGGACGGTTTCCCATTCACCGGTATTACGGGAATGGGCGCATTTGCAAGCCACGTGCCAGATAATGGCGCCGTATTTATCTATTACGGACCACATATTGGAATCACAAAAGAAGGAATCATCGGAGAAATTCACAGATTGGGGCAAAGCAAAAACACGGGCTGCTGTGGTGCCGCAAAAGGTGCGCTGAACAAGCTGATGAATAATCAAATTGAAGAAGGTAACATTACCGAAATGGATTATCAGATGAATACCATAGAGCAAATTTTATTTAAACAGAAAGACAGAATTTCAAACGCAAAAACACCATTGTATGAAGCTACTGAAGTAATCTTTGAAGCTACCGACAAAAGAATTCTTGAATTGGTAGAAGCGACTAATTACACCTGCAAATACGTAATCCTGATGGGTGCAGTTTTGATAAATAGTGACAGCGACATGGGTTCCTACAGCTCTACCAAGCGATTTGACGTTATTAATCTTTCAACAGGAGAAAGAACAAATTTATTGAATCTGTTTAACTGATAGTCAGAAATCTTTAATTTAAAAATAAGATTGAAAATGCAACTTTGATGGTGATTGTAAACTTTGACAAACTGCCAGAAATGAAAACATTCCGTAGATAATTGATCAAAATGACAAATTTGGCTATACGCCGGCGAATTGTTTAAAGTAAGTAATCAGTAAATAATTTGTTTTCAAAAAACATAATCAATAAATTTGATTCTCACGGAATTAAAAAACATCAATATGTCAATCACCAACGAAGCGGAATTAATTGGAATGCAAAGGGCCAGCGAGGCTGTAGCTTACACTTTGAAGGAAATGAGAAACTTTGCCAAAGCAGGAATCTCGACAAAGGAACTGGATGATTTTGGTGGCAACATCCTTGAAGAAATGGGCGCTAAATCTGCTCCGTTTTTGACTTATGGATTTCCCGGCTTTACCTGCATCAGTGTGAATAATGAATTCTGCCATGGAATTCCGTCTGAGAAAACGATTTTAAAAGAAGGTGATTTGATTAATATTGATGTTTCTGCAGAACTGAATGGATTCTGGTCAGACAACGGCGGCTCGTTTGTGATTGGCGAAGATATCAACCAACATCAAAAACTGATTGATGCTTCCAAAGAAATTTTACAGAAGGCGATTTCGAATATTAAAGGTGGCGTAAGAATCTCGGATATCGGACATCTGATGGAAACCGAGGCTAAAAAACGCGGTTACAAAGTCATCAGAAATCTGACTGGTCACGGCGTAGGCAGAAGCCTGCACGAAGAACCACACGAGATTGCCAATTACCGCGACCGATTCAACACACAAAGATTTAAGAAAAATTCTGTCGTAGCGATTGAGACTTTCATTTCTACAACTTCCACAATTGCTGACACACAAAAAGACGGCTGGACAATGGTCGGAAACAAAGGTGGTTTTATGGCGCAACATGAACATACGATTGTTGTAACTGATGGGAAACCAATGATTTTGACGGAAGCGAACGGGATTTATAATTAAGAAATTAAAACAGAAAATGTCACTCCAATCGGAATGACATTTTTTATTTTTAGTAAAGTCTAACTTCTAAAATCTAATCTCTAACTTCTAATTACGTTACATTTCCTTTTTCAAGAATCTGGCAGTCAAACTTTTCTTGGATTTGACAATCTGCTCAGGCGTACCTTCCGCAATGATTTGCCCGCCGTGTTTTCCACCTTCTGGTCCAACATCAATAATGTGGTCAGCGAGTTTTATAACGTCCATATTATGTTCGATGATAATGAAAGAATTTCCTAATTCAACCAATTGATTAATCGCTTCCATCAAGACTTTTACATCTTCGAAATGAAGTCCGGTTGTTGGTTCGTCAAGGATATAAAGTGTGTTTCCGGTTTGTCTTTTGGAAAGCTCCGTTGCGAGTTTTACACGCTGCGCTTCGCCTCCACTCAAAGTTGTGGATTGTTGGCCAATTGTGATGTAGCCCAAACCAACATCCTGCAAAGTTTTCACTCTGATGTAGATTTTCGGAATCGGCTGGAAGAATTCTACAGCTTCATTGATCGTCATTTCCAGAATATCAGAAATCGATTTTCCTTTGTAACGAACTTCCAAAGTTTCACGGTTGAAACGTTTACCGTGACAGGTTTCGCAATGAACGTAAACATCGGGTAAGAAATTCATTTCAATCACTTTCAAACCGCCACCCTGACAGGTTTCGCAACGTCCGCCTTTCACATTGAAAGAGAATCTTCCGGCTTTGTAACCCCGGATTTTACTCTCTGGTAACTCCGCAAATAGATTACGAATATCGGTGAACATTCCTGTATAAGTCGCTGGATTTGAACGTGGCGTTCTACCAATCGGACTTTGATCAACGTCTACAATTTTGTCGATGTTATCAATCCCATCGATGCTTTTGTAAGGCAAAGGTTCCTGGATTGCTCTGTAAAAATGGCGGTTCAGAATTGGATATAAAGTTCCATTAATTAAAGATGATTTTCCACTTCCCGAAATCCCTGAAACGACCACCAATTTTCCTAATGGAATGGTCAAATTGACATTTTTAAGGTTATTTCCAGTTGCACCTTTCAGAACAATCGATTTTCCGTTTCCGGCTCTTCGCTCTGCAGGAATTTCGATTTTTCGTTTGCCAGTCAGATAATCAGCCGTAATGGTGTTGGCTTTTTTGATGTCTTTTGGATGGCCTTGCCAAAGGATTTCGCCACCGAATTTCCCCGCTCTCGGACCAATATCCAGAACGTGGTCGGCTTCCAGAATCATATCTTTATCGTGCTCCACCACCAAAACCGAATTCCCGATATCACGAAGATGTTTCAGGGAATTAATCAGTCTTTCATTGTCTCTTTGATGAAGACCAATTGAAGGTTCATCCAAAATATAAAGAACGTTCACCAATTGAGAACCAATTTGCGTCGCCAGACGAATCCGCTGAGATTCACCTCCGGAAAGCGTTTTCGAGCTTCTGCTCAGACTCAGATAATCTAAACCGACATCCAGAAGGAATTGCAGTCTGGTTTCGATTTCTCTAAGAATTTCGTAAGCGATAATTTTATTTTTATCACTAAAAGTATCTTTCACATCACCCAGCCATTCTTTCAAATCTAATAATGAAAGACCGTTGATTTCTGCAATATTTTTTCCATCAATCTTGAAACTTAAGCTTTCCTGACGAAGACGCGCGCCTTTACAAGTCGGGCAAGTTTCTTCAGTTGTGAAATTTCTCTCCACCAAAACGGCGTCATAATTCTCACGTTCATCCACAATCTCTTCAAGAATATGAACCAAACCTTCGAAGTTGATTTTAATCTTTTTCGAAATTCCAGCATGTTTCAGTTCTTTCGTAACATCTTTATTATGACCGTAGTAGATGTATTCCAAAGCCTCTTTCGGAATATCTTTGAAAGGTGTCATAAGACTCAAATCGAAAACTTCCAGGATCAATTTGATCTGAGAAAGAATCCATTTATTGGATTTTATTTGTTCCAAAGGCAGTAATGCGCCTTGGTTGATTGACAGTTTATCATTTTCGACAAAATAGTCGGTGTTCACTTTTTTTACCGTTCCAAGACCTTTGCAGGTTTCACAACTTCCCTTCGGTGAATTGAATGAAAACGTATTCGGTTCCGGCAAAGCCATCGAATCTCCCGTGATATCGTCCATCAAATTCTTACTGAAAAAATGAATTTCGTCATTTCCCATTTCCTGAATCGCAATCAAACCTTCGCCCATATCAGAAGCGGTTTTCAGGGATTTTTGCATTCTCAGTTCAGTCGCTGATTCTCCGATAATCCATCTGTCTACCACCACTTCCACATCGTGGGTTTTGTAACGGTCGAGTTTTAAATCGTATTCAATGTCCTGAAGAACACCGTCGATTCTTGCTTGGGAATAACCTTTTTTGGAAAGATGAATGAACAATTCGTGGTAATGTCCTTTTCTGGAACGTACCACAGGCGCCATCAGATAGACTTTTTTACCTTTGAAGTTTTCCTTAATCGTATCCAGAATCTGGTCTTCGGTATAGCTTACCAAACGCTTTCCTGAACTCATCGAATAGGCATCGGAAACCCTTGCGAACAAAAGTCTCAGATAATCATAAAGTTCGGTAATCGTCCCCACGGTTGAACGTGGATTTTTGTTGGTCGTTTTTTGTTCGATGGCAATAACCGGCGAAAGTCCTTCTATCTTATCCACATCAGGACGTTCCAATCCGCCAAGAAACTGTCTCGCATACGCAGAAAACGTCTCGATGTAACGCCTCTGCCCTTCCGCAAAAATAGTGTCAAAGGCAAGGGAAGATTTCCCACTTCCGGAAAGTCCCGTGATCACCACCAACTCATTGCGTGGAATTTTGACGGTGATGTTCTTGAGATTATGTTCTCTTGCGCCGTAAATTTCTATAAATTCCTGATTATCTTTCATCTGGAAATACTCATTTTTTAATAAAGGTCATTTGGAATAGCTTTTCTCCACTGGAGTCAGCATTTTTAGCTTGAGGCGATTTCTATGAAAAGTCTCATTCTGGGAAAACGCAAATTTACGGAATTTAATTGACGATTGCACTTTACCTCAATTCAAGTTTAATAATATTTAACAGAGATTTAGTTATAATTAAATTTATGATAAAGCTATCTTTGCCACTTGAAATAAATTAAAAAATGAAAAGTATTTTATCAAAATTTGCATCTGCTGTTTTAATGTTATCATCTTTCTATTGCTTCGCGTGGGGATTGACCGGACACCGCGTGATTGCAGAAATTGCTCAACATCATTTGAGTTCCAAAGCGGAAAGAAACATCAAAAAACTGCTGCAAAATCAGAAACTGGCGTACTATGCCAACTGGCCGGATTTCATCAAGTCTGATACGACTGGCGTTTGGAAAGAAACTTCGTCCTGGCATTATGTGAACATCAATGCTCAAAAGAATTTCCAGCAATTTAAGGATTCTTTGGAAGCTCAGAAAGCGCCGAATCTTTATACGCAGATCGAAAATCTAGCAAAGAAAATTAAAGACAAAAATACTTCGGAATCTGATAAGAAAAATGCTTTGGTATTTTTGGTTCACTTGATGGGCGACCTTCACCAGCCGCTTCACGTTGGACGTTATGAGGATTTGGGAGGAAACAAAATTACGGTTAGCTATTTTGGACAACAGACAAATCTGCATTCGCTTTGGGACACGAAAATGGTGGAAGACAGAAAATATTCTTATACAGAATTTGCGGATCTTTTGGACATCAAAACTAAGGACGAAGTGAAAACCATTCAAGGCGGAACTTTGGAAGACTGGTTGTACGACAGTCAGAAAATCGCTAATTCAATCTACTTTCAGACTCCGAAAGATTCTAAATTAAGTTATGAATACAATTACCGTTTCGAATCTACGGTTGAAAGACAATTGTTGTACGGCGGATTGCGTTTGGCGAAGGTGCTGAATGATGTTTTCGGGTAAAATGAAAATAAAAACTCTCGCAGATTTTACTGATTTGACAGATTAATCTAGATCTCGGAAATATCTGTCTGACCAGCTAGTAATAATTAAAAAAATGCATATTAAAAGTCCAATTCCGGAAGGTTTTGGACTTTTCTATTCTAAGAACTTTTGTGGATTTAAAGTGAAAATTTTCTACCACATAGACACATAGTTTTTTAGATGAAATAGAATTATGTTCAGATCTCGAAATGGTTTCCGAATTAAATATTTGGTTTTTCTATGTGACTATGTGGTTTAGTTATGATCAAGATTTTTAATCATCCAAAGATTACATCCGGAATGTCCAGAATTTCCCAAAGGTTTTTCTAAATATTGAAATCCTTGTTTTTCATAAATTGAAACCGCTTTGCTGAACTCTGGAATGCTTTCGAGATAAACATTTTTATAGCCTGATTCTTTAGCTTTCTCAATACATTTTTCGAGTAATAACTTTCCAATTCCTTTTCCTCTCGCCTCTTTTGAGAGATAAAATTTGGCAAGTTCAGTTGTATCATCAGGCAGATTTTCAGTTGGAAAAATGCCACAACATCCAAGAATCTGACCGTCTTCTTCCGCAACAAATAAAGCCGATTTATCAGTTCTGAACAATGAATATAAATCATCTGTCGTTGGATCAGAATAAACGGTTCCGTCTGTGCAACTTACTTCAAAATCGTGAAAGGATGTTCTGATAATCTTGGCAAGAATAGCATTATCTCCATTTTTAATTTCTCTAATAGTTAATGGCATTTCAGTACGATATTTTTTAAATTAACCAAGGATATTTGTGATAGATTCCGTCCAAAAGCATCGCCAGAATTCCGAAGAAAATCCAAAGCCTGAGAAGATTCAATGCTTTGAATTTGTCATTCTTTTGATTTCTGAACAGCATATAAACCGTTCCTAAAATTACGGATACTGTCAATAGAAAGTACCACGCGATAATATTTTTGAAGCCTATTCCGATGCTCAGAATTAAGGAAACAATTAATGTTATAATCAATAAAACCAACAAAATCGACCTTGTATTTTGAAAACCAAACCTGTTTGCAATGGTGTCATAACCAAACATTTTATCAGCATTCTTTGTCAATGTATCTTTGATGATATCAATAATGAAAAGCATTAGAAAGAGAAAGATCGCCAGAAATAAAATCTTAAGCGAAAACGTCTGATAATAAATCAACATTCCAAAGAACGGATAAAGTGTCAAAGCAACGAACGTGAAGTTATTGAGAACAATGATTTTGCTGAGTTTATGACTGTAAAACCACATCAAAAATTGATAAATCAGAAAGAAAATAAAAACTCTATAAGACACAAAAAACGCCAAACTGAGTGATAAAGCATTTAGCAAAACGTAAGCGGTGAGAAAGTATTTTTCTTTGAGAAAATTCTGCAATCTGGAACGGAAAGGTTTCACCAACTGATCCTTTTCCTTATCATAAAAACGATTGATAATTCCGCCTGCTAAAATGCTGAGAACGGAGCAGAAAATAATGGCATGAACTTTATAATCGAACACAAAACTGCTGAACGTCTCCTCTCTGTTGAAAAGAAAAAATGTGGAAACGTAAAGTGCAAATGTGAGCAAAATGGCTACGAAAAAACGGGCACCTAAGAGAAAACCCATCACCTGAGAAATACGGTAAAGGGCATTTCGGGAAGCTGGTTTTGTTTCGTTGGTCATTTTTAAAGTTCTTTTCTTGGTGCGTAAGCTTTTGAGTATTTGTGAAAAACACTTCGACTCCGCTCAGTGTGACAACGCTTATACTAACAATGTTTTTTTTGCGCTGTCAGTCTAAGCGGAGTCGAAGACCTTTGTATTTTATTGATTTTAAATAATTTAGAATCTGTAGATCACTTCCTTGTGAAAACCTTCAAGCATTTTTTCAGCTTTTTCGTAATCTTTAGAGAAGCCTAGAATGTAACCGCCTCCTCCGCTGCCGCAAAGTTTTAGGTAATAGGCATTGGAATCGATGCCTTTTTTCCAGATGTTGAAGAGATTTTCAGGAATCATCGGACGGAAATGTTCATAAGCCCAAACCGATAATTTCTTGAGATTTTTGAAAAACGGATTCATATCTTTTCTCAGGAAAGCATCGATGCAAGCATTGTTGTAGCGGATGAATTCTTCCTTCAAAGTTTTTCTGAAGCCTTCATTTTTCAGTTTTTCAAAGAAAATCTGAATCATTGGACCAGTTTCGCCAATCGTTCCGGAATCGATGAGAAAAATCGCGCCTTTGCCCAGTTCTTCTGCAGGAATAGAAACTTTGTCAACACTGTCTTTACTTTCAATCAAAATTGGAAGATTCATAAAGCAAATCAAAGGATCAATTCCAGAACTTTTTCCGTGAAAATAACTTTCGAGCTTACCGAAAATCATTTTAAGATCTTTCAGTTCGTTTTTGGAAATGGTATCAGGTTCCCTTTTTGTGAAAGAATATTTTTCGAAAATTGCAGCCACCAAAGCACCTGAACTTCCTACACCATAACCTTGAGGAATATTAGAATCGAAAAACAAACCTTTTTCAATGTCTTTTCTGAACGATTTTACATTGAGTTTATATTCTACAGGCAATTCTAAATCAAGTAAATAATCTGAATATTTCTTTAAAGACTGGTTTGATTTTTTCTCAAAATCGTTGTCGAGATCGGAAAACTTGAGCGTCCCTTTATAAAAACTGTACGGCAAAGTAAGACCCTGAGAATCCTCAATAATGCCATATTCGCCGAATAAAAGA
>Ga0308163_10003368_pt1 | contig 13488 bp, 14 predicted proteins | sample PhyTR1_FD_201037 | JGI IMG/M metagenome (GOLD analysis project Ga0308163, IMG submission 201037) | Phyllosphere microbial communities from UC Gill Tract Community Farm, Albany, California, United States - DLSLT.R1 | ecosystem: Host-associated > Plants > Phyllosphere > Unclassified | place: USA... | reverse complement strand
TATAGTAATACAGGAGTTTTGTTAAATACAAAAATATTGAACGATTATTATTGGTTTCCAGCTGTGACAGTTTTTCCGGATAATACTTTGCCAGTTGTAAGCTCATCTTTCCCAACGGAATTGAGTGTGAGTGGAACAACTACAATAGATTTGAAAACCATCGTTACAGATGCGGATAACCTGTCTTCGGCTATTGTAAAATCGGTGAAGTCCAATAGCAATACAACTGCTATGAAAGCTGAAATCAATACGAATGATGAGTTGGTTTTGACACCATTATCCACCGGAACGGCTACGATAGTTATCAGTTTCAATTCTAATGGAAAAGTCGTTGATAAAACGTTGACCATTGTATCTTCTACATTGGCGGTTTCTGCTGAGGTCAAGAAAATTAACCTAAGCATTTATCCAAATCCAACTACAGAAATCCTGAATATCAAATCTCAGGACAAGGTTCTGGAAGCTTCAGTTTTTGATGTTTCTGGGAAACAAATCAATGCTAAGTTGATTGATGGGCAAATCAATGTTTCTCAGTTGCTTAAAGGAAATTATATTCTTAGAATCGTGACCGATAAAGCAGTTTATCAAGAGAAGTTCATTAAGAAATAATCATTCTTTAAAGTTATGTTACAGCCTTCAAATTCAGTTTTGAAGGCTTTTTTATATTAGATAATTTAATTAAATAAATGGAAAGATGTCTTAAATTTACTTCCACATTAAACAATATTACATTGTTAGATTTTTATCTATTAAAAGATGAACAGCCTAAGCCTGACTATCCTGAAAAGGCGGGTTTGAAGTTTGTTGGAGGCCTCGATGAGATTGTGTTCGATAGTTTAAAAAGGACAAAAAGATAATCAATGAGCATATTGATTATTATTCTGACTTCGGATTAACCATATTAAACTTGAGACAAATCCGTCAGAATATTCAACATCAACAATTGCAGTTTGACACAGATATAAAAAAATTAATTTATCTATTGGACGCTGCAGATAACGAAAAGAGTGGACTAATAGCTTATGGAGATTAGAAATTGGCAAAGGCAAAATAGTAATATCCTAACAATAGTAACCGACAAAGCCGTTTATCAGGAGAAGTTTATTAAGAAATAATCATTCTTTAAAGTTATGTTTAAAGCCTTCAGATTTAGTTTTGAAGGCTTTTTTATTGGAGAAATATTCTTGATAGAGGTCGTATCACAGATTTCTATTGATAGCATGCTCCTCTGCAACATTTCCAGTGAATGTCTAAGCAGTTGTGAAGATATGCTGATAGGCTCCGGTAGGAGCAGACTGTTAATAGAAACACATTTCCCACAAGCAAAGCGTGCCGTAGATACGCTACAATTTTCGGAACACATCCATCATCTATTTTTGTTTTGATTAATCTCTCCATTTAGAACATAATCAGACTTTTTGTACATTAGACCCAAACATAAAATGATTACCGATGCCTGTCCAACACAAAATCAAAGCACGGCTTTATGATAACCCTTTCACAAAAGCCAACCCCGATACCCACGACTATATTGCCCGCACCATCAGCGAAAGATCTCTGGATGTAAACGACATCTGCAAAATGGCTGTGGAAAGGGGCGGAGAAGATCTATCTGCCGATGCGTTGGCCTATGCAACGTCCATTTTCCTGAAAGAGATGGCATATCAGCTTTGCGACGGCTACAATGTCAACACGGGATATTTCACTGCTGGTGCACAAATCCGTGGCGTGTTCCAAAGTCCGACAGAAACTTATAATCCCGATAAACACAGTGTTCTGTTTCAGTTCACGCAAGGGGATAAAATGAGAAACTAAATCCCCAATATCGACATTGATATATTAGGATTAGCCACCACCGGCGCATCGATTTTACGGATAACCGACCTCAAAAGCGGTTCCATTAATGACAGAATAACCTCGGGGCGGAATCTGAAAATCACGGGTAAACAGCTCAAACTGGCGGGAGACGATGCGGCTAACGGTATCTTTTTCATTAATACAGAGACCCAAACCAGAACGGCTGTTGATGCGAGTGACATCATTATTAATAAAGCTTTGCAAATCATCATTCTCGTTCCGGATTTGCCATCGGGACATTATTATCTTGAACTTATTAGCCAATACTCCAGAAGTGGACTCCTGAAAGCACCTGTCAGCACCATCTCTCCAATGATATTGACTGTAGAATGACCATTTTATTCGAGATAATCGAATAGAATTCACTGTGCTTTTTTCAGTTCAATTGAACGTATTAATCAAATTACTCCCATAGCGCTATGGGAGTAAGTCATATAGTTCGATGGGAGTATGTCCTGATGGGTTATGGGAGTTTATCAAATAGCGTTATGGGATATTGTTTTCTCCTTTGATTTATAATTATGATTTAAGAAATCAAATTTTATTTGAATAAATCCAGAATTTCGTCAAGGGTAACTTTGCCGAAATAATCGGTCAGGTTGATGTTGGACAGAATTTGATTTAAATTCTCAATGTCATGTTTCTCATCAATCAGTAACTCTTCCAATTCTTCAATCGGGTGAGAGGCAAAGAAATCGCCGAAGATTTTGGCTTTTTTAATGATTCCCTTTTCTACATCCAGATGGATTTCTATGAATCCTGCAGGAGTCTTAATCGCTTTCTTGAAGTTGTAATCGGGAGAGAACCCGAAGTTCCAGTTCCACGTCTCGTATTTTTCTTGGGCTAATGTTTCAATGGCTTTGATGTCTTCATCTGTAAGTTGATAGAGTTGCCCGTCGCCGGAGTCCTTAATGATTTCGTCAATCAGTTTCTGCTTCAGAACCTCTATCGTAGTGCCTTCTGGTAGATAATCGATGAGGTTGGTTACGCGTGAGCGGTTGGATTTGGTAGCCTTGTCAAGGAACTTTAGCGGGTTGACTTTCAAAGCATCACTCAGTACATTCATTTCAGAATTGAACAGAATCGTCCCGTGCTGAATCATCTTTCCGCTTCTCGCCAACTTCGCATTCCCACTGAACTTCTTGCCATCTACCAACAGGTCATTTCTGCCAGTCAGTTCGGCAGGAACATTCATTTCTTTCAACAGTTGAAGAACAGGACTGGTGAAGGTAGAGAAATCCATAAAATCGTGGTCGCCCAATAGGGTGTGAAACGAGAAATTGAGATTACCTAAATCGTGATAAACGCTGCCTCCGCCGGACATTCTTCGCACGACTTTGATGTCATTATCGTTCACATAATCCAGATTAATCTCTGCCAACGTATTCTGGAACTTGCCCACAATAATCGAAGGGGCATTGATGTAAAGGAGGAAAATATCCTCAGTCGGGAATCTGGTCAGCAGATATTCCTCGGATGCTATATTGAAGAAAGCGTTGTGAGAAGGGGAGTCTATGATAATCATAACGGGGATGTTTGTAACAAAAGTAGTGAGTTTTTGCTGATGATAAAATTGATTTTGCTCAGCCCTTGATTGAAACTTTATTTAACCACAAAAGTCACAAAAGTCACAAAAGTCAAGTTTAAAATTTGATGTTTAAAGAATAAAAAGTAACAGGTTGAGGACATTACTTTTATTAACTTTTGAATCACTTTAATAAATATGAATCTTTTGTGCCTTTTGTGGTTTTTGCCAAAATATATTTCAAAAAAAAGAGCACTCTTCAAAAAAGAAGAAATGCCCTTTAAAATAAAAACCTTAAATTCAAAAAAAATTATAATGATACGCCTCGTTTCCAAGGAATAAATACATCCTGTTTCAGCTGGTCTGCTTTTGTTTCCACATTTCCGCTCGCCAGTTCAATAATATAATCTACGATTTCTTCGCCAACTTCCTGAATACTTTTTTCTCCTGTGATTACAGTTCCGGCATTCACATCGATTATATCCGACATTCTGTTGATAAGCGCTGTGTTAGAAGAGATTTTCACAACCGGAGCGATTGGATTTCCCATAGGATTTCCTAAACCTGTGGTAAACAAAACCACTGTTGCACCTGCACCAACTAATCCTGTTGTACATTCGGCATCATTTCCTGGCGTGTTCAATAGGTTAAGACCTGGTTTTGAAATATATTCGCCGTAGTCTAAAACATCCACAATTGGTGCTGTTCCTCCTTTTTTAGAGGCACCAGCAGATTTCATTGCATCGGTAATCAAACCATCTTTGATATTTCCGGGAGAAGGATTCATATCGAATCCTGAACCTGCATCCACAACAGATTTCTCGAAAGCTTTCATTAAGGTTAGGAACTTGTCCGCTTTTTCCTCATCCACACATCGGTTCATCAATTCCTGTTCTACGCCACACAATTCCGGGAATTCTGCCAAAATCGCTTTTCCGCCCAATGCTGCAAAAATATCCGAAACAATTCCTAAAGAAGGATTCGCAGAAATTCCTGAAAATCCATCAGAACCGCCACATTCCAAGCCAATGCTCAGTTTGGAAACAGGCGCAGGTTTACGTTCGATTTTGTTGGCCCTTTTTATCGCTTCAAAAGAATCTTTGATAACCATTTGGAACATCTTGTCCGTAGTTCCGATTTTCTGCTGTTCAAAGATTAGAACTTCTTTATCGCTGTTCGGGCTCATTTCTTTCAAAGCATTTTGAAAGATATCAACCTGTAGGTTTTGACATCCTAAACTAAGAACGGTTGCACCAGCGACATTAGGATTGTTTACATAACCAGCCAACAATTTTGCCAATAGTTCCGAATCTTGTCTGATACCACCACAACCACCTTGGTGATTGATAAATTTTACTTCGATATTGTCCAGAAGATTCTCATTTCTTGAGTTGTCTTCTATCTCTGCAATGTTTTTTTCTTCAATCAAAGAACGTAGGAAGTTCTTATAGGAAACTTCTTTCTTTGGCAATAATTCGTTTTCGAAAATGTCTTTCAGTTTTTCGATATTCTTATTTTCACAAAACACCAATGGGAAAAACAACCAAACATTCTTAGTTCCCACTTGCCCGTCAGAACGGTGATAACCGTTGAAGGTTTTGTCTTTCCATTTATCAACATTCGGCGGTGTCCAGCCAAGATCTCCTGTTTTTTTGAAAACCGGTTCACTTTGGTGCTTCACATTTTCAGTCGTGATGACTTCGCCTTTTTGTATAGTTTGATTTGCTTTTCCGACGATAACACCATACATAATGATCTGGTCGCCGGCTTCGAAATGTTCTCCAGCGAATTTATGTTTAGCTTTTGTATCCGTTAAAACCTGATAAGTCTGTCCGTCCAGTTCTACGAATTCGCCGGCGTAAAGATCCATCAGCGCTACAACAACATTATCTTTTGGATTTACTTTTAATACTTTTTTCATAATTTTTAAGTATTTTAAAAATTAATTGTTTTGTCATTTAATAATTTGGGCAGCTATTTCCGCCTTCCGTTCCCGCTATTTTTTGCCAGGCTTTTCCCTCTGCAAAAAATGAGCTCCACTCAAGTCGGGCTGCGAGGATTCGACGTTTTAGATTTGAACCAAAATTATTGAATGAAACTTTTATAACCTTCCTCAATACCTGTGGAATCGATTGCACAAAGTGCTTTAGTTACAGATTCTGTCAATCCAGGAACCTGAGTCAAATCTGTATCCCAGAAACTCACTTCTGATAATGCATTTTTCGCTACTTCTCCAAGGTCATTGGTTGACCAGATTTCTTTAAATCTTTCCAAAACTGGCGCATCATCGCTTACAGGAAGTTGTTTTCCGTCAAATTCCCCTTGGTAGAATCTGATTAATGCTGCTAGAGCAAAAGTCAGATTAACAGGTAATTCATTCTTGATTTCAACATATTTTAACAAGCTTGGCAAAACTCTAACTTTGAACTTCGAAACAGAGTTCAATGCAATACTGGAAAGCAAATGTTTCAAGAATGGATTTCTGAATCTGTCAAAAACTTCATCTGAAAACGCCGTCAATTCTTCTGTTGATAAATCCAAAGTAGGGATGATCTCGTTATAAACCGTATCGGAAATCCATTTTCCTGCAAAGTCCGCATCAATCGCTTCTTTCACAGTCTCTTTTCCGTCAAGGACAGAGAACGCCAACATCGCTGTATGAGCACCATTTAGGATTCTGACTTTTCTGGTTCTGTAAGGCGTGATGTCATCCACAACCAAAACCTGATCATCAATTTTATAAAAAGGAATCTTAGCTCTCAGCTTGTCATCACCTTCGATTACCCAAAGCAAGAACGCTTCACAAACGACCATCAGATTATCATTATAATCCAATTTAGCTTCATATTCGTCTTTTTCTTCTCTTGGATATCCCGGAACAATTCTGTCTACCAAAGTGTTGTGGAAATAGTTGCTGTTTTCTACCCAGGCAGAGAAATCTGCTTCAAGATTCCAAAGCTCAGCGTATTGAAGAATATAATTTTTAAGTGTCAATCCATTATTTTCGATCAATTCACAAGGAATGATGTGAAGACCTTTTTTTGAATCTCCATTAAAATGTTTGAATCTTTCATATAATAATGCCGTTACTTTTGCTGGGAAATTTTTGTGAGGTCCAGCTTCAAGCGTCGTTTCAGATGAGTCAAAGGCAATTCCAGCTTCTGTTGTATTGGATAAAATGAATTCAAGATCTTCGCCTTTTGCTAGATCAAGATATTCCTGATAATGCTCATAAGGACTCAATGATTTTTGAATGGCAGAAATTACGCGTTGATCATCCACAATCTGACCTTTTTTCACACCTCTTACGAAAAGAGTATAAAGATTATCTTGAGCCTCCAGCATATCCACAAGTCCACCTTGCGTTGGCTGAATCACTGCAACACCAGCGTTGAAACCAGCTTCTTTGTTCATCTTATCAATCAAATAATCAACAAATGCACGTAAGAAGTTTCCTTCTCCAAATTGTAAAAATTTTATAGGTAATTTCTCAATTAATGCTGAGTTTTCACGGCTAAGTTTTTGTTTTGTCTGATATTCCATTTTCTTATTCTTTAATAATTTTATAGTTAGGAACCAATGATTTCATTACGAACCAGGCAATCAAATAAGCCACTGCACAGAATGAGAAAATAATCATATATCCTTTGTCGATGCCGTCTATAACAACGGCTCCTGATTTTTGTAGTTGTTCAAAAAAACCTTCCGGCAAACGTTGGTCTGCGTATTGTGGGAATTTTTCCAAAAGAGGAACGCCATCTACAGTTGTCCAAGCTTTGTGAGAATAATCGAACAATAAACCTGAACTTTTATTGATAATCGTTGAACCAATTCCGCCTGCTAATCCACCGATTCCTGTGATGGTTGCGATGGCTTTTTTCGGGAACATATCACCAACAGTTGAGAAGATATTAGCGGACCAGGCCTGATGCGCGGCACCTGCAACACCGATAATCAACACAGGGAACCAGTAAGAAATTTTACCTGTATATTGTGCTAATAATGCAAGCAATGGGAAGAATGCGAAAATCAACATCGCTTTCATACGACCGGAATAAGGATTCATTCCTTTTTTTTCCACAAAAAATGTAGGCAACCAGCCACCAACAATGGATACCAAAGTAATCATATAAAGTATGAATAATGGAAATGCACTTTGCGTACTGTCCATTCCGTAAACTGAACTTAAGTAAGCCGGAGTCCAGAAAAGATAAAACCACCATACGCCGTCTGTCATAAATTTACCGAAAGCGAATGCCCAAGTCTGTCTGTATTTGAAACATTGTGCCAGTGTAAAAGTTGTTTTTGGCTCAGTAGATTCTTCTTTCGGTGCATCATCCAAATCCTGATTGATGTACTTTAATTCGTGTTCATTAACTTTATGATGCTCGTGCGGTTTCTTGTAATAAAAAATCCAGATTCCCATCCACAGAAATCCTAAAGCTCCAATTAAAATAAACGCCATTTCCCAACCTAAAGCTTTTGCAATGAAAGGAATGGTTATCGGAGCGGCCAAAGCGCCTACGGTTGCACCAGCATTAAAAATACTCGTAGCTAAAGCTCTATCTTTTTTAGGAAAATATTCTGCAGTTGTTTTGATGGCTGCAGGGAAATTTCCTGCTTCACCAATGGCTAAAATTAATCTTGCAAAAATAAATAAGGTCACACTCACATTGATTACTCGTGAAATATCCTGAACTGTGGCAATGTTATGTTTTGCAGCTTCAAAACCTACAAACCATTCTCCAGTAAGAATTCCGGATGTTGCAATCCCACAAAATGCGTGTAAAACTGCACCAACAGACCAAACTCCGATTGCCCAAAGGAAGCCTTTTTTGGTATCCATCCAATCCACAAATTTTCCTGCGAAAATCATACTTGCAGCATAAAAAATTGAGAATAATGCGGTGATGTTACCATAATCATTATTATCCCAATGGAATTCTGGTGCTATGAAGTCTTTCCAGGTCAAAGATAGAACTTGCCTGTCCAGATAGTTGACCGTTGTTGCCAAGAATAGTAATCCAACGATAGTCCATCTAAAAGTGGTCGGTTTGGAAGTTGTGGATTGATTCATATTTAAATGATTAAGTTTTTGATTAAGAAGCTTTTATCGATTGGATGATTTCCAATACTTTTTTAGTTTCGTTTTCGATAGTTGCGTAATCTTTGGAAGTCATCAGTTCTTTGCTGACCAATTTACTTCCCATTCCAACCGCAGAAACGCCAGCTTTGAACCAACTTTCGATGCTGTCTTTAGTTGTGTCAACACCTCCGGTCGGCATAAATTTTAAATTCGGGAATACATCTTTTATGGCGCTCATAAATCCAGCGCCAAGAGCATTTCCTGGAAATAATTTGACGAAAGTCACACCAGCATTTTCAGCGGCTATGATTTCAGAAGGTGTCATACAACCTGGGCTGTAAAGCAGATGTTTCGAAATTAAAAATTCAGCAACCTCCGGAACAAATCCTGGGCTGATAAAGAAATCTGCGCCAGCTTTTACATAAGCATCTGCTTGTGTCAAATTTTTTATTGTTCCAATTCCCAAAAGCATATCTGGCATTTCTGCATTTCTCAATTCTACCATTTTGGTAAAGTTGCTCAGTGCAAATTCGCCACGGCTTGTATATTCCACAGCTCTGATTCCTGCTCTGTAAAGTGCTTTTAATATATCTAAAGTTACCGTTTCGTCTGCATTATAATACAAAGGCAAAATCCCTTGCTTGATAATGGCGTTCGTAACTAATTGAATTTTTGTCATTTTCTTAAATTTTTACTTTAAAAACTATTTTTCTGATGAAGCCATCTCCAATCATTGGTGCGTGGACATCATTTGGATAAAAAATAGCAAACTGATTATCATTTAATTGGAAAAACATATCCGGATTATCATTGTAAAAAAGAACATCTTTTTCTGCATTGTATTCTCCGATTGGATTTGTGCATTTTTGCCGTGGTTTCCAACCAATATTTTCTGTTCCTTTCAGACAAATTTGAATATCGATATTTTGATTATGACATTCGAATTTGGAAAGGCTTTCTTCTTTTGTTTTGGCCATTTCATCAAAAACAATCATCCGAAGACCTTCCTGAATCTCTGTAACGCCAACTTCCAAAGCATCTAAATTCTTATCTTTTAAATAGTCGAAAGCTTTTTCAAATAATGGATTTAGCGAAAAATATTGAGAAGCGTTTTCTAATGTATCTATAATCATTTTTCCTAAATTATCTCTTTATTCTTCCACCTTTGTCGCCGTTCATCACATCTAAAATGTCAGAAGCGCTACAATGGTTGATGTCGCCAGGAACCGTGTGTTTGATGGCACAAGCGGCGTTCCCGAATTTCAGAGCGGTTTCATCATCGAAGTTTAATAAACCATAAATCAAACCCGCCGCAAACGCATCTCCAGTTCCGATTCTGTCCACAACTTGAAGAATTTCAATTGGTTCAGATTCGAAGTAAGTTTCATTTGACCAAGCTCTTCCTTGCGTTTCCTGAGTACTTGCACTCGCACCAACTCTTACTTTATCAAATATCTTTTTGATAGAAGGCATTTGTCTTTGAAATTCTTTACAAGCCTCAATGAAACTATCTTTGTCAGAACCGAATTTTGTTCCGATGATTTCGTTGATTTCATTCACGCCACCAATAAAAATAGTGGAGTAGGACACCAATTCTTTCAAAACTTCGAAGCCTTCTTTTCCGTATTTCCAAAGGTTGGAACGGTAAGCTGGATCGGCCGTGATTTCGATTCCCTTTTCCTGAGCAGTTTGCAAACCCTTTTTCAAAGCGATGTAAGCATTTTCGGAAATTCCCGGAGAGATTCCTGTCCAATGGAAATAATCTGCACCATCCAAAGCTTTTTCCCAGTCAATATTGTCAGGATTAATGTTTGCAAAAGAACCATTCAAACGGTTGTAAGCAATTCTGGAAGCACGAACGGATGAACCAACTTCCAAAAAATACAAGCCTAAAGGATGTTCATTTTTGGCAATGTGAGTCGTATCTATTCCGTAACTCTTGATTGATGCCAATGCTGATTCTCCAACGAAATCATCAGAAACTACGCTCACGTGTTTAACATCACAACCCATTGTTGCCAATGACGCAGCAACGTTCAGTTCTGTGCCTCCGAAAAAGAATTCCATCTCGTTGCTTTGCTTCATCATCCTGTTGTTGGCAGGCGACAAACGCATAATCACTTCTCCAAAGCTTACTACTTTGCTCATTAATCTATTAGTTTTAAGAATCTGGATTTGAGAACCGAGATTCTGAATTTTTATTAATTATTTTATAAAATCTTCTCTAAAAGGACTGAAAACATCTACTAAAATCCCATCTGCTAGACACTCAACTCCGTGAATAATGTTTGAAGGAACGAAGAATGAATCGCCTTTTTTCAGGATTGAAATATCTTCGCCAATATTAACTTCAAACTTTCCTTCTGCAACATAAGTCACTTGAATGTGCGGGTGTTTGTGCTTGTAGCCAATTCCTCCTTTTTTGAAACGGACATTGACCATCATTACAGATTCGTCGTAGCCTACAATTTGACGGTCGATGTAATCATCGATTTTTTCCCATTCTATGGAATCGGATTTGTAATATATTTTCGAAGTTAACTCCATTAGAATGTGAAATATTCTTTAGCGTTATGATAACAAATATCCGAAACCACTTTTCCAACCAAATCAAAATCCTGTGGCAATTCGCCAGATTCCATTTCGTTTCCTAACAGGTTACACAAAACTCTGCGGAAATATTCGTGTCTTGGGAAAGACAGGAAACTTCTGGAATCGGTCAACATCCCAACGAATGTGCTGATGAGTCCCATATTTGACAACGCATTCAGCTGTTTTTCCATTCCGTCTTTTTGGTCCAAAAACCACCAGCCGGAACCGAACTGTACTTTTCCTTTCACAGAACCATCGTTGAAATTTCCAATCATTGTTGCCATAATTTCATTGTCGGCAGGATTCAGATTGTAAATAATCGTTTTGGTCAATTTATCCTTAGAATCCAATGTGTTAAGGAATTTTGACAAGTTTACTGCCTGACCAAAATCGCCAATAGAATCCCAACCTGTGTCAGGTCCCAAAATTTTCAACATTCTTGCATTATTGTTTCTCAACGCACCCAAATGATACTGCTGAACCCAACCAAAAGAATGGTAAGTCTCGCCCAAAAACAACAAAATCGCTGTTTTGAACTGCTCAATCTGATGTGGCGTTAAGGTTTCGCCTTTTCTCTTAATTTCAAAAATTGAGTTGATTTCAGAATCTGTAAACGTTTCAAAAGAAATGTTGTTCAATCCGTGGTCACACAATCTGCATCCGTTGGTGTGAAAGTATTCAATCCTTTTGATTAGCGCATCCTGTACATCCTTGTAAGATTTGATTTCGATTCCTGCAGATTCGCCTAATTTATCGATGTAAGAATTATAATCCTCATTGTCAATCAAAATTGCCTTGTCCGGACGGAAAGCTGTGCTCACCGTGATTCCGATGTTGTTTTGTTTGATTATTTTATGATATTCTAAAGTATCAATCGGGTCTTCCGTTGTGCAAACGGTTTCCACATTTCTCATTTTCAATAATCCGTGAACAGATTTCTCCGGTGTTTGAAGCTGAGCCGATACATTTTCATAAACTTCGTCCGCATTTTTTTCATTAAGCAAATCGTAAATATCGAAATATCTTGCTAATTCCAAATGTGTCCAATGGAACAGAGGATTTCTTAACGTATTCGGAACTGTTTTGGCCCAAGCAGCGAATTTTTCTTTGTCAGAAGCATCTCCGGTAATGAATTTTTCATTCACGCCCATCGTTCTCATCGCTCTCCATTTGTAATGGTCGCCACCAATCCAGACTTGAGTAATGTTTTCAAACTGACGATTTTCTGCAATCTCTTTCGGAGGCAAATGGTTATGATAATCGATAATCGGTTGTTTCTCAGCAAAATTGAAATACAACTCTTCAGCGAATTTATTTTTTAATAGAAATGTATCTGTGATAAATGGTTTCATAATAAGAAGTTAGATGTTAGACTTTAGAAATTAGATTTAAATAAAGTCTCATCATTATTTAAATTAATATTATTCGTTTGAAGGTTTTCCGATGGTTGCTAGGATTCCGCCATCAACGTAAATGATTTGTCCATTGATGAATTGACTTGCTTCGGAAGCCAAGAAAATAGCCGTTCCAGCCAAATCTTCGGGATTTCCCCAACGACCTTCCGGCGTTCTGCTGATGATAAATTCGTTGAAAGGATGTCCGTCAACTCGGATTGGTTCAGTTTGAGATGTTGCAAAATATCCGGGACCTATTCCGTTCACCTGGATGTTATGTTTTGCCCACTCTGTCGCGAGATTTTTAGTCAGCATTTTCAGTCCGCCTTTTGCAGAAGCGTAAGCCACAACGTTGTCACGACCCAATTCGCTCATCATAGAACAGATGTTGATGATTTTACCGGATTTTCTAGCAATCATACTTTTTGCAACCAACTGAGACATAATGAAAGGCCCCGTTAAATCCACATCAATCACTTTTCTGAAATCGGAAACTTCCATTTCCAAAGCTGGAATTCTTTTGATGATTCCGGCATTATTAATAAGGATATCGATTTGCTTGTGATTCGCTTCGATTTCTGCAACTTTTTCAGCGGCAATTTTCTCATCGGTCACATCAAAAATATAACCTGTTGCTTTGTATGCTTTTGACTGGTAGTAAGCAATGGCTTCTTCCAATTTGGACGGCGTAGTGCTAGTTACGACCAATTCTGCTCCAGCCGAAGCCAAACCTTCAGCCATTGCCAAACCTAAACCGTGTGTTCCACCAGTGATTAAAGCTACTTTTCCAGTTAAGTCAAATAAATTTTTCATTTTTTACTTTAATTCGTCAGTTTTCACAGCATCCATATCGCCATAATCCATATTTTCTCCTGCCATTCCCCAAATAAAACTATAGTTGGAAGTTCCAACACCTGAGTGAATTGACCATTCCGGCGAAATCACTGCGTCATTATTTTTAAGGAAAATGTGTCTTGTTTCCTGAGGTTGTCCCATAAAGTGCGAAACAGTTTGATCTTCTTCCAAATCAAAAT
>Ga0308163_10003367_pt1 | contig 13492 bp, 7 predicted proteins | sample PhyTR1_FD_201037 | JGI IMG/M metagenome (GOLD analysis project Ga0308163, IMG submission 201037) | Phyllosphere microbial communities from UC Gill Tract Community Farm, Albany, California, United States - DLSLT.R1 | ecosystem: Host-associated > Plants > Phyllosphere > Unclassified | place: USA... | reverse complement strand
TCCAGATTCCTTTTGAGCCGGAAGGCAACAGGATCCTGCTCGTGGCCATTGGACTTCATTACCTGCATGGGCAATTCAAGAAAGATGACCGGCGATATTATGGCTGTCAGATCAGCCATTGTTTTCATATTCAGGATGGAGTGGAGGTTGAGTTTGTAGGACAGGCAAAAGAAAAAGTGGAATTATCAGATGAGGAGGAAATGGGTTTGAGCTGGGAGTTGGGGGAGTGAAGTATTAAAGTTTGTCGTTTAATGATGGTAGATCAAGCAGTAGTTCGGAATTTCCGAACTGTTGGGGAAATACATTTTATGGCTTTCATAATTCCTTTTACGGTTTCCCGTAAAAAAATATTAAACTCTCGAAACTATCTTTATCCGGAAGATAAATTCTTAATTTTTTTGTTAAGCCATGTAGTTTTAACTTGTAAATTATTCAATAAATCTTTTTCTTATTGCGCATTTGTATACAAATGATCTTTAAAGTAAATGAACAATAACATACACAAGATACAGCTAAAATGTAGCGGACTATTATCAAATCAATAGAAGAAAAAAAGCTAGTAAAGAGTTGTTATTATACTTATTTTAGCGGCTTTCCACAAACCAAAAAAAAGGCATAATCTGCTCAAATTATATATAATGAACCAAGCCGTACATAATAAATTAGTTTCCTTTATCTGGTCTATCGCAGATGATTGTTTAAGAGATGTTTACAACAGAGGCAAATACAGAGATGTGATTTTGCCAATGATCGTGCTTCGGCGATTAGATGCTCTATTGGAGCCAACAAAAGAAGCCGTAATGGAAGAAGTTTCCTTTCAACGTGACGAAGCAGGCTTTACCGAATGGGATGAAAAGGGCTTAACAGAAGTTACAGGCTATGTATTTTTTAACACCAGCCAGTGGACATTGCAGCGTTTGCATAACACTGCAACCAATAACCAGCAATTACTTTTAGGCAATTTCGAAGAATATCTAAATGGCTTTAGCCCAAATGTAAAAGAAATTATAGACAAATTTAAGCTGGCAAGCCAAATCCGTCACATGGCAGCTAAGGATGTGTTGTTAGATGTGCTCGAAAAATTTACTTCGCCAAATATTAATCTAACACCCTTCGAAAAAACCGATGGCGATGGACGGAAACTGCCTGCACTTTCTAACTTGGGCATGGGCTATGTTTTCGAAGAACTGATCCGTAAGTTTAACGAAGAGAATAATGAAGAAGCAGGAGAACACTTTACCCCACGTGAGGTAATCGATTTAATGACACACATTATTTTCGACCCAGTTAAAAATAACCTTCCGCCAGTAATGACCATTTACGACCCGGCTTGTGGTAGTGGAGGGATGTTGACCGAATCGCAAAACTTTATCAAAGATGAAGACGGCGAGATCAAAGCCAAAGGCGATGTGTATTTGTATGGAAAGGAAATCAACGATGAAACTTATGCCATTTGCAAATCGGATATGATGATTAAGGGCAACAACCCCGAAAATATCCGCGTAGGTTCTACACTTTCTACCGATGAATTTGCAGGTACAACTTTCGATTTCATGCTTTCCAATCCGCCTTATGGCAAAAGCTGGGCAAGTGAACAAAAATACATTAAAGATGGCAAAGACATTATCGACAGCCGTTTTCAAATTAAACTGAAAAACTATTGGGGAATTGAAGAAGAAGTAGATGCCACACCACGCTCAAGTGATGGCCAATTGTTGTTTTTGATGGAAATGGTTAACAAGATGAAACCATTAACCCAAAGTGCTGCAGGTACCCGTATTGCATCTGTACACAATGGTTCGAGTTTATTTACGGGCGATGCTGGTGGTGGCGAGAGCAATATCCGCAGGTATATCATCGAAAACGATTGGCTGGATGCCATTGTACAATTACCAAACAACTTATTTTACAATACAGGCATTACCACTTACATCTGGATTTTGAGCAACAACAAAGCTTTGGAAAGAAAGGGTAAAGTACAACTGATTGATGCCGGACAGGCTTTCCGTAAGCTCCGTAAAAATTTGGGCAATAAAAACTGCGAATTTTCGCCACAGCACATTAGCGATATTGTTGCGGTCTATAGCCAAATGGAGGTTAAAAAGGAGCAACAATTAAACAGCAAACTGTTTGATAATAGCGATTTTGGTTATTATAAAGTAACTATAGAGAGACCAAAGCGTTTAAAAGCGCAATTTACAGCAGAGCGAATAGCAGATTTACGTTACGATAAAAGCTTACGTGAGGCAATGATTAGCTTGCATGAGCAATATGGCGAAAAGGTATACGAAGATTTAAAGCCGTTTGCCAAAGACATCGCCAAATGGGCGGATGCTGAAGAGTTGAACTTGAATACCAAGCAACTGGCCATCCTTTGCGACACCAAAATATGGCAAAAACAGTTGGATTTGTTAAACTTGGCGACAGATTTAATGAAAGCGGTAGGTGGCGACGAATACAATGATTTTAATATCTTTAAGAATAAGGTTGAAGAAGAGGTTAAGAGACTAAAGCTAAAACTTTCTTCATCAGAAAAAAATGCCATCCTCAATGCGGTAAGTTGGTATGATGCTGATGCAGAAAAGGTAGTTAAAAAAACAGAAAAACTAAGCGGAGAAAAACTGGCCGACCTTTGTTTAAACTTAGGTTGCAATGCCGATCAATTGATAGACCATGGGTATTACGCCACAGGTAAAAACAACGAATATTTGGTTTACGAAACCGAAAGCGATTTACGCGATACTGAAAATGTCCCTTTAAAAGAAAACATACACGACTATTTTTTACGGGAAGTACAGCCACACGTTAACGAAGCGTGGATAAATTTAGAAGCTACCAAAATTGGTTACGAGATTAGCTTTAATAAATATTTTTATCAGCATAAACCCTTACGTAGCTTAGAAGAGGTAACGGCAGATATCTTAGCGCTCGAAAAAGAAAGCGATGGTTTAATTCACGAAATATTAAACTTAGCCTAGCCATGTCGTCAGAAATTATTTTATACCAAGCAGATGATGGGCAAACCAAAATACAAACGCGTTTAGAAAATGAAACCGTTTGGCTTACGCAGGCACAAATGATCGAATTATTTGGCAAGGCTAAATCCACCATTAGCGAACACCTCAAAAACATTTTCGAAGAGGGTGAGCTAGATGAAAATTCAGTTGTTCGGAATTTCCGAATAACTGCTGCAGACGGTAAAGATTATCAAACCAATCATTACAACCTCGATGTAATTATCTCTGTTGGTTATCGGGTAAAGAGTTTACAAGGTACCAAGTTTAGGCAATGGGCAACCGCCCGATTACGCGAATATTTGGTAAAGGGTTTTACCATGAATGACGATTTGCTGAAACAAGCTGGCGGAGGCGATTACTTTGAGGAATTACTGGCTCGTATTAGAGACATCCGTTCATCAGAAAAAGTGTTTTGGCGTAAGGTATTGGATGTGTATGCCACTAGTGTAGATTACGACCCGAATACCGAAACCTCACAAACTTTTTTTAAAACCATACAAAACAAAATGCATTGGGCAGCACATGGGCAAACCGCTGCCGAAGTGGTGTACAGCCGCATAGATGCCGCTAAACCTTTTCTCGGTTTAACCAATTTTAAAGGCGTACAACCTACCCAGCAAGAAATTGCTGTTGCCAAAAACTATTTAAACGAGCAAGAATTAAATGTATTGAACCGCATGGTTACCGCCTATTTAGAGGTAGCAGAATTGCAAGCCTTAAACCGCAAACCCATGTACATGCAAGATTGGTTGCAACGGGTTGATGATTTTTTACAAATGACAGGCAACGATATTTTAACCCATGCAGGTACGGTAAGCCACCAACAAGCTTTAAACAAAGCCAAAGAAGAATATACCAGTTACAAGGAAAACTTAAAAAACGAACTTTCTAAAGTAGAGCAAGATTTTGTAAAACATTTAGAACAAACCCATAAACAGCTTAAAGACAAAAACAATGGAAATTAAGCTAGAGAGATATGATGCCTATAAAAATTCTGGTGTAGAATGGTTGGGAGAGATCCCGAAGCATTGGGAGGTTTTTAGCCTTAAAAATGTAGGTCTAGTTAAAAATGGTGCCACACCATCATCGGCAAATTCCAAATATTGGGATGGAGATTTGGTATGGGTAACACCTACAGATATAAATAATATTATTACCATAACTGATTCTGAAAGAAAAATTACAAACCTAGGTTATCGTAGTTGTGGAACAACTCTTGTACCAGAGGGTTCCATTATATTAACTACAAGAGCGCCGATAGGAAAAGTTGTTATTGCAGGGGTTGATCTTTGCACAAACCAAGGTTGTAAGTCAATAATTGTAAATAACGGAACTTACAGTAAGTTTTTGTATTATCTTTTTTTAATTAGTTATAAAATTTTAAACGGGCTTGGAACCGGTACTACGTTTTTAGAATTAAGTAATAAAGAATTGAAAAATTTTATTGTACCTAATCCACCACTCAAAGAACAAACTGCCATTGCCCAATTTTTGGATGATAAAACCCAAAAAATAGACCAAGCCATTAGGGTAAAACAAGAACAAATTGTGTTGTTAAAAGAACGCAGGCAGGTTTTAATACACCAAGCCGTAACACGAGGTTTAGATAAAACCGTAAAACTAAAAGATAGCGGTGTAGATTGGATTGGCGAAATACCGGAACATTGGGTACTTACAAAAGCTAAATACTATTCTAAAGTTTTTGTTCCAGAAAGATCAAAACCTGAGCTAAACATAGGAAAAGAGGGTTTGCCTTGGATTACAACCGATAATATTCGCAATCAAGAATTGTCAGCAAATGACGTGATGTATTATGTTAGCGATTTTGAAAGAAAAAAAACTGGGTCAAGGATTATTAGAGCAGAAAGTGTAATTGCTACTTGTGTTGGCAATTTTGGAATTGCAAAGAAGATTGGGTTTGACTGCATAATTAATCAACAACTTCAAGGATTTATAAATTTGAAGATTGACGCAGATTATTTAACTAGTTTGATAAGTATTTCTGAGGATTACTTCAAAAATAATTCCACTCTAACCACAATTATGTATGTAAGTAAAGATACTTTCGGTGCATTGCCCATACCCTTACCGAATCAGAAAGAGCAAAGAGAAATCGTTACTTACATAGAATTTATTTCATTAAAAACCACGACTGCCATTTCACTCAAAGAAAAAGAGATAGAGAAATTAAAGGAATATAAAGCGAGTTTAATAAATAGTGTGGTAACGGGTAAGGTGATGGTGAATTGATTTGGTGAATAATTTCAATATATAAGTAACGACATAGCAATTTTATTAACAGCTTCAATAATGGACAAATACCTAACTAATACTGATAAACTAGTAAATCATATTTATTGGTTTTATGAAGATTTGGAAACGCTTCCAAAGAAAGACCATTATGGATTATCTATAAATTATACAGATCTAAAAGAAAGAAAAGATGATTTTCTTTCAGAACTTATAAATACTGTGGTTAGTTGGGTTTATAACAATAATAAATCTAAAGATTTATTTGATAAAAGATTTGCAGCAACTAATGATATAGGAAATGCAATGAATTTTGTAACAAACCAAGCTTATAAAAAATTTAGAAAAGGACATCCACAAGGACAATTTGGAGAACTATTATTGTTCAATTTGATACAGCATTATTATAAGGCAGCTCCTGTTTTAAGAAAACAAAAGATAACTACTTCTATCGGTCACGAAAGGTTTGGAGCTGATGCTATTCATTATAAAAAAGAAGGTGATGATAATATTGTTATTTTAGGAGAATCTAAATGTTATGAAAGTAAATATGCTTTCAGTTCAGCATTTGAAACATCATTAAATAGTGTTGTAAATACTTTCAATTTGTTAGATAAAGAACTCGACCTGTATCTATATGACGATTTTTTAGAGCCTGAATTAGAAGATATAGTTAACGCATACAAAGCAGGAGAATTATCAGATGTGAAATTCGAACTGGTTTGTATGGTTGCTTACAACGAAACTAATAAAATTACTGGTGATAATGAAACAAGTATTAAAGAAGCAATAAAAACAATTATCAAAGATCGCTGCAAAAATTTTGATCAGGAAAAGTTTAAAATTATAAATGAAACTCTGTTAACTCGGATAAATTATATAGTTTTCCCAATCTGGGAATTGGATATATTGTTAGATACATTTCAATCTAAAGTTGGTTCATAATTATGTCAGCAAATATATTAGAAAGACATAACGACCTAATTTGTTATTTACTAAACATTGAACATAGTTCGATAGCAATTAAATTAGGATTTATTGAAGAGTCTGAAATCACTATTGCCGACGACCGCTTATATCAAGCTATTGGTGTAATAGATTATTATTCGAGAAATTCTGACGAAGAAGCAAAACAAATTGTTATAGTTTTATCTTCAATCCTATATACTTATAAGCAAGAACATTGGACAGGGCTAAGTCAATTTTTAGTAATCGTTTTATCAAGGATAGGATTTTCTCCATCGGCTATTATGGTTGATGAAAACTATGATGACGAAAACGATACATTTAGTGCCTTGGGTAGTTTTATTAGCCAAATAAGCACAACCCTAAATCAATTAAAGAATGAGATTTTTATTAATAATAAAATATATCTTTTAACAGATTTTCAAAAGAGTATTTGGGACATCAGCATTGAATCTAAATTTTTAGGAATATCAGCTCCTACGTCTGCTGGAAAATCTTTTGTTATTCTTTTAAAATGTATCGATAATATCATAAAAAAAGGTGGAAATATTGTTTATGTTGTACCTACTTTAAGCTTGATTAACCAAGTTGTAAATGACTTTCACGATAAACTAAAGGAGTTTTCATTAGATAATTATGAAATACTGACAACATATAATGAAAAGAGAAACAGTAAAATCATTTATGTTTTAACTCCAGAGAGAGCAATTTCGGCTTACAACGAAAATGCTAAACCTTTCGGTGACGTTAATTCGTTTATTGTTGATGAAATACAGAATATTGAGCGCCTTGAAAATAAAGAAGATGAAAGATCTAAAATATTATTTGATAGTTTGATTGAGTTAAGCTTTAGTTATAGTCCAGATTTAATTATTTTCAGTGGTCCACGTGTATCAGGACTTAAAAATATGGGATTTGATATTTTTCAAGAATTAAATTCAAATGAGCTGAGCGCAGTTTCTTCTCCTGTGACAAATTTTACATATAGTATTTTAAAAAAAGCAAATAAATACTATTTCAAACAATACTCTCAGATTAACAAGGATTGTTCCTTAATTGAAATTCAAAACACTGATTATCTTAAGATTGGTGGGAAACAGTACGATGATAAGTATTTGTCTTACCTTAACAACATTATCAACAAATTAGGGGTTGATAGTAAAAATATTATTTTCTCTCCCACTTCTGGAACTGCACGAAAAATAGCTATTGACTTAGCAAACAAAAATCTTGTCGTAAATTCCAATCCTCCATTACAAGGTTTAATACAATATGTATCTACTACTGTTCATCCTAATTATGATTTATGTAGAACCTTAAATAATGGTATTGCATATCATCACGGCAAAGTACCTTCACACATAAGAAATGTTTTAGAATATGCAATAAAGGAAAAAATGATTGATACTATTGTATGTACAACTACATTAATGCAGGGAGTTAATTTACCCGCACAGAATGTTATTATGAGGAATGGATATCTATCGACAAGAAATATTCAAGGTGTTATGCCAAGATTAACGAACTATGAGATTTCTAATTTAAGAGGACGTGCTGGAAGGCTTCTGAAAGATTTTGTAGGAAGAACTTTTGTTTTAGATGAAAATGCTTTTGACAATCAAACTGAAAAACAAGGGGATTTGTTTAAAGATGAAAATAAGGATCTTCAGAGTGGATATGGTAAAATATTCACAAGTAATAAATCAACTATAGCTGATGCGGTATTTAATAATAAGAGCAATGAAAACTTACCAAATGGTATTGGAAAGGATGGTAAATTTTTAATAACCTACATCAGATTTAATATCTTAAAGCACGGTATAGAGTGTTTGAAAAGGTTAAATTCTGTTGGTATTGATTTTAAAATTGACGATATAAAATTAATAAAAGATGAACTCGAAAAAGTACTCGAAGTGCCAACAACAATCTGTCTAAAAAACAGATATATTGATCCTTTAGTGATAAATGATATTTATATAAATATAAGATCTTTTGCTATTCCAACTAATATTAATGAAAACAATTTATCTCATCATTTTTTTAAGCTAGTTGGTCAAATAAAATCTAAATATCCTAATTATTACAGTAATTATTTTGATGGTGATTTGTCGGAATCTTTTTTCTATACGGTTACTGATTGGATGAAAGAGAAACCACTTAACAAAATACTTTTAGGTAATTATTTTAATGACTCTAATAATATAGATTCAAAAATTGATACAATACAAAAGAAAATATGTTTTGATTTAACATCAATGCTTAAGCCATTTTACTCCATTAAAAATTCAGAGTCAAGTATTTTAAGTTGTATAGAAATGGGCGGATATAAATCACTAACACTACAGTTAATTAGTTTAAATATTCCAAGAGAAGTTGCACTAATTCTAAGTGAAACTCTTTTTTCAAAATTAAATATTAATATTCAAAGTTTGGACGATGCTTTTGTAAAAGCATATATAAAATCGAATATCAATAGTATAAATTTTTGGAATCAAATTCAGCTACAACATTTATTATAAGCAATGAATGCATCTATAAATAATTACACCCAGCTAATACAATCTCTCCCAGTAGTAGACCAAGCTTTTACCATCAAAGCAAGCAATTGGCAGAAAGCTTTATCAGATTTTCATTTTCAAGAAATATTCCTTGGTGCTGAGAACATATGTTTAACCCGAAAGGATATGAAAATAAATAATTATGCCCTCAAAAACTAACGAACAAGCCTTAGAATCTGCGATTGAAAAACAGCTCACTGGTGTCAGTTTAGAAGAATTAAAAGCAAATGGGCAAGATTTTGCTACGGTAAATGAGCCAAGCCCATTGTACAAATCTACCAAGCATTACTACATTGGTAATCCAAAAGATTTCAATGCCAAGTTTGCCATAGATGAAAATCGTTTCTGGCATTTTTTAGAAAGTACCCAAGCAGATGAGTTAGCCAAATTGCAAAAGCAGGGCGACTGGAAATTAAAAATTCTAGAGCGTTTTGATCGTTTGGTAAAAAAGTACGGCATACTGCGCATTTTTAGAAAAGGTTTAGACGTAGACGATGCGCATTTTACCTTGTTCTATGTGTTACCCTTGGCCAGTAGCGGAGAAAAGGTGAAGCAAAATTTTAAAAACAATGAGTTTAGCGTAACCCGCCAATTGCGTTATTCGCAAAGCAATCCCTTAGAAGAGATAGACATGGTGCTGTTTGTTAACGGTATTCCATTTGCAACAATGGAGTTAAAAAACCATTGGACAGGGCAAAATGCCAAAGTACACGGGCAAAGTCAGTATAAATTTAAGCGAGACATTAGCCAACCACTGTTAAACTTTGGGCGTTGTATTGTTCATTTTGCGGTAGATACCGATGAAGTTTACATGACCACCAAGCTAGATGGCGCTAATACCTTCTTTTTACCATTTAACCTGGGCAATAACTTCGGAAAGGGTAATCCACTAAATCCCTTTGGGCATAAAACAGCTTATTTATGGGATGAGGTTTTAACCAAAGAAAGCGTAGCCAATATCATCCAACATTTTGTGCGTTTTGATGGTAAAGATACCGATCCGCTCAATAGCAAAACCTTATACTTCCCCCGTTACCACCAAATGGATGTGGTACGGAGTTTGGTAAAAGATGCCAGCGAAAAAGGAGTGGGGCAAACTTATTTGATTCAGCATTCTGCAGGTTCTGGTAAGTCTAACTCCATTACCTGGGCAGCCTACCAATTGATAGAGGTTTATCCAGAACGTGATGATTTGCCAGGCAGTAAGGGTAAAGGCAATCCCTTATTTGATTCTGTCATTGTGGTAACCGATCGTAGATTGCTGGATAAACAATTGCGAGAGAACATTAAAGAATTCTCTGAGGTGAAAAACATCATTGCACCAGCTTATACTTCGGCCGAACTGAAAAGCAGTTTAGAAAGTGGCAAAAAAATTATCATCACCACTATTCAAAAGTTTCCATTTATTGTAAACGGCATTGCCGATTTAAGCGATAAACGTTTCGCTGTAATTATAGATGAGGCACACAGTAGCCAGAGTGGTTCGGCAGCCGACAATTTGAATAGGGCAATGGGTGCAGAAAACGAAGAAGATACCGAAGATGCACAAGATAAAATTTTATCAGCCATGCGTGGCCGTAAAATGAGAGACAACGCTTCATATTTGGCCTTTACCGCTACGCCAAAAAACAACACACTCGAAAAGTTTGGGGTAGCCCAAGCAGATGGTTCTTTTAAGCCTTTTCATTTGTATTCGATGAAACAGGCAATTGAAGAAGAGTTTATTTTAGATGTATTGGCCAATTATACCACCTATAGAAGTTATTATGAGATTGAAAAATCAGTAGAAGATAATCCACTATTTGATACGGCAAAAGCACAAAAGAAACTGAGGGCTTTTGTAGAGCGTCACCCAGAAACGATTGCAACCAAAGCAGAGATCATGCTTGATCATTTCATGACTAAAATCGTAAATGCCAAAAAACTAAAAGGTAAGGCAAAGGTGGTTACGCAAAGTATCGAATCTGCTATTCTGTATTATCTGGCTATAAAAAAAATATTGGTAGCTAAAGGCAATCCCTTTAAAATTGCAATTGCTTTTTCGGGCAAGAAAACGGTTGGTGGCATAGAATATTCGGAAGATAGCTTAAATGGTTTCCCGGAAAAAGATACACGAGATCGTTTCAATGAAGATGAATATCGCATGTTGGTGGTTGCTAATAAATACCTAACTGGTTTCGACCAGCCAAAGCTAACTGCTATGTATGTAGATAAAAAGTTACAGGGCGTTTTGGCGGTTCAGGCATTATCTAGGCTAAATCGGGCTGCAAATAAATTAGGAAAAAAGACAGAAGATCTATTTATCCTAGACTTTTTTAACTCAACTGAAGAAATTAAAGATTCATTTGATCCTTTTTATACTTCGACTACCCTGAGCGAGGCCACGGATGTAAATGTTTTGCACGAGCTTAAAGCAATAATGGATGATGTAGGCGTTTATGAATGGGCAGAGGTAGAGGATTTTGTTGCAAAATATTTTAAAGGCGTTGATGCGCAGTTGTTAAGTCCGATTATAGACGCTGCTGCCGAAAGATTTAATTCTTCTTTAGCACTTGAAGATAATGATAAAGCCGATTTTAAAATAAAGGCTAAACAGTTTGTTAAAATTTACGGGCAAATGGCAGCCATATTACCTTACGAAATGTTGGTTTGGGAAAAGTTGTTCTGGTTCTTAAAATTTTTGATCCCAAAATTAATTGTGCTCGATCCAAGTAGCCAAATTGATGAATTGTTGGATGCTGTTGATTTATCTACCTATGGTTTAGAGCGTGTAAAGTTGAATGCGGCAATAGGTTTAGATGATAGTGAAACCCTACTCGATCCTCAAAATCCTAATTTGAGAGGTGCTCATGGAAGTACAGAAGAAACAGACCCGCTCGATTTAATTATCAATAGTTTCAATGAACGCTTTTTTCAGGGCTGGGAAGCTACACCAGAAGATCAAAGGGTAAAGTTTGTAACCCTGGGCAAGTACATTCAAGCACACCCGGATTTCCAGGCCAAAGTAGTTGATAATGCAGATGTTCATACCTCAGATTTAGCTTTCAGGAAAATTTTGGATGATGTAATGTCTAAACAACGCAAGAATGAGTTGGATTTGTACCGACTCTATGCAAAAGATGAAGCATTTTATCAGGCGTTTTTCGATACGATGAAAAGGATGGTTAATGTTGGTTGATAAAGTCGGCCAAAATAATTGCGACAAGTTCATCAGTTGAATATTCGATAACCGATAATTTAATATGGAAGATTTTAAGCTATCTCAAGTGAGCTATTTTGATTGACAGCAAAATCCTTTCAAGCGGACATATTATCAATTATGAAGATATTGAAAAGCTTATTCACGTTACAACATCTTTACAGGGCAGGTCGAATTACAGGGTTTCATAACTTAGATTAAGGACTGATGTATACCTTTAAATAGGTGTTCATTAAAAATTAGTCGAAATTAAAAACGCTGGAAAATCTAATTTGCTTATGTTGTTGAGTGAGTAAATAATGTCCGCCAAGTTTATTGCCAACTCATTCTATCAAATTGGAAAAGATTGGAATTTGTTTGAAAGATAGTAAGGATAAAATAACTGCTAAAGATTGGAGATGTACTCAATTCTTATCTTTCCTTTCCAAATGATAATAGTAGTGTTTATTGTTATTTAGGTGTTTTGCTCAAAATTAATTTAGCAACAAATGCTTTAGAAACTTAATCTGAGTCGATAAAAGAATAATTTGATTTTTCTTTTGACATCCTGAAAATCACGCCCAATCATCTCTGGTAGGGCTTTTTACTTTTATAGTTTTTTTCTATTTATTCTTCAATATTTCTACTTTCTCACGTATATACTCTTTATTTGATTGAAATCATTGAACATTTAATTCGTCTAGTTTCAAAGAATGTAATAATTCAATCACTGAAACTTGATGAGCATTTGTATAGACAGTGAGTAGCACAGAACACTAGGGTGTCTATACTTAGCGTAAAAACAAAACCCGGGGACGTGGGGCGGGTTATTGTTTTTTTTTAACAGTCGACTAAGGCCATCAGCGGTATGGCCAGGCAGATTTTTTGGATCAGTGCGAGGTTTATACCTGAATATTCTGCATATTCTTCGAACGTAATCAATTGGTCTTTACGTTTGTTTAATATAAAGCGCAAGTTTCTGAGCACTTTCTGTGCCTGGGCTAAGCTTTTGCCTGTTAAAATACTAACATCTTTCGGATAAATACATACTCTTTTCATGTGGGGTTGAATTGGACCGCAACAGTACCGGAGGTGCCATAGCCTTAAAAACAAAAACTATCCTTCCTAAAGCAGTAATAAAAGAACGAGATTTAATATATATCCAAATTAGGCAATTAAACTAGGTTTTCAAAGTAGTAAAAACTGCTAAATGATACTATTTGATGTGCGAAACTATAAAAAGCTTTGATTTAATATTAAATATTACCAAAAGCAGCGAAAGCTTTCTTTCGCGACCTGGCATACTTGAGGATGGTGCAATTTTGTATCCAGATGTAAGACATATATTATGGCACGTCAGGAAGGAATCATTAAATTAAACGGACGAATCGGGGATTTGACGTTTTACAAAACAAGGAACGGTTATTTAGCAAGAGAAAAAGGTGGTGTTGATGCCAGCCGGATTGCTAATGATCCGAGGTACCTGCGCACGAGGGAAAACATGGCTGAATTTGGCCGGGCAA
>Ga0308163_10003364_pt1 | contig 13497 bp, 17 predicted proteins | sample PhyTR1_FD_201037 | JGI IMG/M metagenome (GOLD analysis project Ga0308163, IMG submission 201037) | Phyllosphere microbial communities from UC Gill Tract Community Farm, Albany, California, United States - DLSLT.R1 | ecosystem: Host-associated > Plants > Phyllosphere > Unclassified | place: USA... | reverse complement strand
TGCGCAGATCCGGCGCCAGCGGCTTGATGCCCTTGGCCGGGTCGCCCTTGATCACGTATTCCGGCACCCACCAGCCTTCAGTGGCGCCCTTGACCGTATCACCGAGACTGGCGACCTTGCCCTCCGCCTCGGCCTTGACCCACACCGGACTGCGCCCGGCCCACTCCTCGCCAATGACCTGAATGTCATTGTTGGCCAGCGCGGTCTCAAGCGTGATGGTGGTGCCGGGCAGCGTATCGGTCGGCAGCCCGTAACCCTTCTCGACGATGATCCGCAGGACATCGGTGATCAGGCTGCCGCTTTCCCAGTTCAGGTCGGCAAAATGGATGGGCGTCTGCGCCGCCGCTGTCGGTTGCGCGGACGTCAGCACACCGAACGTGACCACGCTGGCGGCCAGTAACCGTCGAAATCCTTTCATGCTTTTGCACCTCGTGCTGTTCACAGCAATAGCAGGACGGCCTGACAGAAGACCGCAAGCCTCTGAATACTCAGTCAACTGACTGTAGCCGAGGTTCCTGCTTTTTCAGGGAGCCAATCCCCGACGAGGTTATGTTTCAGACTTTTCCTGCAAGCTTTGCAGCTCGCGTCTGACCATGCTGGCGTATTCCGCAGGCCGCAAGGTGTAGATCTGCGCAGCCACCCAATTCAGCCAGGCACCCTTCAATTCGGCTTTGGCGTTGAGCAAGCGCAAGGCTTCCTCACGCGCGCGGTCGAGGTTCTGCGAATGGAAGTCGGCGCGACTCAAGCCACCGATCACTCGCTGGCCTTGAACGTGACCAGTTCGCCCTTGCGCCACTTCGCCGCTTTGCCGGTGACGGCTTTCAGGGTTTTGGTCAGGCCTTCCTGCAATTGCTGATGCGCGGCAAACACCGTCACCACGCTGTGGCCTTCCTTGAACAGGATCGCGTGACCCTCGGCGGTTTCGACAAAGGCGTAATCGCCCAGGCCATAGACCGTCAGTTTGATCTCGCGAAAACGGATGTCCATCTTGCCGCCTTCACGGCTGGGCAGGACCGAGGCGCTGAAATGATCACCAACCTTGAGCTTGAGACCCGGTTTGTCATCGACCACCAACGCACTTTCGGTGTCGATTTCGGCCACGTAAATGCCTTCGGCGTTCTGTTCGGTGATGTAAACAAAACGCGCTTGGAACAGCTTGACCAGCTTTGCACGCAAATCACCCAGCACGAACAAAGCATGCATATCGAGATTACTGACTGCCAAAGAAACATCCCCACATCTGAAAAAGTACCCTGCGCAAAGACGCGCACGGCAAAAAAACGGCCAGGCCGATGCTGTTACCCAATGACTCCACTAAGCCTGAATCAAGCAGAACGCCCATTCATCGCGAGTTCGCAAGACTACTGGAAAATCTCGCGAGAAACTTGCCTCGACGTTCGCCAGGCCTTGAAGGAAAAATCTTCACTTAGGCGTAGCGAAGACTGACTACAAACTTTAGGGAAAAAGCTGACGAAAAAAAGCCCTTTTCCGACATATCGCCCGTAAAAAATTGCTTTAGATAGGCACCTGTCGCCAACAGGCACTGGCGATTCTAGAGCAGCGATGCTCCTTACGACTACCCGAACCGACCAGTAAACGTCGGCCAACTCATGAAAAGGACTTCATATGTGCACTCTGACTCACTTTGCTTGCCCCTCCAACGCCAGCATCGACGCGCCTTTCGTGTTGCACGCAGCCGATATATCGGAGCTTGCGCACTACGCACAAAGCGCCAACACCCCGCGCTTCCAGGTCGTCCCGGCCGGTAATGCGTTCTTTCATATCAAGGAATCGTCTACCGGTCGTGTAAGAGGTTTCCGCGAAGATCATAACGCAGCCTGCGCACTCGCCCGCTCGCTTGAAGCACGAATCGAACTCTTGCCCAACGACTGCCTCAGATAAAGAGCGAGCGACAGCGCCATTCCGGCACACGCAAAAGGAGTACACGATGGAACTGCCTGCATATGATCTGAAAACCCTGTTCGACCAACTCGGACTGCCATCGGAGGGCAACGCAATCGACGACTTCATCGAAGCGCATCCGCTGGACGCCAATACCAAACTGATCGATGCCGAATTCTGGACGCCGCAACAGGCACAACTTCTGAAGGAATGGCTGCGCGCCGACGGCGAGGAAGCGATGATGGTCGATGAGTTGAACGTACGCTTGCACGACGGCCGTTAATCAATGTCAGTGCAGGCTGTCGCCTGGTTCGGCTTGCAGTTGCGCGAGCCAGGCAGCCTTGCACTCCTCCGCCTCGTCGCGACTGGCGAACGCAGTGTCGCGCCGCTCACCGTTGAGCAACACCACCCAGCACACGCTCTGCCCCATCGCGCGCAATCCGGCGGGCACACCACTGCCAATCATCACCGCGACATCGACTCTGCTCTGCATGCTGACCTCTCCATTTCATTAGCTACCTAACTAGTAGCAATGTTAATGAGTTCATCGCAGCGGAAACAGCAACGCCCGTGCACAGATTCATTGCACGGACGGTAATAATCGATCAGCGCGGATTCTCCGGTTTATACCCCAATCGCAACCCGCCCCAATGCCGGCCCTTGACCATGATCGGCACCGATAAATCATGCATCAACTCCCCGGTGTCGCGGGTGTAGGTCTGCAGCAGCACCGCTTGCTGATGACTGCCACAGCGGATGCCGGTGCGGTCGGCGAACTTGCGTTTGGTGCGATTGCCCACGGCGTCGACCTGCTCGTCACCGGTCAGCGGCTGACTGAACGCCAGGTTATGCGTCGGCACATAGCCCTGCTGCGTGCAGGCGATGGCGAACACCAACCCTTCGTGGCGCGGCAGCAGCGGCTCCTGAATCGCTGGCAGCACCTGATCGGTATAGCGGTCGAAACGGGTATGGAACTTCGCCGGTTGCGTCCCGGGAATCGGCTGATACTGGCGGTCGAACAAATCCTCAAGGCTGATCCGCCCGTGCTCGACATCCGCCTCGAACCGCGCCGCAATCTGGGTCGCCCCCTCACGTGCCAGGTCATAGACCCGCTGGTGGTAGTCATCCAGACCGACTTCGGCCAGACGCTCGCTGATGGTTTCTGCCTGACCCTCCATCTGCACGGCGGCCTCGGCCAGGCGTCGGGTCTGTTGATCGCTGATCGCCAGATCACTGCGCATCTGCTCGATGGCCTTGAACAGGCTGTCGAGCTGCTCTCGGTTGGTTTCCGCGCCACGGGCAATTTCGCCGACCTGACCTTCCACCCCGGCGGCCAACCGGGCAATGTTTTCCAGATGCTGACCGGTGTTTTCCACCTGTGCGACGCCGACCTGCAGATCGCTGGACAGCTCGCGGATCTGCTCCACTACCTGCGCCGTGCGCTGTTGAATATCGGCGACCATTTCCCCGACTTCGCCAGTCGCCGACGCCGTGCGCGCCGCCAGACCGCGCACCTCGTCCGCCACCACCGCAAAACCACGACCATGCTCGCCCGCCCGCGCCGCTTCAATCGCCGCGTTGAGGGCCAGCAGATTGGTCTGGCTGGCGATGGACTGGATCACCAGCGTCACCCGTTGAATGTCGTCGCTGCGCAGGCTCAGGGCTTCGATCAGCTCACGACTGGCGTTGGCGCGCTGGCTGAGTTGGTGCATGCGCGCAATCGAATCCACCAGCTCGGTACGCCCCGCCGCGCTGCTGTGGTGCGCTTCACTGGCGGCGTCCAGCGCTGCACGGCTGAGCTGCGAGGTGGCGTGTTCGGTGGCGATCATCACTTCGGCGTTGCTGACAATCTGCGCCGCCGCGTCGAGCTGCGATTCAAGCTTGCTGGCCAGTTGCTTGACGGAAAACGCCACACCCGCGGCTGACAGAGCGTTATGACTGGTGGTGTAGGAAAGATCGCGAGTGAGTTCGGAAATCGCGCTGCCGGTCTCGACAGGCGCGGCATCGGCGACGGCACGGGAACGCAGGCGTGGCAGCCAGACAATCAACACCACCAGTGGCAGACCGATGTACAACGACCACTCACCCAGCGTCATGCCGACGAGCAACAGCATCAAGGCAATGCTTTGCAGGGTCGGAGCGATCCAGCGGTTTTTCGGCAACAGCACTGGTGCGGGCAGAGCCGCAACCAGAGATCCATCTCTCGTCATTTCGTCACCCCACGCATGTTCTCATTGTTGTATCCGCATTAAACGCCACTACCTGGCCATTATCCATGGTCCGTTAGTCGTGGAGCCTGCAGCAGGTCAATGGAACCGCTCGGGAATCGTGCAGACGAGCAAAAGCAAAGATCGCAGCCTTCGGCAGCTCCTACAGTGGTTCATGTAAACCCACGTGGAGCTGCCGAAGGCTGCGATCTTTTGCAGGCGCCCCCCATTCAGGGGGCAGCCATGGAATCAGGCCTGACGCTGGTGCTTGTCGATCTGCTCGTGACGCTCTTGAGCTTCGATGCAGTACTTGGTGGTCGGGCTGATCAGCAGGCGTTTCAGGCCGATGGCCTCGCCGCTGTCGTCGCACCAGCCAAAACTGTCTTCCTTGATGCGCTCAAGGGCTTGTTCCAGTTGCGGCAGCATGCGCTGGTCGCGATCGATCGCGTTGACCAGCCAGGTGCGCTCTTCTTCAACCGAAGCCGCGTCCGCCGGGTCGGCCGGGGTGTCCAGGCTTTCGATGGCGATACGGTTTTGCTCAATGCGCTCGTGGGTTTCGACTTTCATGTTCTGCAGCAGCTCAGTGAAGAAAGCGTGCTGCTCGGCATTCATGTAGTCATCTGCCGGCATGGCCAGCAACTTGTCCTTTGTCATTGATATCTCTATAAAAAAACGTGCATTAAGGCGAATTAGGGAGCGTTCCGGCGAACCGTGTCCGGTCGACGAAAAGGCATCGTTTATTGCAAACGCCACCCGGCACTCAATTTACGAAGGGGCGGCAGTCTAAGGCCCGTTTGAGGCCTCAGCAACTGTAAATACTGGGAATTTGTCCGACAACACCCGTAAACAGCTCTGACACAGGCGTCATGGCGGTCATCGGAGTGCGTTTATAGCAAGAAATTCAGTCGAGCGGCTGTATATAGAAGACAAACGGCTAACCCAGTGGCAGTTGGTCGCATTTTTTTCAGGCATGCCGCCCGCGCAGTGCATCGTTTCAGCAAAGCAAACCCGAAAAAGCCCCCTAATATCAGAGCAAACCAACACCCTGTGGCGAGGGGGCTTGCCCCCGCTGAGTCGCGGGGCGGCCCTGCTTTTTTCTTTCAAGCAGAGGGTCTGCTGCGAAGTCCAACGGGACGGTGCAACGATTCGACAAGCCCCCTCGCCACAGGGTGATCAATTTGCCAAAAGGACTCCCCATGCCCCGCCCCGATCTGCCGGCCAACGACGAGCGCCCCCTCGCCAGCCCCCCGATCAATGCCGAGCGTCTGCTGCAACTGATCACCGACGAATACGACACCCTGCCGCGCCAACTCAAGCGCATCGCCAGTTACATGAGCCAGCAAAGCGACCGGATCATGGTCGATCGCATCAGCGACATCGCCCGTGAATGCGAAGTGCATCCGTCCGCCATCGTGCGCTTCTCGCAGCGCTTCGGCTTCAGCGGCTTCAGCGAAATGCAGGCCTTGTTCCGCACCGCCTACACCCACAAAGCCTCGCCGGTGCAGAACTACCAGCAACGCATCCGCAGCATGATCGCCAACCAGTCGCAGCCAGCCAGCGACGGTGACCTCGCCCGCGAATGCATCGACGCCACCCGCTCCGGCATCGAACGCCTGGGCCGCGAACTCGACGATGTCGCGTTCGAAAAAGCCGTCGACCTGATCGTCAACGCCGACAACATCTATGTCATCGGCGTGCGCCGCTCCTTCGCCGTCGCCGACTACCTCGTTTACAACTTGCAACACACTCACAAGCGGATTCACCTGGTGTCCGGCCTTGGCGGCAGTTATCGCGAGCAGATGCGCAGCGTGCGTAGCGGTGATTTGGTCATTGCCATCAGCTTCACCCCCTACGCCAAGGAAACCCAACACTGCCTGCGCTACGCCCGCCAGCAACAAGCCAACACCCTGATCCTCACCGACAGCCATCTCTCGCCACTGGCGAGGAACGCCAACAGCCTGTTGCTGGTAAATGAAGGCAGCGCATTGGCGTTCCGCTCGTTGAGCGCGACCTTATGTTTGTGTCAGGCGCTGTTTGTGGCGGTGGCGTATCGGCTGGAATTGAATGTGGAGGAGATTCACGAGCAAGCGGGGTTTGACGACTGACATTTGCCTCAGGCTCGGCTAGGTTATGCCTTCCCACCGGCTCGACTTGAAGGAACGCGTCATGAAACTGATCGGCATGCTGGACTCCCCTTACGTGCGCCGCGTGGCGATCTCCGCCAAACGCCTCGGCATCGACCTCGAACACCAGTCGGTCTCGGTGTTCCGCCACTTCGAGCAATTCCAGCAGATCAACCCGGTGGTCAAGGCGCCTACGCTGATCCTCGATGACGGCGTGGTCCTGATGGACTCCACCCTCATCCTCGACTACCTCGAAGCCGCCTGCGGCAAAAGCCTGCTGCCCAGCGACCTCAAACAACGCGCTCACGCCCTGCGCCTGATCGGCCTCAGCCTCGCCGCCTGCGAAAAAGCCGTGCAGCTCTACTACGAACGCAACCTGCGCCCGGCCGACATTCAATACCAACCATGGGTCGAACGCGTCGAAGGCCAACTCGCCGCCGCCTTCACCGCCCTCGAACAGGAACTCGAAAAAAGCGGCCTGCCCACCGACGGCACCCTCACCCAGGCCGGCATCAGCCTCGCCGTCGCCTGGAGCTTCACCGGCCTCGTCGTCCCCGACCAGATCGACGCCCGCCGTTACTCGCACATTGCCCAATACACCGCCTACGCCGAAACCCTCGAAGCGTTCGTCAGCACCCCGATGACCTGACCATGAGCGCAACCGACACCGCCGCGCCGGCGTTAAAGGAAATCTTCAACGCCGAACGCCTGCACCACATCGCCACTGAAATGAGCGCCGTGTACCCGGCGTTCAAGGCCAAAGCGTTTCTCAAGCATGCCAACGACGGGCTTGCCGAACTCTCGGTGATGCAACGCATGGCCCGCGTCAGCGAAAGCCTGCACGCCGTGCTGCCGCTGGACTACGAAGATTCCCTCGATGTGCTGCGCGAACTCGCCCCCCGCCTCAACAGCGGATTCGTCAGCATGTGCCTGCCGCACTACGTCGCCAGCTACGGCGGCCACGCGTTCGATACCTCGATGCAAGCACTGAAATACTTCACCACCTTCGGCTCCTCCGAATTCGCCATCCGCCACTTCCTGCGCAGCGACCTCGAACGCTCGCTGGAGCTCATGCACGACTGGACCCAAGACGAAAACCACCACGTCCGCCGCCTCGCCAGCGAAGGCTCCCGCCCTCGCCTGCCCTGGTCATTTCGCCTGGAAGCGGTGCAGGCCAATCCGCAATTGGCCGCCGGAATCCTCGATCGATTGAAAGCCGACGAGAGTCTGTACGTACGCAAGTCCGTGGCGAACCATTTGAATGACGTGACCAAAGAGCATCCGAAGTGGGTGCTGGACACGATTGAAGGCTGGTCGCTGGAGAACAAACACACGGCGTGGATTGCCAAGCATGCGTTGCGCAGTTTGATCAAACAGGGAGATCTGCGAGCGCTGACGGTGATTGGTGCGGGGGCCAAGGCTGAGGTTGAGTTGTTGGATGTGAAGGTTGAGCCGGCGGTGGTGCGGTTAGGTGAGGCGATAACGTTGTCGTTTACGGTGAAATCGACGGTGGCGCATGAGCAGCGGTTGGTGATTGATTATGCGATTGACTATGTGAAGGCGAATGGCGGGGTTTCGGGGAAGGTTTTCAAGTTGAAGACGGTGGGGTTGGCGGGGTTTGGGGAGTTGGTTGTGGGGAGGCGGCAGGTGATTAAGGATTTTACGACGCGGAAGCATTTTGTGGGACGGCATGGGGTGAGGGTTTTGGTTAATGGGGAGGTGTTGGGTAGTGCTGCGTTTAACATCGTCACTGATTGATACCACTGATAGATTCCGTTGATCTGGCAGTACTCGGACTGATAGGGAATTACCGATGGGGCTGCTTCGGCCAAAAGCGGACCAAGGTTCTAGAAAAATTCGGGGCGTGTCGTACTGCGCAGAAAAAATCTCCGATTTCTCCAAAGCTCGGTGGTAAGAGTTGGAGATGATGTTCTTTCTTCGATCAGTAGAAACGGGGCACTATGATTGTTGGAATAACGCTCATGGCCCGCAAGGCCTAATTATAAGAAGTGATGCTATGACACAGAAAGCTCCTACATTTCGTGCAATCACATCGCATGAAGAAACACTCAGCGCTGCTGAAATCGTCGAGCATTTCGAAGCATTAACCGGGTGTCCCCTGCATCCGACGAATGCTGGAAATGCTGCCAAAGCGCTCGGGCTCGATTATATCGAGGTTACACACGAGGACACCTCTGTGGTTCGTAAGGTGCAAAAGCGCTACTCGGTTTTAGACATCGATTTGATCTTCGAACGACTTCGAGTGCTTGCAGACAGCCGAGCCAAATATCAATGAAAAGAGCCAGCGCCACTCAAACCTAACCATCGAACACTAGCCAGCTGTTGACCTCGACGTTCACCTTGAATGAAGCGTTTCACTGGCTTCCCCCTGCAAATGAATACGCAAAAATAATAGTACAGAGACAACCCTTCATTCACATTTGAGATGGGTGTCTGAATTCGACGGTGAAGCCAAACTGGGCTCCACAGATCAGGCTCTCTATACTGGCCTTCCAGGAGAGTAAATAGAGCGCAAAATATGCCCGCCACACCCAATCAAAATTCCTCAGTCATTTTGGTCCTAGCTCAACAAAGCGACTTGGACAATCTTGTAGCCATTCGAATTGAGGCCATGCGCGAAAGTCTGGAGCGTGTTGGGCGATTTGATCCGGTGCGTGCGCGTGAGCGGTTTCTTAGCGGTTTTGAAGCTCGCAACACACACTACATCGAGGTATCTGGAGAGAGGGTTGGTTTTGTAGTGGTCAAGCATCACCACAATGAACTCTTGCTCGACCACTTGTATGTGAGACCGAGCGCGCAAGGATCAGGTATAGGCTCTGTTGTTCTCACTCAGATTTTCAAAGTGGCGGATGCGAATGCGCTCCCCATTAAAGTTGGAGCTCTCAAAGAAAGCGCTTCGAATCGCTTTTATATCCGCCATGGCTTCCAATTCGTCGAAAGCAGTGAATTCGACAATTATTATGTTCGTCAGAGCGTTCCGGCGGTTGGCCCAGCTTGCTAGCTGGATGTGATGCACCTCAAGATACGTTTTTACACACTCTGGGTCGAAAACGGTCCTCTGGAGTGGTTTTGTAATCGCCGGCAACGAATCGATCGCATAGCGATTGAAGTTCCTCGGGTACGGAATACTCACCATCCTCGGGCATGTCGATGAAGCGAACACCCTTTTCTTTTGCCAGTTGATACATGACTCTCAGGTAAACCCTCGAAAGCTTGCCGCTAACTGGCCGCTTGAGTTGGAGGGCAGCAAACACGCGCTTCTGCCTGGGGGAGAGCCTGTCTTGATGTTCTCTTGGGAGTTCAACAGAGCCCGGGGTGACAATTCCAGTAAATGAGCCGGCCATCCCTTGGCGACCTATTCACTTTTTGCCCGTGCAGCATCATGGTAGATCGACGTACTTGTGACATCAGTAAAAGTAGATACCGCCAAGGACTGCATCGGGCTCACCAGCACACATTCCTCAACTTCGTCGAGATAGCTGCCACCGATATCAGAATGGACGCCAGGAAAGGTGTACTCGGGGTGAGCGGGCTTCACCCGGCTGAGCGCAAAGTTTGCACGGCACTCATCACGAGCGACCAAGTGAACAACGTCCTTGAAGTACTTGCGATCCAGATAGAGCTTCACACCGGGAGCGATAGGACTTTTCACTTGCCCAAAATTCGTGAAGCCGGCGATTGAGGGTACGGTGTCGAACAGTCCGATGAACCCCATGTTAATGCCGCTTCCGTATTGACTATCAAAGGTTCGACTGAAATCTCTGGCGCTGCTGTTTAGCAAATTCCCTAATGGCCCTTGCTTACCCCTGACGACCTCGTTCGAAAAGTGCCGTGCTGCAGCAGCTCCGCGACTAAAGCCAAACGTATCAAAAGTCAGAGAAGCAATTTCGCAGTTTGAGTTCTCCTTCAACGCTTCTTCAATAATGCTGTTGATCTGGGTGAAGGATGCCTGGACGCGGCCCGCTACACCTGTGTCGCCGCGACCCATTCCGGAACCCACCGCACTGTCTTTTTTATCGTTCTGTGTACCGATACCGTCGATGTATAGCGCACGCGAAACACGCCTCAAAGAACCTTCACCCTCGGCTTCTTTGATCTCTTCATACAGTGAAAATAATTTCTTTACGTTGGTAGGCCCGGAGCCATAGCTACTGTCCGGATCCTTCATATAGGGCTGACAGCTAGCAGGAATATCCTGCGGCGCAATCGGATGCTGCGCACCACACAGCAGCCCCGCCGCCGTGTTATTCGCATTATTGCCAGTACCATCAAAGAACACCCCAATCCTCAACGCAATGCCGATTTTCTCAGGCTCGCGCGCAGGTTCTTTCCCGTGTTTCTCGTACTCGGCCCAACGCTGGGCGTGAATGTCGACGGGTTTGGCTTCTTCGTAGCGGTAGTTTTTGGGCGGGTTGGGAACGTAGCCACTCAATCCTTGATTTCCTTGTTCTGATCCTTGAAGAACGGGCCGAAGGGTGACAGCCGAGGCTGGGGCGCGCAAGGCGTGGCCGTGTGCCAGCCTGGTTGAAATTGCTGGGTGCGACGAGGGTTTTGTCTCGTCGCACGGGGTGCGTTATTGGGCTGTTTCGACGTTGTCGAGGGCCTGGTTTACGGCGAGTTCGCCGAGCATCACCACTTGGGCGATGCCGAGTGCGGTTTTGCGGTGGGAGGTGTCGAGCATGGCGGCGAAGTTGTTGAGCATTTCGCTGGCCGAGCCGAGGGTTTCGCTGGCGTTGGCGAGCAGGGATTCGGTGTCGCACTTCGGGTTGGCGAGGTACATCGGTTCGGGTTTGTTGCTGCTGGCCATGATTTGGGTGGCCGGGGTGAGGTAGTGGTCGAGGGCGCGTTCGGCGGCTTCGTGGAGTTTTTTGGAATCGAGGGATTCGTAGGGGGATGCGAGGTCGGTTTCTGGGGGATTGGGTGTTGGTTTGATCATGGTGAAACTCCTAGTTATTGAAGAGGAGCCTTCACCTTCGCTACCAAACGAAGGGTGGCGGCCACACGCGGGTTGGTAGACCGGTAACTAGGACCCGGCACACCCGAAGGTGTCCTGCGCATGGCCACCATTGAGCAGCGACCTGAAGAGGTCTGCGAACGGTGCGCGATGCGACTAGTTAGGGCGGGCTACCAAACCCGATCACTGTTTTTCAGTGACCGACAGACGATAGAACCCGTGCCCTAGACGCACAAGCCGGCGGATTCTGGCTTAGTCGTAGGCGATGGCGCAAGGCGTTGTAGGGCTTCGGTGGTAACGGCAGGCTTCGTTTAAACATCCCGATTATTTTCTGTTTATCGGCCGATTGAACTGGCTGCCGATCCAGCATCAACACCATTTCAGCAATGTAGACGTCCGGGCATCGCGTCTTGCGTAACTAAACCGGTTGCCACCTATGTTCGAGTTTCTCGCTGACATCCTTGCCTTTACAAATGGACAAAATCTCACACTAAGCGGCTGGCCTGCCTGACAGCCGGCAAGGGTATAGTTCAACTTCACGCCGCCCAAGGGAAGATAAGCCCGGGCCCAGAAAACTTCCATAATGGTTGGACAACTTCATGCTGACGGCTTTTTTGCAGTATCCCGTTTCATTTGGCGATCCAGCAGCAAATTTCAGGAAGATTCGCGACATCGTAAACTTGGCGCAATTTGATCTCTTAGTCATGCCCGAGCTTTGCACCATCGGTTATTTTCACGACTCGCGTGAGGCATTGCTTCTTCATGCTGAATCGGCGCTCGATGGGCCAACGGCGCAGTTCTTACTGCAACTATCGGCAGACAAGAATGCAACGCTAATTGCTGGCATCGCCGAGCGTGATGGCGATCACATCTACAACACGGCGATTGTCGTATCGCGAGGGCGCTGGCTGGGAAAGCAACGCAAGTGCCACCTGTCACGCATAGAAAAGCGCCTCTTCACGCCAGGCGATTCATTAGCGTGTTTCGATGACGGAGTCTGCCGTTTCGGCATACTTACCTGTTTTGACCTTTGGATGCCAGAAGCCGCTCGCCTGTTGGTGCGCCAGGGTGCGCAGTTACTGTGTTGTCCAGCCAACTATGGTGGGCCTTGGACAACCCAGCTTGCGCGCATTCGCGCAATGGAAAACGCCACTCCGCTTATCTGTGCCAATCGTACCGGTGTGGAAATGTATGCAGGCGCAGAGGCGACATTCAGAGGTGAAAGCCAAATTGTCGGGCCTATGGGAGAAGTTTGGACCTCCGCCACAGAGGAGACGTCGCTTGGCTTGTCGATAATCGACCCGGCTGCGCACGTTCTCAAGGCGAATCCTATGTGCGATGACTTGATGGAAGAGGCAAGTCGCTATGCTTTATCAGGCCCACACCCAAAATGAACAAGCCACATCTGGCGGCAAAGCCAGCAACCTGAAAGACAGGAAACTCAGGCCGCTACGGCAGGTTATAAAGCCTTAGCGTACGATTTTTTCCGGGTGCCGGCGCGCATGTCCATGGGCTCGGTGGCGAGCCGGATTGAGTCGATGCGGATCATCGCAACAGGTTTCAGGGCTGTGTAGGTGACTTGGCCGGACGGATACTCAGCAATGATCGGAATGTACTGTTCAGCCCAAAAAAGTCATTTACGCACCTACCTCGCCGACGCCCGGGTCGCTAGAGTGCAGCGCTCTTTCAACTGGCTGACGTACTTATGAATCTGTGGTTTCGACTGCTCTGCATGCTTTTTCGCCGACCGTGGCGCAGACCGGTCAATGCGCTGGAATCCACCGTTATCCGCATGCGCGTGTGGCCGCTGGATCTCGATTTCAATCGGCACGTCACCAATGGCCGCTATTTCACAATGGCCGACGTCGGACGCATGGATTTTGTGTTGCGCAGTGGCGCGTTTCGAGTGGCGTTGCGCACTAAAGCGCTACCCGTCGTTGGGGATACCTGGGGTAAATTCCGGCGTGAACTGAAGCTGTTTGAAGCATTTGAAATCCACAGCCGGATGCTCGGCTGGGACGACAAATGGAGCTTCATGGAACACCGCTTCGTGAGCAAGGGACGGGTGATCGGCGTGGTGGTCATGCGTGGGCTGTTTCGTTCGGCGAAAGGAACGATTGCGCCGGGTGAGTTCGTCAGGGAATTAGGGTTGCCTGAACAGTCGCCCGAGATGCCGGAGTGGTTGACGTCGTGGTCCGCGAGTTGCGATCTGATGAGCCTTCAGCTTAGGGGTGAGGAGGTTTGAGTCATGGGGCGTCTGGATGATCGCGTTTATGGATAGGGGGCGGTG
>Ga0308163_10003354_pt1 | contig 13534 bp, 6 predicted proteins | sample PhyTR1_FD_201037 | JGI IMG/M metagenome (GOLD analysis project Ga0308163, IMG submission 201037) | Phyllosphere microbial communities from UC Gill Tract Community Farm, Albany, California, United States - DLSLT.R1 | ecosystem: Host-associated > Plants > Phyllosphere > Unclassified | place: USA... | reverse complement strand
ATCCGAGGTCAGGGACAGCACCATGATCGGCGCCTGCGACGGGTTGACCTTCTTATAGGTCGGCATGCTGCGCATCCCGCTTGGCAGCAGGTTGCGCGACGCATTGATCGCCGCCTGCACTTCTCGCGCAGCGCCGTTGATGTCGCGGTCCAGATCGAATTGCAAGATCACCCGGGTCGAACCCTGACTCGAACGACTGCTCATGGCACTTATTCCGGCGATGGTGCCCAGGGATCGCTCAAGCGGCGTTGCCACACTCGAGGCCATGATCTCCGGACTGGCGCCAGGGAGCGAAGCCGTGACCACGATGACCGGGAAATCCATGTTCGGCAGCGGCGCCACCGGCAGCAGGCCAAAACTCACACCACCCAGCAGCATGATCGCCAGGCTCAACAGCATGGTCGCCACGGGACGACGGATGAAGGGCGCCGACAGGTTCATGGGGGGCAGCTCCGAGCTTCAAGCTTCAAGCCGCAAGAGGGGTCGGCGGTGCGAGTGGACATGCAGCCTTTTGCTAAGAACTTGCCGCTGCTCATAGCGCGGCCTCGGTTTCGCTGGAACGACTGAAGCGGCGGCCCAGACGGTCGAAGTACAGGTAGATGACCGGGGTGGTAAAGAGCGTCAGTACCTGGCTGACCAGCAGGCCGCCGACCATCACCAGGCCCAATGGCTGGCGCAGCTCCGCGCCGGAACCGGTGGCGAACATCAGCGGGATGGCGCCAAACAATGCCGCCAGTGTCGTCATCAGGATTGGGCGAAAACGCAGCAGCGCGGCTTCGTAGATCGCCGTCTGCGGATCGACCCCGCGGTTGCGCTCGGCATCCAGCGCGAAGTCGATCATCATGATCGCGTTCTTCTTGACGATGCCGATCAGCAGAATGATGCCGATGATGGCGATCATCCCCAGGTCGTTGCCGGTCAGGATCAAGGCGAGCAACGCCCCGATGGCCGCTGACGGCAACGTCGAGAGGATGGTGATCGGGTGGATGTAACTCTCGTAGAGCACACCCAGCACGATGTACATCGTGACCACCGCCGCCAGCACCAGCAGCAGCGTACTCGACAGCGAGGCCTGGAAGGCTTCGGCGGCGCCCTGGAACTGCGTCTGCACCCCAATCGGCATGCCGATGTCCTTCTGCACCTGCTCAATGACTTCCACGGCCTTCCCCAGCGCCACGCCCGGCGCGAGGTTGAACGACATCATGACGGCCGGGAACTGGCCGATGTGCGCAATCGCCAGTTGCGCCTGACGCTGTTCAACCCGGGCCAGACTGGACAGTTTGACCTGGCCACCGTCGGTGGTCTTGACGTGAATCTGCTCCAGCGCCCTGGGCCCCAGATCGTTGCTGGATGCGGCCTGCAGGACCACGCGATACTGACTGGCCTGGGTGTAGATAGTGGATATCTGGCGCTGCCCGAACGCGTCGTAGAGCGCGTCGGTGATGGCCGAAACATTCACGCCCAGCCGACTCGCCGCGTCACGGTCGATGTTCAGGTAGACCTGCAAACCCTTGTCTTGAAGGTCACTGGCAACGTCGGTCAACTCCGGGCGCTGGGCCAAGGCGTCCACCAGCTTGCCGCTCCATTCGGCGAGCATGTCAGCGTCCGGCGACGACATGCTGAATTGATACTGCGTACGGCTGACGCGGTCTTCGATGGTCAGGTCCTGCACCGGCTGCATGAACAGGCGGATCTCGGACAGCCGATCAACTTCCGGTTGCAAGCGCTGGATAACCTGACTGGCCGTGACGTCACGCTGCCCGTGGGGTTTGAGGTTGATCAGCATGCGCCCGCTGTTGAGCGTGGCGTTGTCGCCATCGACACCGATATAGGACGACAGGCTCTGCACCGCCGGGTCCTGTAGCACGATGTTGGCCAGCGCCTGCTGACGCTCGCTCATGGCCGCGAAGGACACTGACTGCGGCGCCTCGGAAATGCCCTGGATCACGCCCGTGTCCTGCACCGGAAAAAAGCCCTTTGGCACCGCCAGATAAAGCAGGACAGTGATGCCCAGCGTGGCAATGGCGATCGCCAGGGTCAGGGGCTGGTGTTTCAAGACCCATTGCAGTTGGCGTCCGTAACCGGCGATCAGCCAGTCGATCCAGGCGCCGCTGACCCGGTAGAACCTGCCCTGCTCTTCTTGTTTCGGTTCACGCTTGAGCAACCGGGCGCACATCATTGGCGTCAGCGTCAGCGACACGACCAACGAAATGAGGATGGCCACTGCGAGGGTGATCGCGAATTCGCGGAACAGCCGCCCGACGACGTCGGCCATGAACAACAGAGGAATCAATACGGCAATCAGCGAGATGGTCAGCGACACCAGTGTGAAACCGATCTGACGTGCGCCTTTGAGCGCTGCCTGAAGCGGCGTCTCACCCTCCTCCAGGTGCCGGGAAATGTTTTCCAGCATCACAATGGCGTCGTCGACCACAAAACCGGTGGCGATGGTCATGGCCATGAGCGTCAGGTTGTTGACCGAAAACCCGGCCAGGTACATCACACCAAACGTGCCGACCAGTGACAACGGCACCGCCACCGACGGGATGATCGTGGCGCTCAGGCGACGCAGAAACAGGAACGTGACCAGCACCACCAGTACGATGGCGATCAGCAACTCGTGCTGCACATCGCGCACCGAGGCCCGAATGGTCTGCGTGCGGTCGGTCAATACCACCACGTCCAGGCCGGCAGGGAGGTTGTTGGTGATGCTCGGCAGCAGGGCCTTGATGCGGTCGACCACCTCGATGACGTTGGCACCCGGCTGACGCTGGATATTGAGCAGCACTGCCTGATTCTGGTTGGCCCAGGCGGCGAGGCGTTCGTTTTCGGCGCCGCTGATGATCTGCGCAACGTCTTTGAGACGCAGCGGCCCGCCATTCTTGTAGGCCAGGATCAAATTGGCGTATTCCTCGGGCGACATGAGCTGGTCGTTGGCGTCGAGCATCGACACCCGGGTCGGGCCGTCAAAGTTGCCCTTGGGCTGGTTGACGTTGGACGCACCGATCAACGCGCGCACATCGGCCAGGTTCAGACCATTGGCAGCCAAGGCTTCAGGGTTGACCTTGATCCGCACCGCCTGACGCTGACCACCCGCGATGCTGACCATGCCCACGCCGCTGATCTGGGCGATCTTTTGCGCCATGCGCGTATCGACCAGGTCATTGAGCTTGGGCAGCAGCATGGTCTTGGAGGTGATGGCCAGGGTCAGTACCGGGGTGTCCGCCGGGTTGACCTTGTTGTACACCGGCGGCGCCGGCAGGTCCTTGGGCAGCAGGTTGGTGGCGGCGTTGATCGCGGCCTGCACCTGTTGCTCGGCCACGTCCATATTGATGTCGAGGTTGAAGCGCAGGGTCAGCACCGAGGCGCCGCCGGAGCTGGTGGAAGCCATCTGAGTCAGGCCGGGCATCTGCCCGAACTGGCGCTCCAGGGGCGCGGTGACCGCGCTGGTCATCACATCCGGGCTGGCGCCGGGGTACAGGGTCATTACGCGGATGGTCGGGTAGTCCACCTGGGGCAAGGCCGACACCGGCAGCAAGCGGTACGCAATGATGCCGGCCAGGACAATGGCCAGCATGCTCAGGGTGGTAGCGACCGGGCGAAGAATAAACAGCCGCGACAGGTTCATGAACCGACCTTTTGCGCCTTGCCGGCGGTGCTGCCGGTCTCCCCTTTGGCCGCAGGCTTGCCTTGCAGGTGTTCGGTCGGCGTGGTCGGCACTTCGCTGCTGTCGTTGACCACGTCCACTTCACTGCCGTCCTTGAGGCGGTCGGTGCCTTCCAGCACCACCCGGTCGCCGGCGACCAGGCCCTGCTTGATCACAGTGTTGTCGCCGTCGGAGTCGCCCACCACCAACGGCTGGACCTTGACCTTCTTGTCGCCATCGAGCTTGTAGACGAAGGTGCCGTTGTTGCCGAACTGAATGGCCGCCGAGGGCGCGAGCACCACGTTGTGCAAGGTGTCGGCCAGCAGGTGCACATTGACGAACTGGTTGGGGAACAGCGCCTGGTCCTTGTTATCGAAGCGCGCCTTGAATTTCAGCGTGCCGGTGGTGACGTCGATCTGGTTATCCAGGCTTTGCAGTACGCCGGTGGCCTGAATCTTCGCGTCGCCACGGTCCCAGGCTTCCACGGGCAATTTATTGCCGGCGTGGTAACGGGTCAGAACCGTGTCCAGGGTGTTTTCCGGCAAGGTGAAGGCCACGCTGATCGGCTGGGTCTGGGTGATCACAGCCAGGGCGGTGGTGTCGTTGGCCGCCACCAGGTTACCCACATCGAGCTGGCGCAAGCCCACACGGCCACTGATGGGCGCGCGGATCTTGGTGAATTCGAGGTTGAGCTTGGCGTCATCCACCGCGCCCTGGTTGGTCTTGACCGTGCCCTGGTATTGCAGGACCAGCGCTTCGGCGGTGTCCAGGGTCTGTTTGGCGATGCTGTCCTGGGCATACAGGTCACGGTAGCGCTGCACGTCGACCTGGGCGTTCTTCAACTGGGCCTGGTTCTGCAGCAAGGTGCCCTGGGCTTGGAGCAAGGCGTTCTGGTAGCTGCGCGGGTCGATCTCGGCGAGCAGATCGCCGGCCTTGACCATTTGCCCTTCTTCAAAGGCTATTTTCACCAACTCCCCGCCGACTCGGCTGCGCACATTGATGGTATTGAGCGCGGTAACCGTGCCCAGCGCCTTGTAGTAGACCGGGAATTCCCCCTGCACCACCGGCGCCACACGGACCGGCACCGGGCCGGTGGAGCCGCCGAAGCCCGGGCGCGCCATACCGGTTTTGCCGGTGTGCCCGGCAGGCGCGTCTTTATGGGCCGCGCTGCTTGGCCAGAATTTCCAGCACAGGCCGGCGATAACCAGCAGCACAAGCAGGCCAAACAGCCAGCGACGGGAGTGACGGGGGGAGGATTGCATGGAGTGATCAACCATTGGGCGCGAGAGCTTCTTCTTTGGGAGGCTGAAAGATAAGCACTGGGGCGCATTTAGAAAAGCGCCTTTACCGGCTATTTACCTTGGGCTTACAACATGTGACTTGAGGATCTTAGTCCATCGGCCTATTCCAGCTAAGCATTTGAAGCGCAAATGAAAACGGCCTGGACTAGGCCAGGCCGCAATCATGTATCAAGCGTGTTACTGCAAAACGACAGCAATGCGCCGAAACAGTTACTTCAAGACTGCCAGGGCAGCTTCGTAGTTCGGCTCCTGGCCGATTTCCGATACCAGCTCGCTGTGCAGCACGGTGTCGTTCTCGTCCAGCACGACCACCGCACGGGCGGTCAAGCCTTTGAGCGGGCCTTCAGCGATGGAAACACCGTAATCAACCGCGAAATCCGAATCACGGAAGTCCGACAGGCTCTTCACGTTTTCCAGGCCTTCGGCACCGCAGAAGCGCGCCTGGGCGAATGGCAGGTCGGTGGAGATGCACAGCACCACGGCGTTGTTCAGCGCGCTCGCCTGAGCGTTGAACTTGCGCACCGAAGTGGCGCAGGTTGGGGTGTCGACGCTTGGGAAGATATTCAGCACTTTGCGCTTGCCGGCGAAGGTCGCCAGGGTTGCGTCCGACAGATCGCCGGCGGTCAGGGTGAAGTCGTGGGCCTTGGCGCCAACTTTCGGCAGTTCGCCTTCAACCTGGACAGGGTTGCCTTTGAGGGTGACTTGAGCCATGAACGGAATCCTTATGCTGGGTTTGGTTTAAACGAATGCGAGAGGCGGAAGTTAACCACAAAGTACGTTGACCACCTACCGCCAGACACAAATTGTCATGTCGCCGGTTGTGGTTTAATTGCGCGCCTTTCGCCCTGCCCTGCAAGGAAACCGTTGTCGATGAAGCCGCCTGCTACCCGAGTCCTGGTCATTGGTTACGTCTGGCCGGAGCCGCGCTCCTCGGCCGCGGGCGGACACATGATGCAGATTCTCGAAACTTTTCTGACACAAGGTTGGGACATCACCTTCAGCAGCCCCGCCGCGCTCGGCGAACACAAGGCCGACCTGGCGGCGCTGGGTATCGCCGAGTGCGCCATCGAGCTGAATAACAGCAGTTTCGATGACTTTGTCCGCGAACTGGCCCCGGATATCGTGCTGTTCGACCGTTTCATGATGGAGGAACAGTTCGGCTGGCGCGTTGAAAAGCACTGCCCGAATGCCCTGCGCGTGCTGGAAACCTCCGACCTGCAAAGCCTGCGCGACGCCCGCCATCAGCGCCTCAAGGAACACCTCAAAGTCGAGCCCGATAGCGATGACTTCACCGCGCTGTTCGCCCCGGCCTTGACCGAGGAGTTCCAGCGCATGGCCGACACCGACCTGGCCAAGCGCGAGATCGCAGCAATTTACCGTTGTGACATCAGCCTGATGATTTCCGATGTGGAAATCCGCCTGCTCACCGAACAATTCAAGGTGCCGGCCGCCCTGCTCCACTGGTGCCCGCTGATGCTGACGCCGCCGAGCGAGGCGTTCACGTCGTTTGAGGAGCGTGCGCACTTCCTCACCATCGGCAACTTCCGCCATGCGCCCAACTGGGATGCAGTGCTGTGGATGAAGAACAGCCTGTGGCCGCGCATCCGCCAGCAACTTCCAGGGGCCCAGTTGCATATCTACGGGGCTTATACGCCGCCCAAGGCCACAGCCCTGCACAACCCGGCCCAGGGCTTTCATGTCATGAACTGGGCCGAGGATGCCCTGCGCGTGATGAGCGCCGCGCGTATCTGCTTGGCGCCGTTGCGCTTTGGCGCCGGAATCAAGGGCAAGCTGGCCGATGCCATGCTGTGCGGCACGCCGAATGTCACCACACCGATCGGCGCCGAAGCCATGGACGATGAGCAGCCCTGGCCGGGAGCCATCGCGGCAGACGCCGACGCTCTGGCTGCTGCCGCCGTGGCGTTGTATCAGGACCGCGACCGTTGGACGAAGGCGCAGGAACACGGGCGCCATCTGCTGGCTCGGCGTTACGCCCAACAGATCCACGGCCCGGCGCTGATCGAGTGCCTGCAACAGTGCCGCAGCCGCCTCACGGCCCATCGCCGGGACAACTTCACCGGCAGCATGTTGCGCCATCACGCCCACAAGAGTACCCAGTACATGGCGCAGTGGATCGAGGCGAAAAACCGCAACGGGTAAACACAGACGTTGGCGAGTGGGTGCACGAGGGGGCATTATCCTACGCAGCAACCACAATAAAGCGACGGCAGCATGACCCGAGCAACGCGCATCACCGACCCTTCCTACGAGCTGATGGACGATCACAACGGTCTGTCCATCATCTATCGCCAGCATGGCTTCCCCTGCCCGCTGGTGCGCTGGCATTTCCACAAGGAATACGAACTGCACCTGATCGTCGCCAGCTCCGGCAAGGTGTTTATCGGCGACTACATCGGCAACTTCTATCCGGAAAGCCTGTTCCTCACCGGCCCCAATCTGCCTCACAACTGGATCAGCCAGGTGGAGGAAGACGAAGTGGTGCCCAAGCGCGACATGCTGGTGAACTTCACCGATGAACTGCTTGAACAGGGCAGCCACATTTTCGCCGAACTCAAAAACCTCGCGCCGCTGCTGGAGCGCGCGCAGTCGGGTATCGAGTTTCGCTGCAAGCACACCATCGCCCAGGCCGTGACCTTGATGCAGCGCATCGAGGACGCCCAGGGCATGGCGCGCCTGGGGCATTTCTTTATCCTGCTGGACGTGTTGAGCGCGTGTGACGACTACCAACTGCTGTCCGGCGTGACCGCACCGCAAACGGCGGACGAGCACAGCATCGACCGCACCAACCGCGCGGTGGACTACATCTTCGCCCACTACGCACGGGAGTTGCCGCTGGAAGAAGTGGCCGAACACCTGGGCATGAAACCCACTTATTTTTCCCGCGTGTTCAAACAGGCCACCGGGCGCACGTTTATCGAATTCGTCAATCGGTTGCGCATCAGCAAGTCCTGCGAGCTGCTGGCCGATGGCGACAAAGCGGTGACGGATGTGTGCTTCGAGTCGGGATTCAACAATATTTCCAACTTCAACCGGCGCTTTCAGCAGCTCAAGGGCATGACCCCTTCGCACTATCGGCGCCTGGTAGTGCAGCGATTGACCGAGCAGAACTTGGCATAAAAAACATCGAGTCTATTTGCACTGCGCTTATTAAACCCAAGTGCGGTGTCGCACAGTGCTTTCTTGAAAAAATCGTTAGCCCCTTACATGAATTGCAACATGTACAGAGGAAACCAATCCGCCAGCATCACCACTTAATACACGCATTAAATACCTGCGCACCTCATAACCCTCACCGACAGACGCTTTAAAATAGAAATCCAAAAAAACAATGCGATGGGCGCACTCCTTTAACTATGGAGCGCGCACAAGTCCAATATCTATTTTCCAGCGAAGATATATAAACCATTCATTATTAACGGACTTTATCTGCATGAACATCGATCCCTTGCGCACCAGTGCGTTTTCTTCGGCATCTGCTTTGAACGCCCAGTCCGTGCCTTCCGTGTCTAACGCGCGGAGTAAGCGCAACGTGGCGGTTGTCGATCTAGAAACCCAAAGCCTCGCCACCCGTGTGGTCAAGGCAGATGACGCGATTCTCTCAGAAAAGTACAGCGCCGCATTGCTGGAACTGCTCGTTGCCCTTCGAACTGGCACCCCCGTAAGTCCGGCGGCCAAGGTCATCGACGACATCCCTCGCTTTTCGACATTCGGCATGGCCTGGGCCCAACTTACCCACGCTATTGAAAACGAGCCATTTGCAAGTTTCGCCAGGAAACACAAGATCGACACTTCAACACTGAAGTTGAATACGGTTGATGGATGGGAACTTGAATGTATCGCTGATGGGAAGCCCGCTAGCTTCTCCAAATATGATGAAGGTTGGTGGCAGGCCACCGCAGCGGTGACCGCTGCCGCTCAAGCGCTGGCCCCAACGCGACAGGTTATCGAGTACCTCGGCCCAACCCGCGCACCTGCTCAAGTGATAGGTAACTTTTACGAAGTGGGAGGTATGTATATACCCGAAGGATTAGTGATTAATATTGCCGAGCAAAAACGACACGGAACGTTCGTATCGTTACCCGCAGCCAATGCTGACGCGTCAGGGTCAAACGACGCCCACGACTCTGTGATTCGGCAACAGCAACAAGACGCCATCGAGGTCTTATCGACGCAAATCACCTTGACCCCCTCATTGATCCCCGCCTCTCGACGCGACCAGAAACCATCGGTTGAAGAAGCCGACCTGGAGATGGCGAGAATGTACAGCACCGGTCGATTCAGCGAAATTTCGGGATTGGGTGTTGTTTTGAACAAACGCAGCCACTTGTTAGTGTCCGAAATCCCTGAACGCTCGACACTCGGGCAGACATTGCGCAACTCTGCGGTGCCGCCCGCCATGAACAAACCCCTTAGCCTCGACTGGATAGGCAGGTTTTATGGTGAACCGACCGGTGATGGCAGCACCACATGGCAACTTAAAAACGCCTCATCGCTGACTCGCGACGGCTTTGCCGCATTGCGCAAACACAATCCGCGTACCGATAGACGCTCCGTTGGCGTCCAGGAGCGACAACGCGCAGTCGCGCAACGGCTTGAGCAGCCACACACCACGCAACCGCGCGCGACGGCATCACCGGCGGCCAATCCGTTGGTCACCCTGGCGCGCAGCCAGTTTGCCGGTGAGCCGACGTTGTTCACAGCGGTCGCGCGAGTGCTCAACGACAGGATCCAGACCATCGCCCCTGGATTGGATGTCGACGTTAACCAGCTCGCCATCGAATTACCTGATCCGGATCAACCGGGGCAGTTCAAGCGAACACAACTGATCACACTGGCCCTGGATCATCTGGCAGGCGGCCCTGCGCCGAATTTCACCCGGGACGCCAAAGCGTTTGATACCCGCCCGCGCGTGCCGCGGACAACCTTGGGCAGCCCGGTCGATGTACCCTTGCACCTTGATCTGGCAGGCTTGAGCTCCGCCATCGGTGCGCTGCCAAGCCGGCTTGACGAGGTCTATAACTCTGAGTTCAGGGCCTACTGGAGCAAGCCCGCATTCAGCGGCGCCGACAACGCCTTCTCCGGCAGTCATCGGGCGCTGGTCAGCAGTATCCTGCGCAGCAACCTGCAACAGGCGGCGCTGAAACAAACCGGACTGGATGATGAACAGCGTAAAACCCTGACCATGGTCGCATCACAGCCTAATGGGGCGACGCGCCCTATGCCGCTGGGTGCGAATTCGTCGGGCGCCGACGTCTATACCACCACAGGCCCCGAGCCGGAACTGTTAATCACACGATCCCTGTCATCACCCAGTCGCCAGCTACTCCTGCTGGTGGAGACCAGTGGCAAGGTCACCCCCTACGACTCCTGGGATGACCTTCCTGAGTCGAGGCGCCCTGCACAGCGAGTGGACGCCAATGTGTTCGACCTCCAGGCTGATCGACTGATCCAACAGCATAAAGGCGACCAACTCTCCAACGCGCCTGCCCTCACAGACATGCTGCCCCCTACCCAGCCCACAACCACGTTGCCCGACTGGATGAACAACGCCGACCAGTCGCAACGCTTTGTATTGCAGGAACTGCATCTCAGGCTGGCGGGCTTCATACAACTGAACAAAGGCCGCACGTACAGCAGCGACATCCCGGACATTCGCACTTTTGCCGAGCGTTCTTTCGATAATCTGAAGGCCGTCAGTCATCCGGCGAAGAACCTGGAGATCGTCTTCAAGGTGCCCGTGGGCGGCGCAGGGGCCAACGCAATGGTCAGCGGAATAATCAACCGTGAACGCATGAGCCTGACCGACGCCCTGCTGAAAAACCTGTCGGGGCTACCGAGCAGAAGCGTTGAGGTTTACCTCAAGCCCGATAATACACGCGTGCCCGAACTTGAAGAGGACGGTGCACTGCAAAAGCTGATTGAGGCCGTCGACGTGGGTAAAAACTACCCCGCGTTGCTCAAGCGTGAACTGCTGGACAATCCCGATAAAAAAACCGAACGCCAGTCCCTGTTTGCGCAGCAGGTCCCCACTGAGCTGCAATTGAAAGCTCTGGAGATGGTCATTCAGAAAAAGTCCGGCCTCGATAATACCGGTTTCAGATATATCCAGGCCGCACTCGACCCAACGCCCGGGGCCAAGACCGTCGACGGCAAGGAGATCGCCGTACGCCCGCTGGCCTTTATACCGGGCCCCGGCAAGGCCCCCGATGTGGTCGACAATATGTACTTGATCGAGCCCGAGGACAGCGAAGCCGGCCCACATATTCTCTATCGCCCTCTGATCGCCGATGCCCCGCTGCTGCAATTTCAAACCCGCAAGCAATTACTGGAGGCCATCCAGCAGCCGGGGCGTTTGCAGTCGGACATTCTGGCCTGGTTGCCGGATGAATCGACCCGAGAGTATTACAAGAGGTGGAGTTTCAAGGAGCCCGACGCCCTGACACTCGGCGTGTTTGGCGTGGGAGACGGCGAGACCGTACCGGCCGAACCCAAACTGGCCGCCGGCGGTTATGCCGCCGCCGATACCCTGAAGGCGCAACTGCAAACCGGGCATTTGATGGACCACCTCTACAATGCCAACGCACAAGCCCTGACCACGCTTGCCGAACAGCAGGCGGTTTCTGATGACGAAAGCCGTTGGGCGACGCTCAAGGAGGGTGGCTTCCTGTTGCTCAATGCGCTGTTGCCGGCCTTGCGCGGCCCCGGCGCGTTGCTGGGGCTCGCCTTGCAAGGCGCAGGTATCGCCAGCGACCTGGAGGTCCTGCACGGCGACGATATGAGGCTCAAAGAAACCGCGCTGGCCGATATGTTGCTCAACCTGGCGACATCACTCATTCACTTCAAGGCACGCGCATTGAATGAACCTTCCAGCAGCGCGGCAAGAGCGGCAGGTGCGGGCGCTATGTTGGTCGAGGAGATTCCCGTTCCCGCTACACCGCCGAAGAACCGGATCGTCCTGGGCGGCCCAGTGGAAATCAAGCCGCTCGCGGGCGATATTCAAGTGTTTTTCGACACCTACAAGGGTCACCAACGCCTTAACATCATGGGCCACAGTGAACAGCCCGCAAACGGCGGGGCGTCATCCATCCTGGGAGAAAATGGCAAGCGTTACGCAGCCGCTGATGTGGTCCGTGAATTGTTGGCGCGCGGTATCAACATTCGAGACTACGAAGACGTTCGTCTTTTGGCCTGTTACTCCGCCAGCGGTGGCCAGGCGTCCCTCGCGTCGCAACTCAACGCGCTCACCGGCGCGCGCGTGAAAGGGTTTGAGCAGGAAATCGTCGGCGACTTCCCGAGCGTTGACAATAAAGACCCTTACGCCCTTTATGAGGAGGCACTGGGACGTTACCGCAACCAGTACAAGTCCCTTCCTGACAAGTACATTCAACTGCTAGCGGAAAAGGCGATGAACGACACGCTTGCCGAGCGCAACATCGCGTTCAACGTCAAAAAAGACAACGGGACAGAGGTTGAACTCAATATAGGCAGCGATGAAAAACCAGTGTTCTATAAAACCAGAGTCGACTATAAACCTCGCTCTTTCGACAGCGCCAAAATCTCATCGCCCTCTTCACCGGTTGAAGTGCACATGGGGTATTCCCACACCGTGCAGGATCTTCGTACGCCCCTGTCGACCCGCAGCCTGACCGAATGCTCCGCACTGGCGGTGCTCACCGACCTGAAAGATGGCGTCTATCAAAAACGCACATTAATGCACCTGACCGGTAGCAATCTAAAATATGGCTTGATCGATAAAGTTGCTTATGAAGAGGTGGAGGAGCTGAATAAGTCATTGGATAAGGGCGGCAAGGTCATCTTCGTCGGCGGCGTGAATTCTCAATCGACGGTGGGTATGGGGGCGGTATTGGCACAAGAGTACGACGGCAAAAAACCCCTGTTTGACCTTCTGAAAAAGCCGGGCGTAGATGTCACGATTGCGGGTTCAGTTGGAGTCACTATCAATCCCGATGGCTCGTTCCAGTTGATCGAAGACACCGGCAAAGGGGTCTTCGCTGAGAAGGACATCAAGGACCTCTTCGCTTACGTCGGCTAACCCTCTAGCAGCAGCCAATCGGAATGGCTGCTGCATTTTCCCAATACCTTTAAGCGCAAACCCTAACGCCGACTGGCATTGAGCTGAGCCGGTGACACGTAGTGCAAAAAAGTATCAGTCCCAGTGTTCCCAAGGATTTGTCACACCGCCAATTGAAGGCTGTAATCAACGCACACTCTTCCTGACTCCCTGTAGGAAGACACAACAACAATAACTGTCCTTCCGTAGCCCCTGGGCGCGGAAATGGAGTGCGCGATGAAGTTCCCAGCAAAAGCTCTGCTTGCCTCTACGTGTATGACTGCATGTATGACCCTTAGCGCCGTCAGCCTTGGCGCGCAGACCCTGACCATTGCCACCGTCAACAACAGCGACATGATCCGTATGCAGAAGCTCTCGAAGACCTTCGAGGCCGAGCATCCGGAGATCAAGCTGAACTGGGTGGTCCTCGAAGAAAACGTGCTGCGCCAACGCCTGACCACCGACATCGCCACCCAGGGTGGGCAGTTCGATGTC
>Ga0308163_10003352_pt1 | contig 13543 bp, 8 predicted proteins | sample PhyTR1_FD_201037 | JGI IMG/M metagenome (GOLD analysis project Ga0308163, IMG submission 201037) | Phyllosphere microbial communities from UC Gill Tract Community Farm, Albany, California, United States - DLSLT.R1 | ecosystem: Host-associated > Plants > Phyllosphere > Unclassified | place: USA... | reverse complement strand
AGGGCCATGCGACATATCCCATAGGACGCTGTGACGAGTGTCGTTCATTTCGACGTGGAACGGTCAGACACAGCAGCGCTGAGCCTGATCGCAGTTCCACGTTAAACACATTCAGGTTATTGCCAAAGAGTGAGCCGGCCTGATGCCTCAGGCGCGTGACGGCATGGCAATGGCTACCTTGCGGGCCTCCGCCGTCTGAAACCTGTCGGTCTGAATAAGGCCAAGCATGATTGCCTTAACGACAGCCTGGGTGCGATTGACCGCTTCCAGCTTACGCTTGACCGATTCCATGTAAAACTCGACTGATTTTTCGGAAATGCCGAGGATCTTGGCAATCTCCCAGGACGACTTGCCCTTGGAGACCCAAATCACCGTTTCCTTTTCGCGAGCAGATAGGAAAGAACGGCGGCGGCGATAGCTGCCGATCAGATGCTCTTCCATGACAACGGCCAGCGCACAGGAGTGGAAATACTGCGCGACGATGTGGATGAGATGAGCTTCCGGCAGTTCTGCCTGGAACTTGTCTTCCGGGATGACGGTCATGACGGCGAGTTCGCCATGGCGCGACATCAGCGGAACGGTCAGACCGTTAGCGATGCCATGTCGGGCGGCGTCATCAAGGACCGCTTGTTCATTCGCCGTCAAGCCGCCAGCATCGATCACGTCTTTCCAACGGAACGGCGTCTTGCGAGTGAGACCTGCGTTGACAATCGGATCGTTATAAACGTGCCGTTCGGCCGCATAGAGTTCGCTCCATTCTTCGGGAAAGTTGCTGATCCCGAATGTATGGCGAGTCTCGGTCGTGGCGTTCAAGACCGGCGTCTGGATAATGTGGTAGGAAAAATACCGATAGCCTAGGGACTTGATCGTTGCATCCATAACGGATTTCATATCCGCTGTGCAGGTCGCTCCGTTCAGCCGCGTAATGAAACGATCGAGTGGATCGATAGCTTTGTGCCTAATGTCGTGCATGAAAAATTACTCCAAATCGTCGTTCATTGAAAAATAGAAGAGCGGACATCGGAGATGCGGGAAGTCCGCACAATAAAATCAGTATATTCTTATTTAATGATCAAAAATAACAGTATAAGTTGTAGGCGTCTTAAATTATGCTGTGTCTTGCTTCATGTTGCAGTGTAGCATTTACGGGCAGGCGGTCAATGTCAATTTGGAGCCCGTGGATATCAATGGAAACGAAATCTGAATGGTGCTGCATCGCACACATGCCATGCGTGGTTGTCATGTCGATCTGCGCCGAAATGGGTCAGATCGTTGGATGACCCGTCCGACCGGGATGAAGCCTTTGCGCCTGAAAGCAAATTTCGGAGTTGCAGGGGCGGTTTAAAGCACACGCCCCCGCTATTTGCTCGCTTCAACGGTGTTAAATCAGTCGACCATTTCCAGCGCCAGTAATTCATCGAGGCTCTGGCGCCGGCGAATCAGCCGGTGGCTTTCACCCTCGATCAGCACTTCCGGCAGGTAGAGCCGGCTGTTGTAATTGGACGACATGGATGCGCCGTAAGCGCCGGCTTTGTGAAAGATCATGTAATCGCCGACGCGGGCCTGTGGCAGGTTGCGCTTCTCGATGACCCCAAGTTCGCCTTGGGTAAAGACATCGCCTGATTCGCAAAGCGGACCGCCCACCACGGTCGGAACCTCCTCATCGCTCAACGGCGCAGAGCCCGGTGCCGGCAGCACGGAAATCGGATGATAGCTGCCATAGAGGGCCGGACGCGCCAGGTCATTGAAACCGGCGTCGACAAGCACGAAGCGGTTGCTGCCCATGGTTTTGACGGCCCGAACCTCTGCCAGCAGCAGGCCTGCATCGCCGGTCAGATAACGGCCAGGCTCGATCTCCAGGCGCACTTTGTGGCGCAGGAATTCTTCTATCTGCTTGCGGGCGCTGTCCCACAGAGCAAAATAGTGGACGGTATCGACTTCGTCCTCACCATCCCGATAAGGAATGGACAGTCCGCCGCCGGTGGAAATCGCTTCGATGTCTGCGCCAAGCTCGCAGCAGAAGCCGACCATGGCGCCGCAGACGCGCTCCAGATGCCGGTAATCAACGCCTGAGCCAATATGCATGTGCAAGCCGACCAGCTTCAGCGAATGCTGGCGCACCGCCGCAAGCGCTTCCTTCAATTGCTCGTGCCAGATGCCGTGCTTGCTGTTTTCGCCGCCGGTATTGGTCTTGTTGCTATGGCCGTGCCCGAAACCCGGATTGATGCGCAGCCAGACGCGATGGCCCGGCGAAACCGCGCCAAGCTGATGCAGCATATCGATCGACCCGGCATTGACCTCGATCTTTTCCGCCACCACCCGTTCCAGCGTGCGGCGATCGAAAATATCGGCGGTAAAGACGATCTCGGTCTGTCCGTCGACCTCGCCGGGGCGATAGCCAGCGCGCATGGCGCGTTCGATCTCGCCCAGCGTCACAGCATCGCAGACGACGCCGGCTTCGCGCATCAGCCGCAAAATATGGGTGTTGGACCAGGATTTTTGCGCATAGCGGATCGTGTCGAAGGACGACAGTTGCGCAATACGGTCGCGAATGCTGTCGGCGTCATAGATCCAGACGGGCGTCCCATAGGTTTCGGCGAGCGTGATGAGCGTGTCGTTTGAAAGGCGTGTCATGGTCTGTCGTCGATCCGGATTTGATAATGTGACTGCATCGGCTCCGTCTCGACGCCGAGCCGGCAGGGCCGGATCGAACAACAAAGGCAGGGCGCTGTGACATATGGCAAAAATACCGGCGCAGCGCTACAGGCGCTGCGCCGGTGTCGAGCCGAAATATCGGAAAGGGGAGGTTATTTCGCCGCCCGCGTAAGCGCCTGGGCCAGATCCGCGATCACTGCTTGGCCCTCGTGCAACCCGACATTGAGGCGGATGGTCTGGCCGCTGACGCCGAAGCGGGCGAAGACATTGGTCTCTGGCGAAATGCTGAGTGCTGCCTTAGCCGGCACGACAAGGCTTTCCGGCCCGCCCCAGCTGACCCCGATCCGCACCAGTTGCAGCGCGTCGACGAAGCTGGCGACATCGATATGATCGGCAAGTTCGAACGAGAACAGGCCGCCGAAGCCCGTGAGCGTCTTTAGCCCAGCATGGCCGCTGAAGGCCGGATGCATGACCCTTGCGACGGCATCGCTGGCCTTCAGCCACTCCGCGACTTCGAGCCCTGCCTGATGGTGATGACGCATTCGGAACGGCAAAGTTTCGAGATTGCGCAGTACCAGCCAGGCCTCGAAAGGCGACAGTTTGGCGCCGGTATAGGGGAAGATCTCGCCATTGATGCGGGCGATCAGTTCCTTGGAGCCAGTGACGAGGCCCGCAACCGTATCGCTCTGGCCTCCGAGATATTTGGAGGCAGCATGAATGACGAGATCAATGCCGGCGGCAATCGGCTGCTGGAACAGCGGTGTCGCCCAGGAGTTGTCGACGATGGTCAGCACGCCATGCTTGCGGGCCTCGGCGGCAATTGCCGTCAGGTCTTGCAACTCGAACACCATTGAGGTCGGGCTTTCGAGATAGGCGAGCTTTGCGCCCGCCAGCGCGGCAATCATCTGCTCGGTGTCCGTGCCGTCGATATAGTCGACCAATACGCCAAAACGCTTCAGCACTTTTTCAAAGAAGCGAAAGGCATCGCTATAGACATGGCGAACAGTGACGATGCGATCACCGGGATTGACGAAGGCGAGAACGCTGGCGGCAATCGCGCCCATGCCGCTCGAAAAGGCTCGGGCTTCTTCGGCCCCTTCCATGGCGGCTACGCGGCGCTCAAGCAATTGCACGGTCGGATTGTCGCCGCGCGAATAGATCGGCTTTGCCGAGCGACCGGCAAACACGTCTTCCAGTTCGGCATAATTTTCAAACAGGAACAGCGACGTCTGGTAGATCGGCGGCACGGCGGCGTCGAAGGGGTCGTGGCCTCTCTCATTGCTGTGGCCGGCAAAGGACGAGGCAGTAACCGGGACGGCGAGGGGATTGAAGCGCGGGTTCTCGTTCATGACAGACCTCTGGTTTCAGGATGAAGTGCGGAAAAATCAGGGTGAAGCGGCGTGAGGCCGGCGGGAATGATGCTCGCCCATTCCAGGCGGGCAACGGCAAGGCCGAGCGCGGCCGTCAGGATGGCCGCCGCTGTCGGTGCTGCGGCCACAGCCCAAAAGCCAAGGCCGGAAGCCGCCAGCAGCGGCGGAGCAATCGCCAGCAGCGGCATCAGCATATATCCATTTGGCGCAAGACCGACCAAGGCGGACAGGCCGGCGCGCCCGCGTGATTGCAGCAGCACCAGCAGCACCGACTGGAAGGCCGCGAGCGGAAACAGCGGAAACAGCAGCCTGAGGCAGGTGGCTGTTTTGCTGGCCACATCTTGGTCTGCGGTAAACAGCCTCGCGATCGGTTCGGCCGCAACGAAAAGCAGGGCGGCATAGGCAAACGCGACCGGTATCGTGACCACAAGCATGAAGCGGACGGCGGCTTTGAGGCGATCGTTGTCGCCGAGGCCTACGGCATGGCTGACGACGCTCTGTGCGCCGAGACAGAAGCCGAAGATCGGCAATTGCCCGAACGTTATCAATCGTATGGCGATGGCGACGGCGGCAACGCCATGGTCACCACCATAGAGATTGGCCTGGCGCAGCAGCAGCATGAAACCAAGCCCGGTGACGATGGTGATCCCGCAGGCCGGCACGCCGATCCTGGCAATGGGCTTCAGCAGATTCCAGCGGATCAGGCCGAGATCGATCCGGACATTGCCAAGCCTGCGGTGGAAGTAGACCGCGTAGGCAATCAGCGCGGCCACGGCCGACAGCATGGTGGCGATGGCGGCCCCGGCCTCGCGGAAATCGAGGAGAAAGATAAAAATAGGGTCGAGCACGATGTTGAGCGCGAAGCTCGCAATAAGCACAATCATCGAAAACCTTGAATTGCCCTCGGAAATGGCGATGAAGTCGCAGATGGCCTGCAGCATGCCGAGCGTGACGCCAAGTGCGACGAGGCGGCCATAGACCAGGCCTGAGGTGAGCAGCCCGCCTTCGCCGCCGATGCCCTGCACGAAGGAGGGTAGGGCGAGATAGATCAGCGTCGACAGCACGATGCCGGCCGGAATGGTGGCCACAAGCGCCGTTACCGCGACGGAGGACGCGGTTTTCGCGTCACCCTCGCCAAGCGAGCGGGCCAGCAGAGTGGCAAGGCCAATGCCCAACCCCTCTGTGGCGGCGCCGACCAGCAGGAAGAGCGGTAGGACAAGGCTTACGCCCGCCAGCGCCTGAGGCCCGAGCGCGCCGATAAACATCGCATTGACGGCATGGTGGCCGGCATTGGCCGTTAGCCCCGCCACGGCGGGCAGGGCCATGACCATCACCAACCGCCTGATGCGAGGATCGTTGAGATCAGCCGCTTTGGTCATTGCGCCATCTCCATTACAGCTCGCTCCATCACAAGCCGTTCCGGGCAAGCGAACCGAGAACCTGCTGTCCATCGGCATCGGTAAGGCCGGTCAGGTCGGGCGATAGCAACTGATCGGCAAAGAAGCGCTCGCGCAGCAGCATCACCAGCAGGGCTTTCTTGTGGGAAAACTGCACGTGCTTGATCTTGGCAAAGCCGGATCGGTCGAGATTGCGGATCTGCTGCTGGTGATGATGGATCGGCTCGCCGACGATGCGTTTTGTGCGTGGGTCTGCGAGGAACATGTAATGCATCAGCGATGGCAGCCAGGCGCTGACATAGACCTTGCCCCGAAAAGCGTCTTCGCCAACAGCCACATGCCAGCCGCGATCGTGCCCGTCTGCATCGTAATGCGGTCCAAGCCGGTCTTCCTTTGCCCAATAGAGCTCGAAATAGCCAAAGGGCACGCCGCCGAAGGTACCGATCAGCGGCAAAGTCCGGGGATCGGCAAGGCGGTTATCGATAAAGGCGCGGTGCTGATCGAGCGTGCCGTTGTCCTCCCAGATCGCAGCAACGCGCGGATCGTTCATCCAGCGATGAAAATGCGGAAGATCCACATCTCTGTCGGCAACGTGGAAGCCGAGTTCCGTGTTTAACCAAGGGATGAAGCGGCGATAGACCGCGCCTGTCGGCTTCGGTGGGCGCATAGGGTGCAGCGTGCCGTTGGTCATAACCGGCAAATCTGGATAGGCAGGCGGTACGGTGCCGAGCCAGGGCTTCGCCAGCTGAAACACCGCCTGTGCCTTGGCTATCAAGCCGGTGTCGGTCGTGATTAGCGCGCCAGACGAGAGCAGCGGCGAGATGTCGACTTGCTGCGGTAGCTCGACTGTAAGGTTGGCGATGTCAGGCTGGCAGGCGAAAAGCGCTTCAAGCAAGGCAACCACGGCGCTTTCGGAATGCTCCGGCGCCAGGCTATCGACGACAAGCCTCGGTTGGTTGGAAAGGTCGATGCGGGCTTGGGCGACATCTACAGCCCCGTCGCGGACACGCAGCCCGACCTCATCAAGAAATACAATCAAAGATTGTTTTTGCGCGAGTGAATGGCTGCGAAAGCCATCGGCGGGAAGGCGAAGGGAAAGCGAAGGCGCGCCGCTGCTGGATCGTGCGGCTGCGAGAGAGGCGTCCATATAAATCTCCATTTGCGACGTGGCAAGCGTAACCGATGCCGGCTCACGGGGCTGAGCCGAGCGTATAAATTCGCCCACTTTCCGCTAGACGAATGGGGGCTGACGAAATTCAGCAGAATCCGCAAAATTAATTTTTCAAACTTTTTTCTGAATTTGGCCGAGCCTCGTTCGTCCTAGCTTCGACACGGCATTCGGCAGGCCATGCAATATGCATATTCTAATTTTATTATAAAATATAATGACTTGGTCTATTTTCTACAATGTGATGCACGCTGAGCATGAAGACTGACCGTCTGCCTGTCTACACCAAAACAGATGCGGGATACTGGAAGCAATGACAATTCATGATCGAGCAGCGACGGTCCTTACGGGGGCTGAGGGCGGACAGGCTTGGCCATTGACGCCGCAGCAGTCACGGCTTTGGCTTTTGTCGCAAACGGGACATGAGGCGATTTACGGACGGCAGGTCCTGGGCTTCAGCTTTGAGCCAGTTGAGCGGTACGTCGCTCGCGCACAGATTGAAGGGCTGATCGGGCGTCATCCGCTTCTGACGCGCCGCTTCGAGGTGCGCAAGGGCGGCACGATCTATCAGGCTTTGAACAACGACAGTCCGTATCAGGCGCCCGCCTTCGATCTCGTGGAGCAGGTTCTCGGCGACGATGAAGCGCTTGATAAGGCGTTCGACCTGTTTGCTCAGGCTGAAGCCGAGAGAGCCATTGACCTCGAAAAGGATAAAGCCGCCCGTTTTTACCTGTTTAGCCAGGCGGGGAAGACCGTTGCTGCACTCTTTGCTTTGCATCCGCTGCTAGGCGACCGTGCCGCTCTGGACCGATTGGCCATTGATTTTCTGGATATGCTCCAGCACCCGCTGCCGGCAAACTGGTCCGATGCTGGTGCCTTTGTCGAAGCTTACAAGTGGATGAACCAGTCGGCTGTTTCCGGCGGAGCGACCTTGGAGGCCGAGGTCGATGTCTGGTTTGACCGTCTCGCGGCCCAAGAGACCATTGCCGTCCTGCCACCGCAGACCACCGCGCTTTCAGGTGAAGCGCAGCTGGCGTGGTCAGAGCAGGTCGTGGAGATCGAAGTCGCGCCGAGCAGTGCGCAGGATGATGCGGCCCTAACCCAGAATGCTTTGACGGCGCTGGCTGTCGTTTTGCGTCGCTATAGCGGTTGCCCCAGCCAGCGTATCGGCCTCGTCACCCGCCCCGCCGATTGGGCGGTCGTGGCCCGCAGTGAGGATCTTCTTGTCGTGACTGGCGAAGTTCACGGCAATCTGCGCATGGACGATGTGCGCGGCCGAATGGCCGAGGGGCTGGAGGCGGCGCTGTCGCATCGCCTGCCGTTCGAAACGCTGGCCGATGCGCTGGCGCGACGCGATGACCGTTTCGACACCGGCAGCCTTATTGGTGCGCTTCTCGACATTCGTCCGGCCCTGGTGGTGGACGGCCACGCCATGGCTGATAAGCCGGTTTCGGTCCACATTGAGCCGCCTGCTCGCCGTGATGCAGCGCTTGTTGTCACGGTTGCGCGTAGGGACTCCGGCCGGCTGGCGTTGACATTGGGTTTTGATCCGCGCAGCCATTCAGAAGCGATGGTTGCCGATTTTGGCCGCGATCTCAGCCGTGCATTCGAAGCCTTGGGCAATCAAGCAGAAACGCTCGTCAAAGACATCGCCTTCATGGCGCCTGAGGAACTGGCAAGGCTTGCCGCACCCTATCCGGATCAACCGCAGCCGGATGACGGCACGCCCGTGCATGAAGTGATCGCGGCCCAAGCTCGCAGGCGGCCGGATGCCTTTGCCGTGGCGCAAGGTGATCGCACCATCACCCACGGTGCTCTGGAAGCGGCGGCCAACAGGCTGGCGCATCGGCTGATCGTCATGGGCATCGGCCCGGAAAAGCGCGTGGCCGTGGCGCTGACCAAATCCATTGAGGCGATCATCGCCATCCTCGCCGTCATGAAGGCCGGCGGGGCCTTTACCCCTGTCGAGCCGGATCATCCCGAAGCGCGCAATCGCCACATTTTGAGTGCGCCGGGCCTCGCCCTGGTGATTTCCCGCAAACGCTCCATCAACGAGCTGCCGCGCGATATTGCAACGCCGATCCTCGATCTCGATACGCTCGATCTCTCAGGTGAAAGCGATGTCGCCCCGCAAACCGCCATTGACCCCGAGCAGCTTGCCTATGTGATCTACACGTCAGGCTCGACAGGCGTGCCGAAGGGCGTTGCCGTCGACCATGGCCCGCTTGCCCATCACTGCAAGGCGACGCTGCGCATCTACGAGATGGACGAAAATTCCTGCGAATATCCCGTCTTGCCTTTCACGTCGGATGGCGGTCATGAGCGCTGGATGGTGCCGTTGATGGCTGGCGGCGGCGTGGTACTGACCTCGGACAAGCTGGCGACCCCTGAAGAGGCCTTTGCGCTGATGCGCAAGCACGGCGTCAACAATGCCAGCCTGCCGACCAGCTATGTGCGCGGCCTTGCCGAATATGCAGCGGAAAAGGGCGGCATTCCGCAATTGCGGCTCTATTCCTTCGGCGGTGAAGCTCTGTCGCAGGCGGTGTTCGATCTCCTGACCGACAATCTCCAGGCAAAGATGCTGATCAATGGCTACGGCCCGACCGAAACCATCATGACGCCAATGGTCTGGAAAATCCCGGCCGGAACCCGCTTTGAAGGGACCGTTGCACCGATTGGTCGCGGTGTCGGCGACCGGCGCATCTATGTGCTCGATGCCGATTTGCAGCCGTTGCCGGTTGGGGTGATCGGCGAGATTCATATCGGTGGCAGCGGTATCGCCCGTGGCTATCTTGGCCAGCCGGAGTTGACGGCGGAGCGGTTCATTGCCGATCCCTTCTCGTCTGACGGCGGGAGGATGTACAAGTCAGGCGATCTCGGCCGCTGGCGTGCCGATGGCACGGTGGAATTTGCCGGTCGCGTCGATCACCAGATCAAGCTGCGCGGCTACCGGATCGAGCCAGGCGAAATTGAGGCGGCGCTGCGTGCTGACCCCAACGTCGCGGAAGCGGTTGTGCTGCTGCACAACGATAGTGGCCGCAGCGCACTGATCGCCTATGTCGTTCCGCGCGAAGGCGAAGAACTCAACGTCAACGATCTGCGCCGCGCTGCGGTGACGGTTCTGCCCGACTATATGGTGCCGCAGCATATCATGCTGATCGATGAATTGCCGATGGGGCCAAACAGCAAGCTCGACCGCGCCGCCCTGCCGCTGCCGAAGCTCAATCGCGAGATTGTCGCCCCTGAAAACGATAAGGAAGCGGCCATTCTCGAGGTCTGGAAGCAGATCCTCGACGTGAGCGAGCTCAGCGTCACCGAAAACTTCTTTGATGCTGGCGGCCAGTCGCTTGCGGCGGTGCGCATCGTTTCGCGACTGAAGATGCTGCATCCCAAATGGCCGCTGACCATTGCCGACATGTTCAATTATCCGACCGTGCGCGACCTGGCGCTTGCGATGGACGAGAACCGGCAGGAGGACAAGCTCGGTGCCATCTATCTGCGTCGTGATGGCGATCGGCCGACGCTCTTTTGCTTCCCAGGCCTCCTGGTCAGCACCCGTGAATATATGCGGCTTGTCGACTATCTCGGGCCGAACCAGCCGGCCACCGGTTTCGTCTGCTATTCACTGACGGAAACGCCGGCGCTCAGCACGCGGGTGGAGGATATCACCGCCCGCTATGCTGAAGCGGTCCATCGCCAGGCCAAGGGACGTCCCTGCGCTTTCCTCGGCTGGTCATGGGGCGGTTTGCTTGCCTATGAGGCGGCTCAGCAGCTTGGCAATGACATCGACCTCAAGATGATCGGCATGGTCGATGTCTGCGATATGGGCGATGAATTTGCCATCGGCGTCTGGCCGCAGTTCGAGCCTGGCGTGCGCGAGCGCACCCATGAGGCGGTGCAGCGCTGGCTGAAGGTGGCGCCGATGCGCGAGGATTGGAACCGGTTGCTCGCGGCGATGGACGCCAAGGTTTACGAGCAGTTCTTGTTCCATATCGTCAAGCACAATGTACCGCTGCCGGTCGATGGTCCCGATATCGGTTCGGAAGAGCATATCTTCTGGGTCCTGCTCGATAACGCGATGATTTTCCGCAATTATCAGCTGAAATCCTCGCAGTTCCGCATCCATCCATTCTCGGCGGAGGATTCGGTCACCCGTGGCCTTAGCGTCATCGACTGGCGACGCCATTCTCCCAATGCCACGGCCACCGAACTCGTGCCCGGCACCAATCACCTGTCGATCATCGGCAAGTCCCGCTTCCACCAGCGCTTTGCCCAGAGGCTCGACCTCGCCGTGCAAGAGAGCTGAACCTTCCGCTTTCCCATTTTTCAAACTCAGTCTGGAGTGAAACATGACATCCCACGCGCTCGATCTGGCGGGAGCCGGAATTGGTCCGTTCAACCTTAGCATTGCTGCCCAGTTGGATTCGATCCCTGCGGTCAAGGCTCAGTTCTTCGACAGCCGCCCGGCCTTCTCCTGGCACCCGGGCATGATGCTGCCGGGTGCGGAAATGCAGACCTCGTTCCTGAAGGATCTGGTAACCGGCACCAACCCCACCAGCCCCTGGAGCTTTCTCGCCTATCTCGTGCGCCACAAGCGCTTCTACCAGTTCCTGAATGCAGAATATGAGGCGGTGCCGCGCCAGGAATTTGCTGATTATCTCGGCTGGGTGGCGCGTAAATTGCCGTCGCTTTCGTTCGGCAAGACGGTACGCCGGATGGATAAGGTCGATGGCGCGTTCGCCCTCGACGTCGATGGTGAACGTGTCGTCGCCCGCAACCTCGCCGTTGGCGTCGGCAAGAAACCGTCGCTGCCGACCTGGGCTGAGGATCTGCCGAAGTCGATGATCTTTCACAACAGCGAGGCCGCGCACCGTCTGGGTGGCGTCAAGGCGCGCCGCGTTGCTGTCATCGGCGGTGGCCAGAGCGGTGCTGAACTCGTCGATGCGCTGCTGGATCTCAAAAGTGTCGACTCTGTCCTCTGGATCAGCCGCCGGCCGAATTTTGAGCCGCTCGATGCGACGCCTTTCACCAATGAGCTTTTCACGCCCGGCTATATGGATTGCTTCCACGGACTGACGGAAGATCTGCGCATCACCCATACCCGCCGCCAGTTGCTGGCCAGCGACGGCATTTCTGCCTCGACCCTCAAAAAGCTCTATCGCCGGCTCTATGAGCGGCGTCTGGAGCGTGGCGGCGCAGCCGACGAGGGTATTCAGCTTCGCCCGTTCCGGGATGTTACGGCTGGCCGGCGTCAGGGTCAGGCGATCGAACTGACCATGCGCAATGGTTTCGACGAGAGCATTGAAACGGTCGAGGTCGACCTGATCGTGGCTGCAACCGGTTACCGTTTCGAGCTGCCGGCCTTCCTCCAGCCGCATGCGCAACGCATCGATTATAACACGCTCGGCGAACCGGTCCTCAATCAGGACTTTTCGCTGGCCTGGGACGGTCCGGCAGAAAACAAGATCTTCGTGCTCAATGCCGGCCGCCACAGCCACGGCATCGCCGAGCCGCAGATGAGCCTTGCCGCGTGGCGCAGCGCCGTGATCGTCAACGCCTTGCTCGGGCATGACTATTTCGATCTGCAGTTGCTGGAGCCACTTGTGCATTGGCAGGGGCAGCATGGTGATCCCGTGCCCGCCGCCCGGCTGGGTCAGGCAGCGGAATAATCCAGCTTTACGATCACCGGCGTCGACGTCATCGCGACGCCGGGAAGTTGTGGGGCTGGCATTGCAATTCTGTCTTGGATTGCATGGATATTTCTGCCGAGCACAAGTGGCTGTCAGGAATATTCTTTCAAAAACAGTTGGTTAAATCTTGTTGTCGAAAACCAAGAACGTCCTCTGGTTTTATGTTGACTCTTATTATCATGTTTTTTACGGTGCCGCAAAAATATAGGGGAATTCCACGGTTTCAATCTGGGATTTCAAGGCGAGCCCAACATGATGGCCAATGTTTTTCATTCGATATCGGACGAACAGATTAAACTAGCCCTGATGATCAAGCCGAAACTTCTCGCGGCGGCACGGCGTATCACCGGTTGCTCGTCGCTCGCGGAGGACGTCGTCCAGGATGTGTTGCTGCAACTGATTGCCAAGCCGCTGAAGCCGGATATCGTCATGCCGATCTCCTACGTAATGCGGATGGTGCGCAACCTCGCGACCGACCACATGCGCCGGCTGCGCTATGAGCGCGGCCTGTTTGCCGATGAGGAGGAGGGGGAGACAGCTTCCGATTACGGCAGCCCGGAGGAGCATCTTCAGGAGGTAGAGGCCTATGAGGCCTTCCGCTGCACAATGGAGTCGATGCCGGCGCGGACCCGCAAATTCTACGAGGAGCATTTCTTCGAGGGCGTGCCGCAAAACATCATCGCCCGACAGGCCGGCGTGTCCTGCGCTCTGGTCTGCGGCTTGCTGCGGGACGCCCACGCCCAGTGCCTGGCGGCAATTTGCCCGGATGGACAGCCGTGCCGTGCGCAGGCCCGCAAGGCCAAGCACACCGAAGCGCCGGTTCCCCTGACGCAGGGCCATGCGCCATCGCACTATCGCGAGCAGACCGCGGCGTGAGACGCTTGCGGGTGCGTTAACGGAGCTGATTCTCTAAGGGGTTGCCGTTGACCATGATTTTGGAGGCGTGGCGCGTTCCGCCGCCGTCCATCCGTTTTTAGTTCGTCCATCGATTTCGGTGGCGCCTTGATTTTTCATCACGTGTTTTAAAAGATGGACGTATTGATATGTTGGAAATCGTCGAATGGACCTCTGGCCGAGGTGTCCTGTGCCAGGAGATCATGACGGAACTGTCCGACTGGTTTTCAGAGCCTGAGGTGATTGCGGCTTGTGCCGACGTGGCCGATAGCCTGCCAATGTTTGCTTGCATGGACAAAGACGCAGTGGCGGGCTTTGTGATGCTAAGGCCGCATCTGCCGGATGCGATGGAAATCCTCGTAATCGGTA
>Ga0308163_10003350_pt1 | contig 13546 bp, 13 predicted proteins | sample PhyTR1_FD_201037 | JGI IMG/M metagenome (GOLD analysis project Ga0308163, IMG submission 201037) | Phyllosphere microbial communities from UC Gill Tract Community Farm, Albany, California, United States - DLSLT.R1 | ecosystem: Host-associated > Plants > Phyllosphere > Unclassified | place: USA... | reverse complement strand
TGGTTCTTGTAGAAAACAAATAACTTGCTTGATCTGACATTTTTACTTTTTTGCAAATTTAAAAAATAATGAAAAGTTTGAAAGCCTATTTCCGAACTTTTCATCAATAGATTTTTATTATTTATTAGAAATGATATTCTATCGCCCGCTATCATTGGATTCTCAAAAAAATCCCAATAATGATTTCATAAAAAAAAGACCAAAATATTTCTATTTTGGTCTTTCTATTTTCTTAACAATACTCGTCAAAAGCGGCCTGAAGATTCGCCGCAATGGCTCCTGCAGGATTTCCTTCGATGTGGTGTCTTTCTAGCATATGCACCAACTCGCCATCCTTGAAAAGTGCCACAGCTGGCGAACTTGGAGGGAAAGGCGCTAGCAATCTTCTAGCTTCTGCAACTGCATCTGTATCAAATCCTGCAAAGGCTGTTACCAAATGGTCTGGCTTCTTCTCGCCTGTCAAAGAGTACAAAACGCCTGGTCTTGCTGCTCCTGCTGCACATCCGCAAACGGAATTGATTACTAAAAGAGTCGTTCCGCTTTGTTTAAGTGCGTTGTCAACTTCTGCTGGTGTGGTAAGGTCTGTGAAACCTTTATCTGTAAGTTCTGCCTTCATTGGCAATACTAAATCTGCTGGATACATATTAAAATATATTTAGGTTAATTTCTGAATTGCAAATTTAATCAAATAAAACTTTGATTATCTTATTTATCATTCTATTAAAATCATTCCGAAAATCTATTGAGACATTTTGACTGAAATTTGGGTTGAAGCGGTGAGTTTAATCGCAAAGATTTTTTTAAAGAGCATAGATGCCAAAGCTTTTAAATTAAAACAAAAAACCCAAAATCCTAAGATTCCGGGTTTAATCAAATCGATATGCATATTAAGTATATCCGTGGAAAATAAATGATAAAATATGAATGATAAATAATTATCGTTTATCAACTATCATTTATAAATTAGGAAAGTAACTTCTTAACCATTTCGGAAATGCTCTTTCCGTCTGATTTTCCGGACAATGCTTTGGAAGCAACGCCCATTACTTTTCCTAAATCTTTAATTGACTGCGCTCCGGTTTCAGAAATAATTTTCTTGATTTCTGATTCCAATTCTTCAGCAGACAATTGTTTTGGAAGAAATTTCTCAATCACTTTGGATTGTGCTTCTTCCACTTCAGCCAAGTCCACTCTTCCCTGAGCCGTAAATTGGTCGTAGGAATCTTTTCTCTGCTTTATCATTCTTTGCAAAATGGCAATCTCTTGTTCTGGTGAAACTTCAACGCCTCTTGCTTCGGTTTGCAGCAAAATGATCTGAGCTTTTACCGCTCTCAGAGAGTCCAGAGCCACACGGTCTTTTTCTCTCATCGCCGTTTTGATAGCTTCGCTTATTATGGTTTCTAATGACATATTTGTTTTATTATCCAAGCATTTGTACAAGCTCAGTGGTTTTTATAATTGTTGCAAACTCATCTTTCAGACAAGATATTTCCATATTATGAATATCTTGGGCAGAATACTTTTCTCCATTGATTCTAATTCTATCAAATGAAGCACAAGCATCCTCAACCAAATAGGTATCAAACCCAAAATTACCAGACATTCTTGTTGTTGTACTCACGCAATGTATGGTTGTAAGCCCAACAATAACTGTATTTTCTATTGACAGTTTGTCTAAAATTTCTTTTAAATCAGTGCCTATAAAACTACTATTGACATTCTTTTTGATTAAATATTCATTTTGTAAAGGAATGAAATCATCTTTTAAAGCATTACCATCATTGCTTTCGTGAAAGATAGAATCCGGATTTTGTGAGAAATGTTGGACGATAAAAACAGGAAGCTCCAACTTTCTGAATTTATCCAAAATAATTTTGGCATTCTCTTCAGCCATTAGATTATTTCTGTTTCCCCAATATTCTAAATCATCAAATCCTTTTTGGATGTCAACAACGATAAGTGCCGTATTTTTATTCAATAATTTCATCCTTAAAACTAAAAATTAATCTACATCTTTATTAAGAAAACGATTTTCTCTCAGTTGCATACTTCCGTTGTTGTCAGACAAATACGTGTTGATGTGTTGGTCTGATGCGTTGGAACCATCGATGTTGATGTTCTTTCTTTTGAAAGCCGGAACTGTCTCGAACACATTTTCGTTGTCCAATTGCTGGTAACGGGAATTGAATTCCTTCAACTTATTTCTTCTTTCCATCGCTTTGGAAGAGTCAGAAGTTTTGTTGAAAAATGTGAATCCGTTTTCAGTTTCCTGAACTGGTTCTTCCAATTTTTGTTCAACAATTTCTTCTTTAACTTCTGACGTGAAAGAAAATCTGGTCGGTTCTTCAACTTTCTCCTCGATTTTTTCTTCGATAATTTCGTTAATGATTTCTTCCTTTGCTTCGGCAACCACTTGCTTTTCGATTACCGAAAAATCCTCTTCAACTGTTGGTTCGTTGATGGTGAAAGTCACTTCTTTCGGACCTTCAACCACTTCTTCTTTGAAAGATGCTTTTGGCTTATCTTCCACTTCGAAAGTGAAAGATTGTGGTTCTAAATCGATATCGTAACTTTCCTCTTCTTCAAAATTGAAAAGATTATATTCTTGCTTTTCGTTTGAGCTATAATTGTTTGAGAAATCTTGGATTTCCTCATTTTCGATGATTTGAGTTTCGGTTTCAACTTCTTCCATCTGGCTTTCTACTAAAGAATTAGTTGGAAAATTTGAAGTTCCGAAATCGTCATCATCTTCTAAACGAAAAAAATTCTTTCCAGATTCTGGCTGTTGTCTTTCTTCCTGAGCTCTGCTTTTGAAAGGCGATTCTCTGTGTCTGGACGGACTTGGTCTGTCTTCCAAAGAATATTTGATAGTTTCAGTAGCTCCAGAATGTTTTTTGTCTTCATTAGAAAAACCCGTTGCAATCACCAAAACGCTTACTGCATCGCCCAATTCTTCGTCTGTTCCAACCCCAAAAATGATGTCTGCCGTGTGACCAGCTTCTTTTTGGATATAATCCATAATCACCCCGATTTCGTCCATTGTTACCTCAGAAACACCGCTTCTAATCAACAATAGAACGTTCTTCGCACCCGTAATTTTGTTGTCATTCAACAACGGAGAATCCAATGCTTTTTTCACGGCTTCTTCCGCTTTTTTCTCGCCAGTTGCCACACCTGTTGACATCAAAGCTGTTCCAGAATTCGCCAAAACAGATTTCGCATCCCGGAAGTCAATATTAACATCGAAATAACCGGTAATCACCTCTGCCATTCCTTTGGCCGCGTTGGTCAAAACTTCATCGGCTTTAGAAAATCCTTGTTTGAAACCTAGATTTCCGAATTGCTGTCTTAATTTATCATTATTGATGACAATCAAAGAATCAACATTATTTCTTAATTTTTCCAAACCTAAATTCGCTTGGTCTAATCTTCTTTTTCCTTCAAAACTAAAAGGTACGGTGACGATTCCAACTGTCAGAATCCCCATTTCCTTAGCTACTTTTGCAATCACAGGTGCCGCACCAGTTCCCGTTCCACCGCCCATTCCGGCTGTGATGAAAACCATTTTGGTGTTTTGTCCCATCGCCGCTTTGATATCGTCTATACTTTCAATCGCCGCTTTTTCGCCAACTTCCGGGTCAGCACCAGCGCCAAGACCTTCTGTCATTGAGATTCCTAACTGAACTTTATTAGAAACCGGATTGTTGTCCAAAGTCTGCGCATCGGTATTGCAAATCACGAAATCTACGCCATAGATTCCTTTTTCGTACATATGTTTCAGTGCGTTGTTTCCACCGCCACCAACACCAATGACTTTGATGATGGCAGAATTCCCTTTTGGAAGGTCAAATGAAAATCCTTGTGTATTATTTATATTGTCCATAGTGTATTATTTTATAATTGATAGGCGATAAATGATAATTGATTTTGGATGATTGCAATAATCATTTATCAACTATCTTTTATCATTTATGTTTTACTCTTCTACTTCTTCGAAAAACTTTTTTACTTTATCCATCAGAGATTGTCCGAAAGTAGGTTTATTTCTTTTCGCCACTTCCACTTTTTTTATCTCCTCAATTTGCTGAACTTGCTGTGGTTTTTCAGCTTCCACAGTTGGCTGAGGCGCAACTGTTTCTGCTTTCGCTACTGCTTCTTCAATAATTTCTTCTTCTGTTGGAAGGATTTTTTTATCTCTGATTTTAAGACTTTCCATCAATAAACCGATGGACGTTGCAAATTCCGGTCCTTTCAGATATTGGTTTTTGTCGTTCGCCACATATTCATTGGCAAAACCTATTCTGCTGTCAAAACCTGTTGTGTAATTCGCTAACTGACGAAGATTTCTCAAATTGGAACCACCGCCTGTCAAAACGATTCCGGCAATCAGTTTTTTCTTTTGTTCGAATGCGCCGTAAGCTTTCAACTCCGTATTTACCATTTCAAGAATTTCTTCCACTCTCGCATTGATAATCTGAGCCAAAACTTTAAGAGAAATCTCTTTGTCCGGACGTCCGTGCAATCCTGGAATGGTCACATAAGTGCTGTCTTTTTCCAATTCAGGAACAGATGAACCGAATTTCACTTTCAGTTGCTCTGCGTGTTTTTCGATAATTGAACATCCTTCCTTAATATCATCAGTGATAATTCCACCGCCATAAGGAATCACACAAGTATGACGAATGATGTTGTCTTTGAAAATCGCGATATCAGTCGTTCCGCCACCGATATCAACAATCGCAACACCGGCTTCTTTTTCTTCTTTAGTCAGAACCGCTTCAGACGATGCCAAAGGTTCCAATGTCAAAGCTTCCATCTCCAAACCAGCTTCACGAACGCATCTTGCAATGTTTCTGATAGACCCCATCTGTCCCACAACCACGTGGAAATTGGCTTCTAATCTTTTGCCGTGCATCCCGACTGGTTCTTGGATTTCGCCTTCAGAATCTACCTTGTATTCCTGAGGTAAAACGTGTATGATTTCTTCGCCTGGCAACATTACCAGTTTCTTCACCTGGTCTTTTAGTTTCTCGATATCATCTTCTGTGATGTATCTGTCCGGATGCTCTCTCATTATATAATCCGAATGCTGGAGAGAACGGATGTGTTTTCCTGCAATCCCGACAGTGACCTTATGGATAGGCACGCCGGCGCTGGATTGCGCTTCTGCAACTGCAGTTTTGATGGAATTGATGGTTTGGGAAATGTTGTTCACGATTCCTTTGTGAACACCAAGACTTTTAGCCTTCCCAACGCCCAGGATTTCGATTTTCCCGTGAGCGTTTCGTCTGCCGACAATGGCGACAATCTTAGTTGTCCCAATGTCCAGACCTACTGAATACTCTTGATTTTCCATTATATGCTCGATTTGATTTTTTAATATTTAAATTGTTATTCTACAACAACTTTTGCTTTTTTCTTTTTATCACTGGTTTTGGAAACGGTTTCCTTTTTCTTGGTAGAAGTTTTTTTGACTTCAGGTTTCTTCTCTATTTTTTTAGGTTTCAAAGTTTCCTTTTTTACTTCCAATTTTTTCGGTTCCGGCTTCTTTTCTTTGGTTTCATTTTTTGCTGGGACCGATGCTAAATTCGTTGACTTTTCTACTGTTTTAGCAATTTCAATTTTTGGCGCATTTCTCAGAATGCTGTCATTCTCTTTAAAATAAGGATTCAATGTTGTTACAATTTGATTCTCATATTTCAGTGAAATTTTCTTGTACTTCTGAGGATTCTGGTCAACCAGATATTTCTCAACAAATGTTTTGAATCCTCTGACTTTAAACTCAATATTATCCAAATCTCCAATCTCTACTTTGTAATTCCCATCACTGGTCAAGAGATTGTAACCACCTTTCTCTTTTTTAATGCCGATGAAATATTTTTTACTGAAATCATCTTTATCAATTTTCTCAATCAACTTTCCGAGTTCCTGATATTCCGAAGCCTGAACATCACCCATTACCAACATACACGGATAAGAAAAGTTTCTGGAAATCGGGAATTCTACGCCTTTTTCATCAACATAAAAATCCTTTCCGTCATTATTTAATCTGAAAATCGGAACTCTTTGTTTGATATCGACATTCAGATTTCCATTCAGATTCATATAAACATTAGCGCTGTCGACAAATGGAATTTGGTTGATTTTCTTCTCCAATTCCGGAATTTTGACATCACCGATTTTCTTCGTCGGATTGTATTGTTTCACCAATTCCTTGATGTCCTTTTCATCCACAAAATAAACCGGCGCTTTCCCCTGGTTCATATTGATAGACACATTCTCCATCTGCGCGTTGTTGAAACGCTTCAACGAGAAACTGAGCAGAAATCCAAAAAGGACCACTGTCACAAGTATCTTCAATATTCTCCACTTATTTTTCATTTTTTATCTTGATTTTAACGCTGTTGTCGTTAATTTTTTTCTATTATTTTTTAATTTTCACCAATCGGTTTTTATCAAATTCTTTTACCTTTTTCAGCATATAATTGAAATTCTCTTTCAATTCTGACTCATAATCCCAATCGTCCATTTCTGTTTTTCCGTGTCCAAGGGAAGTCATATTAATTACCTTATTTTTATCAATCCAAAAACTAACACTCCAGCCAATTTATGTCTTCCACATCTGACATATTAGTATAAGTTATACTTTGACTTGCAAAAACCCTTTCTCCGTTTTTTAACAGAAAATAATCCCTGTACAATTCCCACCAATTATTACTATTTTGTTTCCATTCTCGGGAAATTTTTACAATCTCATTTCCCTTTTTTCCATATTGATAAAGAATTGTTTTATCCTTACCTTTTACTTTAAATTGATACTCAACTACCTTCGAGTCTTTATCAATTGCATTTGAATATTGATTGATACTTTTCACTAATTCTATTTCTGCTTTCGACTGCGAAAATGCAAAACCGAAAACCAAAATGCTTATCAATATGAAAAGTTTTAAATTCATCCAATATTTACCTTTTCAATATTCGGAAGCCATTCTACAATTCCGTCGTAAAGCGTATCAATATTTCCCGCTCCGACGGTTAGAAGAATATCGAAATCTCTTTCTTTTATTTTGTCAAAAGCCTCTTGCAATGTGCAGACTTCCTTGTTTTCTGTTTCGATTTTTTCCGCCAACCAAGCTGAGGTGATGCCTTCAAAATTTTCCTGAAGTTCCCTTGCCGGATAAATATCCAAAAGCAAAAGGTCATCTGCTTTTTCCAGACTTCTTGCAAAATCCTCCGCAAAATCTCTGGTTCTGCTGAACAAATGTGGTTGGAAAACCACGAGCAATTTTTTTGTTGGATAAAAGGTTTTTATCGAGCCAATGACTGCATTCAGCTCTGTTGGATGATGCGCGTAATCATCGATATAAATTTTCCCGTTATCGAATATATGTTTCGTGTATCTTCTCTTGATGCCTTTGAAGCTTGCAATCGCTTTCTTCAAAGTTTCGAAATCAACACCGAGATTGCTCAGAATCGCCAACGCAACCGTTGCATTTTCGACATTATGAATTCCTGGAATATCCCAAACGAAATCCGTGATTTCTTCCGTTGGTGTGTGAAAATTGAAATAGATTTTATCGTGGTTCATTCTCAAGTTATCAGAGTAATAATCTGCTTCCTCGTTCACCGCGTAAGTCAAATGTTCTCTTCCAATCGCAATTCCTTTTCTTACAAATAATTGATTATTATTCGGAACCAAACTTGCAAATTGTCGGAAACCATCTTCAATCTGAACGCGGTCACCATAAATATCCAAATGGTCTGCATCGATAGACGTTACAACTGCCCAATCTGGTGAAAGATTCAGGAAACTTCTATCGTATTCATCGGCTTCAACTACAGAAAACTGGTTTCCATTGTAATCAAAATTCGATTTGAAATTCTCAGAAATTCCACCTAAAAATGCGGATGAAGGAAGATTGGCTTCTTTGCACAAATGGGCTATCAATGTAGAAGTTGTTGTCTTCCCGTGTGTTCCTGCAACAGCTATACAATCTGTATTTTCGGTAATTAAACCCAAAACTTTTGCACGTTTTAGAATTTCGAAGCTTACACTTGCGAAATAATCCAGAATCGATAATTTTTTAATTGCAGGCGTATAAATAACCAATGTTGATTCTTTATCCAACGCTACAATTTTTTCATCAATCACATCTTCAAACGTAATGTCAATACCTTCAAAACCGATTTGAGCTGTCAGTTTTGTTGGCGTTTTATCATAACCCAAAACATTTTTGCCGTTAGCGTGAAAATATCTCGCCAGCGCACTCATTCCGATTCCACCGATTCCGATGAAATAGAAGTTTTGATATTTATTTAAGATGCTCATTTAATTCTTACTTTTTTGACTTTGACGCTCTGTATCTTGGAATACTAATCCTTTCCAACATATTATTATCCCTGTAAATATTAACTCTCACAGCTTGTACGCTGTCGCTTTTGGAAGCTTTGGCTTTAAAAATAAAATAATCCAAAAAGTCCTTCGGAGAATAATTTGATTTTGCCTCACTCAGTTCTCCAATTGTGATTGTTCCGTATTTACTTTCGTAATATTCACAGCTTTTTCTAAAACTTTCAGGACTCAATTTATTTTTGAAATTGACATCCATTTTATAACCCTGAAACTCCGAATAATCCTGCTTTTTGCATTTAGCAAAATAATCAATTGCGAAGTTTTTCACCAGCTTGATTCGTTCCGCACTTCTGTTTTTTCCTTTCAGGTCAGGTCGATATTTCGATGCGCAGGAAACTGTCATCAAAATCGAAAAAACCATACTTAAAATATAAAAATGCTTCATTATTTAATCACTTTAAAAATCTCATCCACAATTTCTTCCGCCGCTTTTGGCTTGGCAAAGAATTCTAAATTATCAGACATTTTTTTTCTAAGATTTTCATTCTCACAGATTTCCGAAAGTGTGCTCCAGAATTTGTCTTTTATCTCAGAATCTTTTACCATTCTTGCCGCATTTTTATCAACCAAAGTCAAAGCATTTTTGGTTTGATGGTCTTCCGCCGCAAACGGAAACGGTACCAACAAAACCGGTTTTTTCGCCACAGCCAATTCTGAGATTGCAATGGCACCAGCTCTTGAAACAATCACATCTGCTGCTGAATATGCCAAAGCCATATCGGAGATGAATTCTTTGATTTGGATTCCAGACGCTTCGACTCCGCTCAGCGTGACATCGCTTATAATTTGTTGATAATCTGTTTTCCCGGTTTGCCAGACGAGCTGGTAATCTTTTCCTTTTAATTTATCTAAATTCTCTTTCCAGCCATTATTCAAGGTTCTGGAACCGAGTGAACCGCCGACAGAAAGAATCGTTAATTTATTTTTATCTAAGCCTAATTTTTCCTTCGCCAAATCTTTATCAATCAAATCTGCGATGATATTCTGACGGATTGGATTTCCCAAGAAATAAGTTTTCGTTCCTGAGAAAAATTTCTCCATATCCGGATAAGCCGTGAAAACTGCTTTTGCTTTTTTTGCATTGAAAACATTGGTCTTTCCAGGCAAAGAATTCTGCTCTTGAATAAAAGTTGGAATTCCCATTTTCGCAGCAATATATAAAGCAGGGCCGCTTGCGAAACCACCAGTTCCAACCGCAAAGTCCGGTTTGAAACCTTTGATGATTTTCTTAGCTTTCATCAAACTGGAAATGATTTTGAATGGAAGCCCAATATTCTTCAGAAGATTACCTCTGTCGAATCCGGCGATGTTCAATCCTTCGATTTTGAATCCGGCCTGAGGCACTTTTTCCATCTCCATTTTTCCGTTGGCTCCAATGAACAAAAACTCTGCATCGGGAAATCTTTTTTGGATTTCCTGAGCAATCGCAACCGCAGGAAAGATGTGTCCACCTGTTCCGCCTCCGCTGAGTAATATTTTTAGTTTTTTGTTCATTTAAGCAATGTCATTTATTTCTTCCAAACTCTGTCTTTTGCCCAGACCTTCTTCATCATAAACCTGAATTCTGGAACTTACATTCAGGATAATTCCTAACTGAATATAGGTAACTAACATCGATGTTCCACCGTAACTTATCAATGGTAAAGGTTGTCCTGTAACCGGAATTAGATTCACGGCAACGGCTATGTTTACTGATAATTGGACAAAAATCATCAATCCAATAGCAAGCACCAGCAACGAACCGAAAAAAGCAGGCATTTTACTGGCAATCATCACAATTCTGATAATCATTATCATATAAAGACTAATCAGAACAAAAGCACCAATCCAGCCGTATTCTTCCACAATAATGGCGAAAATAAAATCGGAAACCGATTGTGGTAAAGTCTGTTTCAAAGCACTTTTACCAGGTCCTATTCCGTTGAATCCGCCGTGAACAATCGCGGCTTTCGCCTGCATCACCTGATAGTTTTTCGCTTTGATACTTTCGTCCTCAACATCAGCTGTTTTCTTGGAACTCGTAAACGTTTCGATACGGCTCATCCACGTGTGAACACGGTTTCCGCCGATTAAATTAGTGTTCAGTGCAATGACTAAAAACATTACAATAAAAACCACGGAAAGCGAAATGAAGCCTGCTACATATTGCCAAGCTAGCTGTCCGATAATCAAAATGATAATTGAAACCATCATAATCATCAAAGCAGTTGAACCGTTATCTTTCGCCACCAATCCGAAAACCAATAATATCGGTCCGAAAATGTAAACGATGTTCTCAATCGGAACTCTTTCTCTTTTGATTTTTTTGGTCAAATATCTGCACAGATAGATAATCAGCATCAAATAAGCGAATGACGAAGGCTGAAAAGAAATCGGTGTTCCCGGGATTTTCAACCAACGTGATGCGCTCGCTCCTTCAATCTTTTGTCCAGTGAACATCGTAATTAGCAACAATCCAATTGTGAACAAAAGCAGGATGGAACTCAGTTTTCCGATGTATTCGTACTTAACTGTTCCCACGAAACGCATAATTCCCAAACCAATGAAAACGAAAACGATATGCTTGAAAACGTGACCTGTGGTGGTCCCGTTGTTCACGATATATTCCAGATTCGAACTTGCGGAATAAACCGGAAATACGGAAAGGAAGGAAATCAAAATGATAACCGACCAAAGGACTTTATCGCCTTTCAGTAGCTCGAATTTGTTTTCTGTAGTTTGGTTTTCCATAAATTATCTTACAGTCCTATCGGTTATTTTTTCATCATAATTCTTGATTAACTTGTCGACCATTTCTTCATTTAGCTTTCCTTCGTTGTCTAGAACTTTATTTTTCAAAAGCCATTCAACATAACCTTTCCAAGATTTATCTTGCTTTATTTCTAATGATTTTCCAATGGATATAAATTTTATCTGTGTATAATCGTCATCAAAATAACGAGGTGTCTCATTGTCATTTTTTTTGATAAATAAAATTTCATCATTAGATTTCAAATCATAAAAATGAATTTGATATACCCCAAAATCTTCTCTTTCGTATGAGAACACTTCTTTATTATCGATAGATAATTTTTTACCTTTCATCTTCACTTCTTGTGAAAATGAAAGTATTCCTATGAAAAATAGAAAACTAAATAATAGTTTTTTCATAATTTGAATTCTAATTCTTAATTGTCAATTCTTCTAAAACTTCTTTTTTGAATTGATTGCCCCGGTCTTCATAACCATTGAACAAATCAAAACTTGCGCAACAAGGTGACAATAAAACCACGTCTCCTTTTTCTGCAATCGATTTTGAAACTTCTACCGCTTGGTGCATACTGGAAGTGTCATAAATCTGTGTTTTTTTGTCTTTGAAAAAATCAATAATCTTAGAATTATCAATCCCCAAACAAACAATGGCTTTTACTTTTTTCTTGACTAATTCTTCGATTTCTGTGTAATCGTTGCCTTTGTCCTTTCCACCAACAATCCAAACAACCGGCTGCTTCATACTTTCCAAAGCGAAGTAAGTGGCGTTTACGTTGGTTGCTTTGCTGTCGTTGATGAACTTCACACCGTTGATTTCTGTCACAGGCTCCAATCTGTGCTCCACCGCTTGGAATGTCATTAATGAATGTCTGATGCTTTCATTGCTGATTTCCAATAACTTTCCGGCAATACTTGCTGCTAAGCTGTTTGCCACATTATGTTTTCCAACCAATGACAATTCGTCGATATTCATTGTGAATCCTTCATTGATATTGACCACAAAATTCTCATCAATTGAGAATGCGCCTTTTTCCAATCTTTCATTCAATGAAAATGGAACTTTGGTCACTTTCAAATCCAGTTTTTCAAGAAGTGATTTGCTCATTTCGTCATCTTTATTATAGATAAAAAAATTGTTAGCTTCCTGATTTTCAGCAATTCTGAATTTAGCTAAAGCATATTCTTCATAATTGTAATTGTACTGGTCAAGATGGTCTTTAGACAAATTCAACAACAATGAAATGTAAGGTCTGAAATTCTGAATATCATCTAATTGAAAACTGCTCACTTCCAAAACATAATAATCAAAATTTTCCTGAGCCACTTGTTTGGCAAAGCTTTTCCCGATATTTCCTCCCAATCCAACATTGAATCCGTCTTCTTTCAAAATGTAATAAATCAGAGAAGTTGTTGTCGTTTTTCCATTACTTCCTGTAATTGCAATAATTTTTGCATTGGTAAATTCCGAAGCAAATTCAATCTCAGAAGACAATCTGATTCCTTTTTCCAGAATCTTTTGAACCATTTCTGCTTTCTTTGGAATTCCAGGACTTTTGATGACCCAATCAGCAGTCAGAATTTTTTCTTCGGAATGTGTTTCGTCTTCATAGTCAATCCCAAGCTCGTCCAATTCTTTTTTGTAATTCTCACGGATAGTTCCCATATCCGAAAGAAAGACATCAAAGCCTTTGGCTTTTGCCAGATAAGCCGCACCAACGCCGCTTTCGCCTCCTCCAAGTATTACTACTCTCATTTGTGGTTATTAGTTTTTATCTAGTTTTTAAAGTAATTAAACAAATAATTGCCAGCATTACACCAATGATTATCATTCGGTTCACAATTTTGCTCTCGTGAAATCCTTCTTTCTGATAATGATGATGCAATGGAGACATCTTGAATAATCTATTGTTTTGAGCATATTCCAGCCCATATTTTTTCTTTCTGTATTTGAAAACCATTACCTGTAAAATCACAGAAAGATTTTCGATTAGGAACACGCCACATAAAACAGGAATTAACAATTCCTTTCTTAGGATGATTGCTAAAACAGCAATTACACCTCCCAACATTAAACTTCCAGTGTCTCCCATAAAAATCTGAGCCGGATAAGTATTGTACCAGAAAAAGCCGATAACGGCACCAACAAGGGCAAGCGCAAAAATCGTGGTTTCACCCATATGCGGAAGAAACATAATATTCAGATAATCAGCGAAAATCATATTCCCGGAAACGTAAGCAAAAAAGGCTAAAGTCAGCAGAATCACAGTACTTGTTCCTGCGGCTAAACCGTCAATTCCATCGGTGATATTTGCGCCGTTAGAAACAGCTGTAACAATGAAAATCACAATTGGGATGAAAACAATCCAAGCCCATTCGTGCGCT
>Ga0308163_10003349_pt1 | contig 13554 bp, 4 predicted proteins | sample PhyTR1_FD_201037 | JGI IMG/M metagenome (GOLD analysis project Ga0308163, IMG submission 201037) | Phyllosphere microbial communities from UC Gill Tract Community Farm, Albany, California, United States - DLSLT.R1 | ecosystem: Host-associated > Plants > Phyllosphere > Unclassified | place: USA... | reverse complement strand
CACCCCATTGTTATCCAGATCCTTAACCTTGATCTGACCGGGTTTTTGATTGTATTTTGCTGCATCTGTTGCCTGGCTGGTTTGCCAGATCCCGTCAAAGACATAGTCATAATTTACCTGTACGGGCTGACCAATAAAGAGTAAACTTCCGACATCACTTTTAGTACCTCCATAGATGGATAAAATCTTGTTGTTACTGGATTCAAAAACAAAGTCAGTTTTCCAGGTAAATTGACCAGCTTTAACATTCACTGTGTTAATGCCTACCTCAATACCCTGATTTTTCATTTTACCCACGTTGGCAGCGACAGAGGCATAACCGGTTTCGGCCGGAAGGTTCTGGTTGAACAGAATGTTACCTATTGTTCTGGTATAAATATCCACTGATCCGGAGATGCGATTGTTTACAAGGCTGAAGTCCAGCCCAAGGTTTAACTCCTTTGTTGTTTCCCATGTAAGTGACTGGTTAGCCAGCTGATTAGGTGCATAACCATTGGCCAGTGTTCCGCCAAAATCGTAATAAGTTTGCCCCAAATTGGCCTGTGTAGAGTAGGCGGCAATACGGTCATTACCGGTTGAACCATAACTCAATCTGAGCTTCAGATCATTTATAGTACTGATTTCTTTTACAAAATCTTCCTGTGAGATGCGCCATGCGGCAGATGCCGAAGGGAAGAAACCCCACTGATTGCCCTGGGCAAAGTGTGAAGAGCCATCGTAGCGGCCGGTAGCGGTAAACAGGTACTTATCTTTGAAATTATAATTGATACGGCCGGTGTATGAGGCCAAAGTATATTTCGTATAACTTGATCCATATGCAGTTACTGACGCAGCAGAGCCAATGTTGTACCATAGTGATCTGTATGGAAGTCCGGCGCCCGTGATAGAGTTGGTTTCGGTACGTTCCTTCTGAACACTCTGGATGAGTGTCGCCGTGATATGATGTTCGCCAAACTGCTTGTCGTAAGTGGCCTGGTTATCCCATACCCAGCTAAAGAAATCGGTGGTGTTATTAGACGCAGTGGTTGCTATGCTTCCGCCCAGGCTTTGCTTGGTAAGCGGGCCAAAGTAACTGCCGCTTCTCGTTGCTACATAATTTGGAGAGATCGTAGATTTCAGTGTCAGATCTTTGATTGGCTGAAACTGAATGTACAGGTTTCCAAAAGTTCTGTTGCTTCGGGTTTGACGTAAATCGTCTGCCTGATCAAATAAAGGGTTGGTTACCGCATCGTTATTAAATACACGGAAGACAGAATTGCCAGCGGCATCAGTAGGACTGGTGATACCAGGCAAGCGATAGGCAGAGCGCAGTGCCTCGGAGCTTCCCTGATCAGTTAGTGCCTGCACAAAATACAAGTTGAGGCCTGCTTTCCATTTATCACTGATCTGACGGTCAACATTGCCGCGGAGACTATATTTTTTATAACTTTCGGGCTTCACATTTCCATCTTCCTGGTTTAAACCTGCACTGATCGCAAACCGGGTTTTATCATCGCCTCCACTGGCGGTTACGTTGTGGTTCATCTGAAGACTGTTCTTCAAAACCAGCTCTGGCCAATTGGTATTTACTCCATTGTTTAAATTTGCAATGAGGTCGGCAGACAGGATGTCTGTTAAGACTACGCTGCGGCCATTGGCACGATTTTGCTCAATCCGGTAATCCACATATTCCTGGCTGTTCATCATTTCCGGCAGGTGAACAGGACGTTTGGTACCTACATAAGCGTCGTAGCTCAGTGATATTTTATTTGATTTACCACGCTTAGTTGTTACTACTACAACACCCTTCGCGCCGCGTGAACCATATATAGACGCTGCTGATGCATCCTTTAAAACATCTATTTTTTCAATATCTGCAGGATTAAGGTCGTTCAAACCACTAGTAGTAGGAATACCGTCAATCACGTACAATGGCTCGTTGGACCCGCTGATAGAGTGGACGCCGCGAACGGTAACACTATATCCTGCGCCTGGCTTACCCACATTTTTGGTAACATTGACACCTGCCACCTGGCCCTGCAGTGCTCCCGTAGGATCTGTAACTGCCTGACGTGTGATCTGCGCAGAATTTACTGATGCGATTGCTGTTGTGATATCAGCCTTTTTCTGTGTACCATAACCAACCACTACAACATCATTCAGCTGTTTGCTTGTTGAGGATGTCAGCCTGATGTTGATCACCGTCCGCCCATTCACCGGGACTTCCTGCTGATCAAAGCCGATATACGAAAATACAAGGGTGCCACTGCCATCGGGTATACTGACAGAATAATTACCTTTTGCATCAGAAACAGCACCGCCGCGTCCAACTTTCACTCTCACGCTCACGCCAATCAAGGGTTGTCCCGTATCATCAGTCACGGTTCCTTTTACTACGATATCGGCAAAGCTGGACCGGATATCAGCAGACCGGGTTTCATTTTTGGGGAACACAGAGGCCGGAGGTACGTGAATATTCGCGTAGGAAGGGTCCGAAAGTAAAACAAGTAAAAACAGGGGTCCTGATATGGCCATAACCATGGTTCGCCCCAAAGATTCAGATCGTAAACATCTATTCATAATTTTTATATTTGGTAAAAAGTTTATTAGTTCCGGACGGTTATTGTTGCGGTAAAAAATGCAGCGGAATCAATTCCGCTGCACTAACCAAATATACCAACATCGGTGTCCGAACGACATTGGCAATATCTTAGCGGATAATATCCGTGGAATTTGTCAGTTCAAAATCAGGTGCCGCACCGCTAGCGGATTTCACCCCGCTAAAGCTCATATGATTTGCGTTCCTGATAACTATCCTGGATTTTTCAGGGACGGTAATATTGCTGAAAGTAACATTCCGCAACAGGTGCCCCTGCTTTTCAAATCCATTCAGATCCATCACAGGCACATTATCCGGCGCCCTGGAAAGGTCAATATTACTAAATACAAAGTTTTCGAATGTGGGTACCTCAGGGGCTGCGCCGCCATCATTGTTATAATTTACTGCCGAGAAGATCGTGATCTGCAATAACTGGCAATCTGAAACCGTAATGTTCCTGACATATCCGCCCCGTTCCTTTGTTCCTTTAATCTGGAAACCATGGAGTAGTTTCCCGGCGTTACAATTCCTGACAATCACATCGGATACGCCGCCGGACATTTCACTACCTATAGAAATACCGTGTCCGGCTTTGAAGTTGCAGTCAGTTATCCTCACATTGCGCGTAGGTTTGCCAATTGCATTACCTTCCGGGTTCTTCCCTGATTTGATGGCAATACAGTCGTCACTGGTATCAAAAGTGCAGTTAAAGATATAGGAGTCTGTAGATGAATCCGGGTCAATCCCGTCACCATTGTGCACGCGGCTCTGGATATTAAGGTCATGACAGGTGATGTTGTTACTGTAGATATAATGGATATTCCAGCAGGGTGATTCACTGATATCCAGATCGGAAATGTTTACATCCTGACAGCTCATCAGACAGATCAGCCTGCCCCTTCCCCTCAGTCCTTTTGCCTTAACCATTGCCTCTCCGAGTGGCCTGCCTCCGCCTTTGATTGCGCCGCCCCCCATTATGCGGAGATTCTTCACATTATAAGTGTCATTATGCACCAGCTTTCCTGCATTGATCAGGCTGGCATAGGTTTCCATTTCCCAGCCTTCAAAACGGTTAGGGATCATGGGCAGATAATCATTTACATCGGCTGATCCCTTTAATATTCCCCCTTCAGAGATGGAAAGCGTCATATCACTTTTCAGGAACAGGGCACCTGAGAGGAAGGTACCTGCCGGGATCACAACGGTCCCGTTCTTTGTACATGCATCGATTGCTGCCTGTATTGCATGGGTATTTTTTGTTGTGCCGTCATTTTTTGCACCAAAGTCGACAACATTATATAGTAATCCCCGGGCAGCGGTCCTGAACCTGATCTTATCAATAATATGGTGGCGCTCATCAAAAACCTGCACCGTATACCATGTATCTGGTTTCAGGTCTTTCGCATTATAGTTGCTTTTAGCTGTGGCAGAAGGACTGTTCCCATTGAAAGACAGTTGAAATGATGCCTGGTTCTTACTGGCGGTTTTGTTCCATAACAACGTAACAGAATGGTCTGTCAGTGTTCCTGGAGCAATGAGCAATTCAGGTTTTGCACCGGCATGGAGCATCAGTGGAAAGAGCAATAAAAAGAAGAATCGTATACACATCAGTGCCTTATTGAGGAAAAGTCCGTTCATATTTACATTTGGTTTTTAACGCGCTGTTTGGTATTGGTAAAAGTAGTTTGAAGCCGTGTTTTCCTGCGGTAATTTTCGCTCAATTTACACCTATAAATCAATCAAATCCTGATCTTTTAGCGCTCAGGGAAGTACAAACTATGTATTCAGCATTATGCTTTTCTTTTGGAAAATTACATACATTTACATTACCCAGATAATTTCAGAAGCAACTTAAATGACAACAATCAATACAGAAAATACCGCCCGGTGGTGGTTAACTGCAATTCTTATTGTTCTGATGCACAGTTTCGCTTCTGCTCAGTCCCTGGAGCTAAAATTCGATCATTTATCTTCAGAAAACGGGCTTCCTCAAAATGGGATCTTTGGCATTGCGAAGGATAAATATGGATTTATGTGGTTCGGCACCTGGTCCGGACTGTGCCGTTATGATGGGTATCATTTCAAAGTGTACCGTAATCAATTGAAAAACCCGAGGACCCTCATTAACAGCAGGGTGATGAATCTCCTGAAAGATTCGGCGCAAAACCTCTGGATACAGACCGCCAATGATTCTGTCATCTGCCGTTATAATTACGAAACTGACGATTTCGACAGAATACCGGCAAGAAAGCTTTCCGCAGATTTCCTGAAAAAACTGGATTGGGTTAGGCACAAGGACAATATTTCCTTTACCTACCATCTGTACCGGTGGCAGGTTGACAGTAAAACAGACCTGCTTACACAGACCTTTATACCAAGCGGATCCAAAAAGCAGTACAGATCAAGCCAGGTAAACCGATGGTCACTGAACGATTCATTCGTAACCGATATTTACCTTGATGAGCAACATATATTTTGGGTTGGCACTTACAGCGATGGTATTAATACAGCAAATCTTGACGCTAAACCCTTCCATTCATTTTCTCATTTGCCAGACAACCTGAATTCCATCACGGATAATCACGTGAGGGCAATCGGAGGTGACCATGCGGGCAACCTATGGATCGGAACACGCGCAGATGGTATTTCAATCGTGTCGCCACAAAAAAAATACAGGCATTTAAAATATGATCCGGGAAATGCAGGCAGCATCAGGAACAATCACGTAAAAAAAATCTTTTGTGACTCACGGGATTATGTCTGGATAGGCATGTTAAAAGGACTCGATGTGATGGATCCGGCAACGGGCAGGATCAGGCATTATGCTGGACAGGGAGTTGAAAACGCAGCAGTATTTGGAGCCATGGAAGACCATCAGCATAGGATCTGGTTTGCAACATGGAGCGGTATTTACCAATACTTTCCGAAGACAGATGTCATGCAGCATTATAATGCGGACCGGCTGATGAAAAATTTTAAAGCAATGACCATTATTGAAGACCACTTCAACAGGATATGGATTGGTACCGAAGGAGGTGGAGTCAGCGTTTTCAAAGCCGACAACAATAAGTTGCGCCTTTTGGAACGTTTTACCAACGGGCATAAATTGAATAAATCCCTCAGTGACGATAAGATATACAGTATCTATGAAGATGCGGAGCATTTTATCTGGATAGGAACGGGCAATGGTGTTGACCGCTATGATCCCGTCCGGCGTTCTTTCAAACATTTTGGTGCATCCCCTGAAGGATTAACCAGCACTACGATCGCTGCCATTACCGAAGATCATAATGGTTTTATATGGGTAAGCCATAAAAAAGGCATATCCCAAATTGACAAGAAAAGTTTTGCTATCAGAAATTATTCAATCAAGGATGGGTTAAACAGCAACGAATTTACTGACGGAGCGGTATATAATGACAGGACGACGGGCATGTTGTACTTTGGAGGGAACAATGGTTATGTCTCCTTTCATCCCGATAGCATTAAAACTGACCATAGCTTACCCAGGATTGTCCTCACAGAACTGCAGGTGCTGAACAAACCTGTAAACGTGAATGATACCGTCAATGGAAGAATTCTGTTAAGCAAGCCCTTATACCTGACGAAGTCGATCGAACTGAACTTTAAAGACCGCAGTATAGCTATAGAATTTGCCGGCCTGCATTATGCAAATCCATCCGGAAATAAGTACGCCTACATGCTTGCTGGCTTTGATAAGGGCTGGATCTACACCAATGCATCGGCAAGGATTGCTACTTACTCTAACCTTCCGCGTGGCAACTATGTTTTTAAAGTAAAAGCCTCCAATAGTGATGGCATCTGGAATCAGTCGCCCGCAACACTTAGTATTCTTGTCTTACCGCCATGGTGGGAAAGCACTACTGCATATTGCGCTTATGTGCTTCTTGCGGCTTTGATATTATACCTGTTCTACTACTATTCATTACGCTACGACAGGTTAAAAACAAAGTTAAACTATGAATCCATTCTTCACGAGAAAGACATGGAACTGCATCAAAGTAAGATCAACTTTTTTACCAACATTTCACACGAGATCAAAACTCCCCTGTCCCTGATCCTTGCGCCCATTGAGAGGCTGATGACCATTAACAGGGACAGTTTGCTGATCACCGGACAACTGACGGCCATGAAGGAAAACGGAGACAGGCTGCTGCGTCTGATCAATCAGTTGCTGGATATCAGGAGATTTGAAACCGGGAACGACCGCCTGCTTATGGAAGAAGAAGATATGGCGGACTTCGTGAAAAAGGTGGCAGCATCCTTCATGGAGCTGGCACGTGACCAGAATATCCAGCTACATGTAGACAAACCAGAGGGGCAGCTGATCATGAAATTTGATCGGGACAAACTTGAAAAGGTACTGTATAACCTGCTCTCCAATGCTTTTAAGTATACTGACGCGGGGGGATCCATCAATATTGATCTTCAGGAGGATTGTTCAGCCAGCGATCGATTGCTGCTGATAAAGGTATCCAATAACGGAACCCTGATCCCGCAGGAGGATTTCCAAAGGATATTTCAGCCTTTTCAGCAGGCCAGCAACAGCAGGTCCGGGGGGACTGGATTGGGATTGTCTTATGCAAAGGCTTTGGTCGACTTACATCATGGAAACATCAGTGTCGTGAGTAGAAAACTGGAGGATGGATCAAATTATACTTGCTTCACCGTGAGCTTGCCTTTCGAAAGTAGCTCTCCGACTTTGGAAATGAAATCATATGTTAATGACGGCCGAGGTAATGCCGTTATGATGCAGTCCCCTGAGTTATTACAAGATATTGCATTAGGCAACGCAGAAGGTGATCAGAAAGTATTACTCCAAAACGAAATGATGTCATCAGAACATCATGCGGAACCAGACCGCAAGTTACCAGTACTCCTGCTGGTGGAAGATAACTTTGATCTGAGGTCGTATCTCATGAACTATTTTATGAATGATTATCAGGTAATAGCTGCGCAAAATGGTGAGGAAGGATTTGCCGCTGCGAATGAGCATAATCCGGAGATCATCCTGACCGATATGACGATGCCTGTAATGGATGGCCTGGCTTTGTGTATCAAGCTTAAAAGTTCCCTCATGACCAGTCACATCCCTGTGATTCTGTTAACGGCACGATCCGCAGTTGAATCTCAGATTGCGGGGATGGAAAGTGGTGCAGATGATTACATTACTAAACCCTTCAATTTGCAGCTGCTGTCACTTAAAGTTAAAAACCTGCTTGCTACAAGGGCAAGGATGCAGGAAAAATACAAAACAAAACTGGTTATTGAACCTGCAGCTGACGTACCTTTATCACCAGATGAAAAATTACTCAAAAAGGTATTGGCCTTTGTTGACGTGAAAATCGATGATCCGGCATTAAGTATTGACGATATCTGTACCAACATTGGATTAAGCAAAGCACAGTTATACAGGAAAATGAAGGCTCTGACCGGCTTCAATACGGTTGAGCTCATCAAGCAAATCCGACTAAGGCGTGCGCAAGACCTGCTAACTGACAAAAAATTCAATGTCAATGAGGTAGCTTACCTTGTCGGATTTACTGATCCTGACTATTTCAGAAAGTGTTTTAAAGCGGAGTTTGGCGTTTCACCATCGGAGTTTGTGAAAACGCAGGTAACTCCAGCGGTCTGATCTGTACAATTTGGCAGCAAATTTTCCTGCTCTGCAATTAAATGGAATTTATGTCTTGATGAAGTGCTTTCTAAATCATCCTTATCTACAATTCTGAATATATTCTTAACGGCCTTGATAGATTCTACGGAGGTTTGACTTGCTGAAAGGCCTCTATTATTTGATTGTATGCTGATGATCAGTTTAGTGGCAACGCCACTATTTCAAGCAATAAATCAAACACCTTTTTCAATGTCAATGTATTCAGTTATCATTATATCTTAAGAAAGATCTTATATTTATATAAAAAGTACAATAATGCAAGCTGCGTTATCACCACACTGACTGCCGCCAGTGTCTCCTGGCAGTTGACAGACGCAAGGTGTATGATTCCCCCAAAAATAAAGTTGCTTGTATATTTAAAATCTACCATTCCCTCTGCTGCAAGATAAATGAGGATAGAATTGACCCCAATCAGCATAAACGGAAAAGTCCATTTTTTATAACCAGCGACATCGATAATCAAGTAAAATACCGATAAAAAGAGCAAGCTCCATCCGCCTACCAGCAATACGAAAGAACTTGACCATAAACGTTTATTAATCGGAAAGTTAAGTCCCCATAAGCTCCCTAAAGCGATTAGGACCAGCCCCGCAGCAAACAAAGCCATGCCTTTCTTGTACATCGGCCATTTTCCAGAATTCAGTTTCAGGAACTGACCCGTGAACACACCCAGTAAGGCAGAGCCTATAGCGGGTATTGTAGAAAGTAATCCTTCCGGGTCATGACCGGGATCATGCAGCCTGCCGGGTAACAGCAGCTGGTCTACATAAGATTCAAGACTGCCCTGCATGGTGAGTACTCCCGCGCCGTAACCAGGCACAGGAATAAACATCATTGCAGCCCAGTAACCAATCAATATTGCTGCGAAACACCATAGTTGTCCGCGCAGGTTAAAGTTCATATAGATCAGTCCGGCGAAAAACCAGGCCAGTCCTATCCTGCCCAGCACACTGGCGATCCTTGTATTTTCCAGGCCATTGAATTTAAACAATCCATTTACGACAACTCCCAGGAAAAGCAGGATCAGTGTACGGCGGATCATGGAGACATAAATCTTTTTCTTATCCGCCCCGGGCAAATCCATTGGATTGCTTACCCCTGCCTTATCCATTTTATTATGAAAGGAATACGGCATTGAAACTCCGGCGATAAAGAGAAAAAGCGGGAAGATCATATCATAGAAAGTAATCCCGTTCCATTCGGTGTGGTGCAGCTGAGCCGACATCCATAACAAAACCGGCCAGTTAGTAGCTTTCGCTAATGCATGGATTACATGTTCGCCACTCATGATCCAGAACATATCAAATCCACGCAGGGCATCCAGTGATAACAGGCGCGCCGGCTTGACGGGAGGCAAAATACCTCCCGCAAATGCTGGCTCCATTGGTGTGACGGATTTCGTTAGCATATCATTCTATAAATTCTGTGCGATAACTGCTCTGTATTTTTTGTATAGACTCTGGGACACGGTGACACTGTTTCCCTTAGCTGTTACAGGATAGGCTTTTTGTTCATGAACCCACTGCCATTCCCAATCGCCAATGCTTTTATCAAATGCTTTCAGGTCCATATCTTTATCTGCTTTCAATGATGCTGAAGCGATATTGAAAAACTTTTGCCAGCGCACCTTATAAAAATCATTGAGCAGACCGCTCCATTGTCTGCAGGAATATTCCCTCAGCGGACTGTCTGCTTTTCCCCAAAGAGTGATGAGGTCGCGCGCATTATATTCATACAAAGCTTTCTCATCTTGTGTAGTTCCACAATTTCTTGCATCAGCCAGCCAGGGCCCTAACAGGAAGTCCTTACGGGTTGCCAGTAACGCATCCATATCAGTAATCAGCTGGAGATATTCGTCAGAATATTTTGCAAAGTCGGCTGTGTTTTTATCCCTATATGCTTTTACCCATTTCCTTTGCAGAGGACCAGCATAGTTTGCCAGAGCCTGCCTGCTGACATCTACCAGGTCATATTGAAAGCCGTCACTTTTTGCACATAATGGTGCCGCTTTGATCATTTCGTCCCAGGCAGGAAGAAAATCCTTACGTGAATAATTGAGCTTTGTTTTAGTCCAAACTGTAGCGGAATCAAAGGTAGGTCTCCCTGTGATAATTGATTCGGCACCATCCCGTATTGTTGTGCCGTTAAATGCTGTCTTCTTCAAGATATCCCAGGCTTTGACAGTATGCGGATTGACGTTGCCATAACGGTTGAGGATATACTTTTTCAGCCAGCTGTCGAGATCGATCTGTTTGTCCTGCCAAACATTATCCATCATCAGTTCGTATAATACCGGAGTCTGTTCAATGGCTTCCATTGTAAGTCCAATACCCTGAAGTTTACCCACATTGGGATCATGTAATGCCTGCGCCGGCCCTGCTGCAACACCTTCCATCCTTCCAAACATAGAGATGTTACCTCCAAAGTTGTGCAGCATATTCCAGATCCATGGTTTGCCATAGTATGATTCAGTGCGTTTCCATACCGGTTCAATTTCTGAAGCCAGGTCAAGCATAATCATATGATCATTTGGAACAGCCTCCAGTAAAGCTTTGATCTGTGGTGTTTTCCAGAACTTTCTGTCACTGTAAAACAACCATCCCTGCATTACCCAGATTGCTTTTGGATCTGCTTTAACCATTGACTGGTGCAACCGTAGGCTCAGGGCTGATAAATAGGCAGGATCATCAGTGGGCGGCTCATTTTCATTAAAAGTATCGGCTGAATAGAGATGATCCGTGCCATAAAGTTTTGTTTGAACCTGCAGGAATTTTTTTCCAATCTCTTCAAACATTGGATCTTCGGTATCCAGGATATAAGTGTCATCAAACCCGTTCCTCCAGTTGGTTTGTTTGAGTTTTGAGGCCGGGAAGCGTTGTTTAAAGGCTGATGGTACGTGACCTGTGAAAGATTGCAGCACAGGCTTCATCCCCAGTTCGCGCTCGCGCTTCAGAATCTGCTGCTGCAGATCGCGGTGGCTGGTCATCCAGCTCAGCGGCAAAGGACCGCCCCAGCCATCCAGGTTGCCCATCCAGAACCAGCCGAAAAATGCTGGTCCGCTGAAAAACGTGCTCAGGTCTTTGTCTGTAAAGCCCATTTCCTTGTACACTTCGTACCAGGTATATTCCTGTCCGGTAAGCGCTAAAGGCATATTGATACCATGCAAAGCCATCCAGTCGATTTCTTTCTCCCAGCGTTTCCAATCCCACCAGCTCATACTGTAATTGTAAGTACAGTAGTTGAGATAATAGCGATATTCATATGGGGTTTTCTTATGAACTTTTTCTTTTACCACCGGCAGTACTGCCGGTATATTTAAATTGGTTCCATTCCAGGTGATCTGGCAATGGGCATATTCAGTAAGGTAATGGTATAAAGCAGAGGCAACGGCAACACCGTTATTGCCCCGCAAAATGATTTTCCCTTTGGAACTTTCTACTTCAAAAACATCTTTAGCTGCAGCTGCAGGCAGTTCTTCTACGATAAAAGATGATGCACGGGCAGGGATTACACGCTTGATGAGCGCGTATGAGGTTGCAGTTTTAAACTGCGCAAATGTGATTACCGGCAGTAAACAAAGCAATAAGCACACTAACTTCTTCTTATTTTCCATATTGGTTTATTGATTGATCAACCAGAGTGGTCAGGCATTTCAATTTGTGGTTCAGACATGCCGACTAACTTCTGTCAGCGTGTAATTTAGGTAGTAAAAGCACGCGATGCAAATAGGATTTGCACCGCGTGTAATATTATTTTAATAGCCTGGGTTTTGTACCAGTTTGGGATTCAGTTGGATTTCACTTTTCGGAATCGGGAAAATTCGGCGTTGTGGATCAGCATTAGTTTTGATACCCCATGGTTTTTCGTATTGGCCAAATCTGATCAGGTCGTTTCTGCGCCACATTTCCATTGCCAGCTCTCTGCCCCGCTCATCCAGGATAACAGGCAATGTTACTGCTGTTAGCGCAGATGCCTGCGCACGCGCCCTAACTGTATTTACCAGTGATAGTGCCGTCTCACCATTTGTAGCAGCGGCACCACGCAGAATTGCTTCTGCCTTAGTAAGCAGGATATCTGCATAGCGGAACATTGGAAGATCGTTGCTTTGATCTCTGACAGTCGACGTGCTGTCTGGATAAAACTTAATATTTCTGTAACCTTGCTCGTTTGCCAGCTCGTCATTGCCGATATCAAATGTGGCATTGTTTCTCCATACAATATCAGGCGTAAATTCTAACTGGTGCACTACCGTTCCAGTTGGATTGGGACCTGAGTAATTGTCATCCAGGCCTTTATTAGTCGTAGTAACTGTAATTGGTACCCCTGCATAAGTATACTGCTTACCAGTTAAATACTGTTTTCTACGGATATCCTTTGAATCGGTATATAAAGCATAATAACTTGAATACGAATAGATTGGTCCGGCAGGTGAATAAGGCATACTATACTTTGCACGCAAAGCAGGATGCATAGTAAATCTGGCATAGTACTGGCCCAGTGCCTGCACATTATCAAATGGAACTGCAAAAATGAAATCTTTAATTTGTGGCCCGTTATTGGGTTTAAACATACCCAGATAATCAGCATCGAGTGCATACTTTCCAGAGCTGATTATATTGTCACACATTTTTACCGCATCAGCATTCCTGTCAGTACCTACATAATAAGTAGCATTGATATACATCTTCGCCAGAATTGCATAAGCGAGGTACTTAGTTGGCCTTCCGTACGTCGTGGCATTTACGGTAGTGCTCAAATTAGGGATCTGTTCCAGCAATTCACTCTCGATAAAAGCAAAAACCTGTGCGCGCGACTGTGTAGCCAGATTCGTCGTATCTCCAAATGTTTTGGAAACAGGAATGTTTCCATACAAATCCATCATATAGAAATAAGACATGGCGCGCATCGTTTTGATCTCCGCAACAGTCTGGGCTTTAGCTGTGCTTTCAGCTACTGTGCTAAACAAAGATAAAACCTGATTACAGGTACTGATTGTGCCAAATCCCCAGGTCCAGTTATTGAGTATCAAAGAATTGTCCTGATCATAAGTATGCAAATTAATGGCCGCGTAAATACCCCCGTCAAACCAGTTACCGCCTCTGGCCACCATTACATTTTCATCGGCAGCAATATTAGCAGTTATCCAGTAAGAACGGTCAGGGCCGCCACGGAATTTAGTATAAATTGGCCCCGCCGCCGCAATAAACTGAGCTGGCGTTTGAGGGAAATTTGCAGGCGTAAGTGAACTTACCGGAGTAATATCAAGTTTGGTACAGCC
>Ga0308163_10003346_pt1 | contig 13568 bp, 12 predicted proteins | sample PhyTR1_FD_201037 | JGI IMG/M metagenome (GOLD analysis project Ga0308163, IMG submission 201037) | Phyllosphere microbial communities from UC Gill Tract Community Farm, Albany, California, United States - DLSLT.R1 | ecosystem: Host-associated > Plants > Phyllosphere > Unclassified | place: USA... | reverse complement strand
TGAGCCGATCGGGCGACACGCTGGTGTCCAGAGCGCTGATCCCCTTCCTGAAAAAGCAGGCCGAGATCGACACCGAGGCCCACTTCTACACCCGTGACGGCGGTCGCAGCTGGCATCAACTGGCTATTCCCGAATATCTGGGCGTGATGGGTCTGTCTCCGCAAGGCAGCAAGCTGTACTGGACGAAAGGCAACTGGTACAGCAACGACGAGCCGGTGCAGTGGGAGTACGACTTGGCAAAATAGCGTCGGGCTGACGTGCCTTGCCAGCTGGGTCTGCGTCCCCGCAGCCTTGTCACGAAAGCTTCGCGTCAAACGACGCGTGAACATCAAACAGGCCGACACGATCGGCCGACCTGGAGGACTGTCATCAATGGGTTTGCTATGCGATCTTTTCGTCGCCGACAAGAATGCGGCCTTGTCCTACGCAGACGACGCCCGGCTGGGTGCCCCCGACCGAGCCCAGGGCCTGTCCGTCCGTGAGTTCAAGGGTTTGACCAGCCTGGAGTTCGGCACCTTGTGGGCCATCCTGGAAAAACAGGAATGGGACGTCGACCGCCACATGCTCATCGATGTGGCCTTCGGCGAAGGCAATGAATCCTGGCTGCATCAGTTCCAGGACGAATACGTAGGACTGCTCGCCGCGCTGGACGCCGATGCCATGCAAGCTGCTGCGCAGGAATGGGCGCAGTCCGAGGAACTGGACTGCGATGCAGAAGCCGTGCTGCCGGTGGTGCAAGCGCTGGTGGAACTGTCGCGTGAGGCCATATCCCAGCGCAAAGAGCTGTACATGTGGGGATCGTTGTAGGCGCTACCTTCTACGGGATGTGGGTGGTCTGGATTGTCGGCCACCCAGCGTACCCGTCGTGCCAAGCATGATGATCTGGCCATCTGTGGCCCTCGGGCCGGAAAGCGATTACCTCGCGCCTCGTGCTCAATCGATCCTGACGTTGGCGCGCTTCACGATCGCCCCCCACTTGGGGACTTCCTTTTGCAGGTAGCTGCCGAACTCGGCCGGCGCCATCCATTCGGCGGTAAAGCCTTGAGCCGCGAGCCTGTCCTTGATGTCGGGCATGGCCAGCACTTTCTGCAGGTCGGCGTTGATCCGGTCCACGATCGGCTTGGGCGTGGCGGCTGGCGCCATCATCCCGATGAAGGCGACCGCTTCAAAGTCGGGATAGCCCTGCTCAGCCACCGTCGGTACGTCGGGCAATACGGGCGAGCGCGTCTTGCCGGTGACGGCCAGCGCCTTCAGCCTGCCGGAAGTGACGAAGGGCGTGGCCGAGATCATGGTGTCGAGCATGTAGGTGGTCTGGCCGCCGATCACGTCGGTCAGGCCAGGACCGCTGCCCTTGTACGGCACGTGGATGGTCTTGATGCCGGCCGCCGCATTGAGCATCTCGCCGCCCAAGTGGGTCGACGAGCCGTTGCCCGACGAGGCGAATGACAGCTCGCCCGGTTTGGCTTTGGCGGCGGCAACCAACTCCTTCAGGTTGTTGGCCGGGAAGTCCGGCCGCGTCACAAGCACCAGCGGGCCGGTCATGATCATCGACACCGGCGTCAGGTCCGTCAGCAGGTCGTACTTGAGCTGCTCCTTCGGGAACAGCGTCATGTTGATCGCGTGCGAGGTCGCGACGATCAAAAAGGTGTAGCCGTCGGCCGGTGACCTGGCAACGATATCGGCACCGATGTTCGAGCCGCCCCCTGCCTTGTTTTCGACGATGAACGGCTGCTTCTCTATCTCGCCGAGCTTCTGCGCAAGCAGGCGCGCGATGATGTCGTTGGGACCGCCGGGCGCATATGGCACGACGATCTTGACGGGCTTGGACGGGTAGGCGTCTGCCGCGTGGGACAGCGGCGCAGCACAGGCGGCCGCCAGCGCCAGGGTTAGGGTGAGTGATTTGATGGACATGATTGTCTCTAGTAATTGAATTGGGGACTTGCCTTGCGCTGATCTCAGGTCTTGTAGGACGGGTCTTCGCGATCGAGCTGGCGCAGCAAGGCCGGCCACTCCATCGGTGCGAAATTGATCTTTCCATCGGGGCCATAGCGCATGGCCATCGTGGTCGCCAGTTCGTGGCTGGGCACGCTGATCTCGGCACCGCTGGACAGCACGTCGACCTGCACCTTGCAGGCGGTCTCGAGCCAATACATGAGGTTCCATGCGTCCTGCACCGATGGGCCACACGCGACCAGGCCGTGGTTGCGCAGGATGAGGGTGCTGTGCGGTCCCAGATCCCGTGCGATGCGATCGCGCTCGCCCATGTCGACGGTCGGCTGCTCGTAGTCGTGGAAGCCAACCTTTCCGTAGAAGCGCATCGCTGTCTGCGTGATCGGCAGCAAGCCCTCCTTCATCGCCGACACCGCCATCCCGGCGCGCGTGTGGGTGTGCATCACGCAGGTCAAGTCGCTGCGCGCGCCGTGCACGGCGCTGTGAATCATGAAGCCGGCGCGGTTCACCGGAAACTCGCCGAACTCGCCCTGGGGCTTGTCGACGATGTTGCCGTTGAGGTCCAGCGTGTAGAAGCACGAGGCCGTGATTTCGGTGTACAGCAGCCCGAAGGGGTTGATCAGAAAGTGGGCCGCATCGCCTGGCACCTTGGCCGTGATGTGGTTGTAGATGAGATCGCTCATGCCGTACTTCGCCACCAGTCGATAGCAGGCGGCCAGGTCGGTGCGGACGTTCCATTCGGCGTCGCTCACACGATCACGAACAGAGACGGGTCGGGATTGCACTGCGGTGTTCATATCCAGAGTCCTTGCATATCCAGAGTCCTTGCTGTCTGTTCAGGAAGCATCGGGACGGCCTGCGAGCATCCGGCGGGCCGTATAGCGCATCACGGGTTCACCGTGCTGATTGAAGACGTCGATGTTGGAATCGACGATGGCGCGGTTGCCCTTTGAGGTGGGCTTCACGCCAGCGACCTCGACCACCGCATGAATCGTGTCGTTCACCCGCACGGGGCCCAGCACCTTCTGTGTGCACTCGAGCATCGCCATGCCCGTGCCCTGGATCATGGTCTGCAGGATGAAGCCTTCGATCAGCGAGTAAGTCAGCGCGGCAGGCACCGGGCGACCGCCAATCGCGCTGGCCGCGCCTTCTGCATCGATGAAGATGATTTCCAGCATGCCGGTGCACGAGATGAAATTGACCAGGTCGGTCTCGGTCACGGTGCGATTGAAGGTCTGGAATTTCTGGCCGACTTCCAGGTCTTGCCAGAAAAAGCCGTGGCCCAGCAATGGGTAGGAAGATGGTTGTGCAGTCATATCGGCGCTCCTTGGGGTGCGGGTGCTGCGATGCCGGCGCCGGTCAACACCTGGTGCGTGTGCTCGCCCAGGCGCGGCGCCATGCCGACGGGCAGTTGGCCGCGGTCGATGCGCACGGGTGAGCCGGGGAACTGAAGTCGACCCATCTTGGGGTCGTCGATGGTCTTGAAGAAACCGGTCGCCTTCAGATGCGCGTCGTCCATCAGGTCTTCCAGCCGGTTCATGCGCGAGGCCGGGACCTCGAGCCGCGCAAAGACCTCCAGCCACGCGTCGGTGCCGCGCGTTTCAATCACCTGCGCGGCCAGCGCATAAAGCGCGTCGATGTGCTTTGTGCGCTCGGTGATGTTGGCAAAGCGCGCATCGGCCGCCGCCTCGGGCATGCCGCCCTCGATGAAGAAGCGCTGCCAGTGGGCATCGGTGTAGGGCATCGCGCACAGGTAGCCGTCGGCCGTGCGATACGGGCGGCGATGCCGGGCGAACAGGCGCGGGTAGCCGGTGTCGGCCAGCGGCGGCGAAAAATGATGGCCGTACAAATGTTCAACCAGGTTGAACGAGGCCATCGATTCGAGCATCGGCACCTCGACATAAGCGCCCTTCCCCGTGCGCTCGCGTCGGAAGAGCGCGGCCAGGATGGCGTGCGTGGCGACCAGGCCAGAGGTCTTGTCGGCCGCGATCGTCGGAAAGTATTGCGGTGCGCCCGACTGCCGCTCCATCAGCGCCGCGCAGCCCGACAGGCCCTGGATGATGTCGTCGTAGGCCGGCATGCCGCCGTAAGGACCGTCCTCGGCGAAGCCGTGGAGCCCGACGTAGACCAGGCGCGGATTGCGCGCCAGCAAGGTGTCCGGGTCCAGGCCGATGGCCGCCAGTTTTTGCGGACGGATGCTGTGCATCAACACGTCGGCGGTATCGACCAGCGTCAACAGCGCCGCGCGCGCATCGGCCCGCTTGAGGTCGAGCACCACGCTGCGCTTGCCGCGGTTCACGCCCAGAAAGATCGCGCCCATGCCGGGCTCGGTAGTGGGGCCGGTGCGGCGTGTGGAGTCGCCTTCGGGCGGCTCGATCTTGATCACATCGGCGCCGTACTCGGCCAGGTTCTGGCTGGCATAAGGACCTAGCACAACAGTACTCAGGTCGAGCACACGCACCCCGTCAAGGGGCAAATTCGATGCAGTTGTCATCATGAGTGGCGGTGTCTGGTGCCGCCTTCTTGTTCGGGAATGCGTGAATGGTAGAAATGGAGGCTTAACGCGTCCAATACCGTTCATGTCATTTGCGATACATAGAAGGTAAGGCACTCGTGGAGCTTCGTCAGCTGCAACAGTTCATCGCCGTGGCCGAAACGCTCAGCTTCCGGCGTGCTGCCGAGCGGCTGCACATGGCCCAGCCGCCCCTCTCGGTGGCCATCCGCAAGCTGGAGGAAGAAGTCGGCGCCCAGCTTTTCGAACGGCAGCCGCGCGGCGTTGCACTGACGCCCGCCGGCATCGCCGCGCTCGGTCTGGCGCACCAATGCCTGCTTGATGCCGATGCGCTGCGTGACGCGGCCCGCGCCGCGGCTGGCGGTGAGCGCGGCCTGCTGCGGGTCGGCTTCGTGGGCTCCGCCACGTATGCGTTGATGCCGCGCCTGCTGCCCGTGTTCCGCCAACGTTACCCGCACGTGGAACTGGTACTGCGCGAATCGGCCAACCTCGAACTGCTTGCGCAGGTAGAGAGCGGCGACCTCGACATCGGCTTGGTGCGCTACCCAACCGCGTCGGCAAGCACGCTGCGCTTTGAAGTAGTCGAATGCGACGTGTTCTGTGCGGTGCTGCCCGCCGCCCATGCGCTGGCGAAGAAGAAGCGCCTGACGCTCGCGATGCTCGCCAAAGAGCCCTTCGTCGACTACGCGTCAACGCGCGTGCCAGGCCTGCACGCCATGGTGATGCTGGCCTTCCAGCAGGCCGGCCTGTCGCCCCGCGTGTCGCAGGAAGCCACCCAGGTGCAAACCGTCATCAGCCTGGTGCAGAGCGGCATGGGCGTGGCGCTGGTCCCATCGGTAAGCGCGCGCCTGGCGTCGCGTGACGTGGTATTTCGGCCGGTCGATGGCCTGCCGGCATCGGCCGCGATCTCACTGGCCGTTGCGTCGCGCGTAGCCGGTCACAATGCGGCGGCGCAGCGCTTTCGGGAAACAGCGCTCAAGTTGAAGCGCGTGAAGGAATAGCTCAACGCGCAGAATTGAATCAGTTGTCGGTAATGGCTTTTCGGCTGCGACCTTGATAGTCATGCAAGATTGCACCCGCCTACTACGTAATGGCGTCGCTCGTTCTTTCGACCTGGCCCCTCTTGTACATGCCTGATCGCACAGGCGCTCATATCAGCAACTGAAAAGGAAATCCATGCCCAGCACATCTGAACTCTTTGGAAAAACATATGACGATGCTCGTGCCAAGTTCCGCGCTGGTGCGCAGGCAGCCGGTGTCGAGACCAAGTCCTATGTGTTGGAAGGATATAGCGGTGCCCAGGGTGAGGCGCTATCGATTGATACGGCCTTGCTCGGGAGCGCGAATGCCTCCGACTTGCTCGTGATGACATCAGCGACGCATGGACCAGAGGGCTTCTGCGGGTCCGGCAGTCAGGTGTCGTTCTTCTACGATCAAGATCTGATTGAGCGGCTGGTCAACAATGGAGTTGCCTTGCTGCTTGTCCATGCCGTCAACCCACACGGCTTCTCGCACATGCGGCGCGTCAACGAGGACAACATCGACCTCAACCGTAACGGCGTCGACTTCTCTGACAAACTGCCCGTCAACGCCGGCTACTCGGATCTGCACGACCTGCTCCTTCCGGCAGAATGGCCTCCCTCGCAAGAGAACAGGGATGCATTGGCCGCGTTCATCCGGGATAGAGGCGAGCGGGCCTATCAGTTCGCTGTCACGATGGGTCAGTACGACCATGCAGACGGCATGTTCTACGGGGGCGAGCGCCGTTCATGGAGCTTGCGCACACTCCATCAGATCCTGGAAAACCACGGCCGTGGGAAGCGCGCTGTCGTATGGCTGGATATGCACACCGGCCTCGGCCCTCGGGGGCATGCGGAGAAGATTCACACCGGGGCCGTGTCCGAGCTATTGCTTGCGCGTCGGATCTGGGGCGCTGACGTTTTTTCCTTGAGTGAGACCAACTCGAAGTCAGCACCGGTCAGTGGATCAATTTGCCTGTTGCTGGGGCAAGCCTGCCCCGATGCACAACGTGCAACGCTCGCCTTGGAGTACGGAACGCGGCCAGTCCTGCAGGTGTTGGACGCTGTTCGTGGAGACCATTGGTTATATCGACGCAACGGCGCTGCGCCCATGGAGCAGATTCAATCCATCAAGGCAGCGATGCGTGAAGCGTTCTATGACGACTCGGACGATTGGCGCGGCATGGTAGTCGGGCAAGCGAGGACCGCTGTCCTGCAAGCCATCTGTGGACTGGGGGCAGAACGCGTATAGCGCTAACGGAGCGGCGGGCTGAGCCTGAGTTTGCACAGGCCCTCCCGCTCAGGCTTGCGGCGGAAATTGGCCCAACTGCTGGAACAGGCCGAACCAATCCTCCATATGCCACGTCGTCGCCACCAGGCCATCTTTCAGAACGTGGAACTCGTGCAGCCGGAAGCTCACTTTCTTTCCGGTGGGCGCAATGCCGAACAACATGCCTTGGTGGGTGCCGCTGATTTCTGCACGGACACCGATCTTTCCGGGCTGCTGCACCATGTCGTGGATGGTGATCTGCACGTCCGGAAACGCCTCGACCAGGCTACGGATGATGGGCTTGATGCCGGCCGGGCCAGCGCCTTGGCCGGGTGCCAGCGGAATGTCGTCCCAATCGGGGGCCAGGACGGCGTCGACAAGCTCGGGGTTCTGCTCGCTGAAGGCGCGATACAGCGTTTCCACCGCCTGGCGCTCGATGGATAGTTGGCTGGAAAGATCTTGCATGGTGGACTCGTGAGTTGATTGCCGATGGAAGGATTCTGGGAAATCGTTGACCATCCGTCCAACAGATAAATCGTATGAACTATTATTTGTTCCATGGATTTTCACGGCATCGATCTCAACCTCTTGGCGGCCTTCGACGCGCTGATACAAGAGCGCAACGTCACCCGGGCTGCGACGCGCGTAGGCGTAAGCCAACCCGCCATGAGCGCAGCGCTGTCTCGACTGCGCAAGTTGCTTGGCGACCCATTATTTTTGCGCAGCCCTGAGGGCCTGGTGCCCACGCCGAAGGCACGCGAGCTTGCCGGACCGCTTTCGCAGGCGCTTGCGCAGATTGAAACGGTGCTGGTGAAGAAGGCGGTCTTCGTGCCCGGTGACACGTCGCTGAGCTTCAACCTGGGGCTGTCGGATTACGCGGCGTTCGTGCTGTTGCCGCAGCTCTTGCTGGCCCTTGCCGAGCAAGCGCCCGGCGTGTTGTTGAACGTGCGTGCCTTCAACGACAGAGACCATGCCGTCGATATGCTGGACGCCGGCATCATCGACGCGGCGATAGGCGTTGCTCCTAGCCGGGCTGACGGAAGAATACTGAGCACCCCAGTTCTGCAAGATGACTTCGTCACCATCCTGGCCAGCGACCACCCTGATGCCCAGCGCACCATGACGCTAGAGACATACCTTTCATTGCCTCACGTGCTCGTGTCACCGGAAGGCGAGCGGCACGGCGTTGTCGACCAGGCGCTGGCGCAGCAGGGCAAGACGCGCCAGCTTGCATTGACGCTGCCACAGATGTTTGCCGTGCCCGCCATCGTCGCGCGCACGCGCATGACGGCCACCGTGATGAGGCGCGTCGCGCTTGCGTCCGAGGCATGCGGACAGCTTGCGGTATTTCCGCCACCGCTTGCATTGCCGTCGATCACGTTTCATTTGATCTGGCATCGACGCGGCGACAGCAGCCCGGCGCAGGCCTGGTTCAGAGGCGTGATCACGACGAGCGCTGCTGCCTTGTGAACGCGTTGCCAGGGTCTCCACGCGATACAGAACCGGCCGCATAAGCTCACGGCTTGAAGTCAGTCACACCGATATGGGTCTGGAGGCCCATCAGGACAGAAACATGGTCGTGGATCGTGGAGGCTTCGCGGTTCTGCTGCGCAAGGGCCATCCAATCCTCCCTTCCCGCCAGAGCCAGGATTGAAGTCCCAGCCAACCGAGAGTAAGGTTTCACCTGGACGAATTTATGAATGATCCCCAGCTTCTCAGCATACGCAAAAGAAGGTAATAGCTGACGTTTGTCTTAATAAAACTCAGGGGTTGATTTATGAAATTGATCAGATGCTTTTGCTTTGTGATTTTCTTGGCGCCTTTTTGTGCTTTTTCTCAAACTGCGTGCCCGATAGGTACCGCTGCAGGTAGCGCTACGTGTGGCCCAACTCCATCAGCAAGCAATGCTGGAGGAGCTATCAATACCCCTCCGCCAAGGCCTTCGGGTGAATGGATCAAGACCTGGGGTGCTATCGCTCAGGCCCCCAATGGAGATACCGGCGTCAGTTCGGGACAACTTTCACAGAAAGATGCTGAAACCGATGCGATGAATAAATGCGGCCACTGGGGCGCCAGCAATTGCGATATCAGATTTACCTATAAGAACCAGTGTGTGGTGTCTGTCGACCCCGTCTCAGGTGGGCCTGGAGGATCAATTGTCAGTGCTGGGTCTGTGCCTGCTGCAGTGGAACTGGCAACGAAAAATTGCGAAAAATGGTCCGGAAAAGAGTGCAAAGTGAGTTTCAGTCAGTGCTCAGATCCCATTTTCAAGCAGTACTGATGTGCCGGGTTATTGATAGAGACGAAGGCACGTGTGCTTAGTAGTATGTTGTATGTGCTTAGGCATAGTGACGGGGCCACGGAAGGAACAATTTGCATTGCGCACATCATTCCTCCGCGCCGTCCGTGCTTACGACTTGAAGCGCCCCACCAGCCCGTTCAGATCATTCGACAGATGCGAAAGCCGACCTGAGTCTTCCTGCGCAGAGCTGGCCAGGCTCTCGACCAGTTGCGCCTCCTGCAAGATCTGCTGGATATGCCGGTTGATTTCTTCGGCCACGCTGTGCTGCTCTTCGGCAGCGGTGGATATCCGCAGATTCTGATCCCTGATTTCATCGACCGACTGCTGGATGCCTTCAAAGCTCTCGCGTGCGCTTTCAATCGAAGACACGCTGGCACGCGACAGGTCCATGCAGCTTTCCATCTTCTTCGACACTTCCTGGGTCTTGCTGCTGAGCGCGCCCAGCACCTGGTCGATTTCGCCAGTGGCATCCGACGCGCGCTGGGCCAGCGCGCGGACTTCATCGGCGACCACCGCAAACCCCCGACCGTGTTCGCCGGCCCGTGCGGCTTCGATCGCGGCGTTCAATGCCAACAGGTTGGTCTGCGCAGCAATGGCGCGGATGGTGCCCAGAATCTGGTTGATGCTGCGACTGCCCTGCTCCAGCTCCACCATGGCCTGCGACGACTCAGTCAGTCGACGCCCCAGACGATTGACGTTGTCGGTGGTCGACTCGATCTGGTGTTTGCCTTCCGTGACAAGCAGATGACCACTATCGGCGGACGTGGCCGCAGCGCTGCACGCGCGCGCCACGTCATTGGCCGTGGTGACCATTTCATTGAACGCGGTGGACACCGATTCCACCGCCTCGCGCTGGCGACCAGCTGCCTGGTTCATGTTGGTCGCCACGTCACTGTTGACGCGTGAAGCATCCTGCAGATCAGCCGACGCCGCGCCAATGCTCTGGATCAACTGGCGTATGGCGGCAAGAAACTTGTTGAACCAGCCCGCCAGCTCTGCCGTTTCGTCCTTGCCCTGCACCTCAAGATCACGGCGCAGGTCGCCCTCACCGTCCGCAATCGACTGCAAACCGGTGCTGACCTGGTTGATCGGCTTGACGATGACCCTGGCGAAAGCCGCCGCCAGCAGTGCAAACAGCAATACCAGCACCACCACGATCGCAACCGTCAGATAGGTCATGCGCGTGGCTTCCGCCATAACTTCGCGGTACTCGATCAAGCCCACGTAGCGCCAGCCCAGACCCGGCGAGGTCCACACGTTGGCCATGTACCGGACGCCGTTGATTTCCACCTCGGTGAAACCCTGCGTCGTGGCAGCCAGCCTGGCGTAGGGCTCACCCAGATCCTTGAGCTGTTTGAAGCCGTTGCCCGGATTGCGCGGGTCGACCAGCACGGTGCCGTCCTCGATGAGCATCACGTAGCCGCTGTTGCCCAGCTTGATGCTCTTGACCAGTTCGGTCAGGTTGTTCAGCGACACACTCACCACGAACACGCCCTTGGGCTTGCCGGCCTCATCGAGCATGGTCTTGGCGCTGCCGACCAAGGCGACTGCGTCCTTGTCGTAGTAATAGGCCGCGGTTCTTACCGCCTTGCCTGGGCTGGCCATGGCGGCCTTGTACCAGGGGCGCGTGCGCGGATCGTATTTCGACAACTGCGGGTCATCCGGCCACTTCGCGTATGTGCCGTCTTCCAGACCAATGGACAGGATGGCCGCTGCCGGATGCGTCGCGCCATACCGCGCAAACGCGTCGATGACCTGCTTGGCCGATGCCGGCAAGGGCTGGCTGGCAGCGTCGGCAGCCTGATAGTTTTTCAGGCTCGCGACCGATGTGTAGACGGGATCGGTAGCCATCTGATCGACGTTCTGCTGTGTGCCGTCAAAAAACTGCCGGATATTGCCGTCGATCTGGCGTATTTCTCGGGTGCTGCCATCCATGAACTGGTTGATCGCCTCGGACCGGGTGTTGAGCACCGAGATCACCGCCACCAGGCTCACAGGAATGAACGCGACCAGCACGAAGGCAAGGACGAGCTTGTTCTTTATTTTCATTTAAGGTCACTGCCTGATAAGTGAGATCAACGCACCCGACGCAAAGCTGCTGGAAGCGAGTCGTCACAGCAGTGATATCGGCATGCGCCGCGCAAACTTGATCGCCACCTTGGGCGCCCGCCGCCGAGCGGCAGCCAAGTACCTTGGCCAACACGAATTTCAGACGAGGTCTGGAAGCGGTAAACATGCCTGTGTAAAATCAGATCCTCTGATCGGTCGAGATGCGTCCCACCGATCATCTGAAAAACACCTGCTGCATCACCAAGAGGTATTTGTCCCATGCGCCATTGATGCCGCCGTCAGCCTGACGGCCTGTACTCGCCCACCCCGAAAGCAAACGGGGGGAGTCCTTGGCATCCTTGGAATGAAGCATGACAAATCCCTGGTTCACGCTTGACGACGTGTCGCATGTGCTGCCCGACGGCAGGACACTATTCTCCGATCTCAATCACACCTTCGAGCAAGGTCCCACCGGCCTGGTCGGGCGCAACGGCGTGGGCAAGTCCCTGCTGGCCCGCATGCTGGCGGGACAGGTGCAGCCCAACAGCGGACGATGCCTGCGCTCGGGCAGCGTGCATTCCCTGGGCCAACACGTATCCACGTGCGCCGACGCCACGGTTGCCAGCCTGGCCGGCGTGGATCACATACTGGCGGCGGCCTTGCGCATTGAAGCCGGCAGCAGCGAGCCCACCGACTTCGACCTCGTCGGCGACCGCTGGGACGCCCGCGAGCGACTACGCGACAGCTTGGCGCACCATGGCCTTGCGCATCTCGACGCCAGCACCCCTGCCCGCGCACTCAGCGGCGGTGAAGCCGTACGCGTGGCCCTGATCGGCTCCATATTGTCAGACGCAGACTTCCTGATCCTGGATGAACCCAGCAACCATCTGGACCGAGCGCATCGGCTTGCGCTGATTGACCAACTGCAGCACTGGACGCGCGGGCTGCTGGTCATCAGCCATGATCGGCAACTGCTGGATACCATGACGCGCACCATTGAGCTGACGTCCTTGGGCCTGCGCAGCTACGGCGGCAACTACACCTTCCATACCGCCAGCAAAGCGCAGCAACGGCAGCATGCGCTGCACGAGCTCGAACGACGCAAGCGGGAACGCCAGCGCGATGCCCAGGCGATGCGCGCGCAGTGCGAACGCCAAGCGCGCAAACAGGCCAGGGGCAAGCGGCAAGGCAAGGAAGCCAACCAGGCCAAGATCCTGCTGGATCACCAGCAGCAACGCAGCGAGCGATCAGCAGGCACCCTTCGCACACAGCAGGCGGCCGCGAAGCGCGAGCTGGACCTGCGCGTGCGCGATGCAGCGCAACGCCTGGAAAACGATGCCCCAATCAGTCTGCATTCGCTGCCCACCTTCCAGGCTGCGCAACGGCGCGTTGCCGAACTGGACGCCGTACAACTGCCGCACGTGCCGCAGTGCACCCGTCGCATCGATCTGAGTCTGTACGGACAGCAGCGCGTGGGCGTTACCGGTCCGAACGGATGCGGCAAGTCCACCTTGCTCAAGGTGCTGGCCGGCATGATTGCCCCCTTGGCGGGTGCAAGCAAGACTGTGCCTGATACGGTTTATCTCGATCAGCGGCTGGCCGATCTTAAAGAGGGCCGGGCTGATTTTGCCTTTTATACCGACGAGGCCTTATCCGCGGGCTTGCATCATCTGCCGCTGTTCGTAGAAGACTTCCCGGTCCTGCTGCGCAAGGGCCATCCAATCCTCGCATCGTGCGACCAGGCTGGTCACATTGATCCATTGCTGCTTGGAAGCCTGCATCGCGTGGTGATGCTCTATCCCGACGGTACTGAAACGGGCGTGGACGATCCACTTGCGACGTATGGGCGACCGCTAGGCCCCGGCGATCCACGTACATATCATTTCTTGGCCGCCCCGCTGCGTGGTCGGCTCGGACTTTGTTCTGTGCGTTACTCAACGCATGGCCGACTTGGTGGCGGCTCAGGCTAGGCTGGCCGTCGTGGACTTTCCGGAGGCGGAGACGGTGACGTATTACATGATCTGGCTTGACCAGACGGAGATGGATCCTGGTTTGAAATGGGCGGGCAAGCGTAGTAAACGCAGCCGTCGATTGCCATGAGAGCAACGGCCAGTCGTCGCGTCCCAACTCATTGAGGGACGATGGACGGCAAGCTATTACGCTAGGTGTACCACTCGCGTTGAAGCAACATGTACTGCATGGTGTTCTCATGGATTGGAGCGCTACAGTCGTCCGTCCTGAACGACACGAACTCTTTGAATACCCCCGTCTTAAAACATGCCGAGTTTTTCGCAAAGCTTTTGAGAGCTATGTTGGTGTATTCCACATAAGCACTATACCGTTGCTTTTACCGTCAGAACCAACCCTCTTTGCTTGCGCGGGAGATGGAGAGAGATTTGCGGTGAGGCGACTCTTTTGGTTTCATTTTGTCAATCAGCGGACGTGAAATCAATGGTGGGGGGGGGG
>Ga0308163_10003341_pt1 | contig 13580 bp, 12 predicted proteins | sample PhyTR1_FD_201037 | JGI IMG/M metagenome (GOLD analysis project Ga0308163, IMG submission 201037) | Phyllosphere microbial communities from UC Gill Tract Community Farm, Albany, California, United States - DLSLT.R1 | ecosystem: Host-associated > Plants > Phyllosphere > Unclassified | place: USA... | reverse complement strand
CGGCTTGACGTACTGCAAGCCTTCGGTGATCACACGGTCACCGGCGTTCAAGCCTTTTTCCACCAGCCAGTAGGCGCCGGCGGTACGGTTGGCCACCAGCTCGCGTTGCTCGACCTTGTTGTCCGCATTGACGATCAACGCCGTCGGAGTGCCTTTGAGATCGCGGGTCACGCCTTGCTGCGGTGCCAGGATCGCCTTGCTGTTCACACCGGCTTGCAGTTGGGCGTGCACGAACATGCCCGGCAACAGGGTGTGATCGGGGTTGGGGAATACGGCGCGCAGGGTTACGGAACCGGTGGTCTGATCGACCGACACTTCGGAAAATTCCAGTTTGCCGTCGTGCTTATAGTCGCTACCGTCTTCCAGGGTCAGCTTGACCTTGGCAGCATTGGCCCCGGCTTTCTCCAGTTGGCCGCTTTCCAGGTCGCGGCGCAGTTTCAGCATTTCGGCTGAAGACTGAGTCACGTCGACGTAGATCGGGTCCAGTTGTTGGATCACGGCCATGGCATCGGCCTGGCCATTGCTGACCAGTGCGCCTTCGGTCACCGAAGAACGGCCGATACGCCCGGAGATCGGCGCGAACACTTTGGTGTAGCGCACGTTGATCTGGGCGGTTTGAACGTTTGCTTCGGCGGTCATGCGATTGGCGACGGCAGTGTCGTATTCCTGACGGCTCACGGCCTGCTCATCCACCAACTGCTTGTAGCGGTCGCTGATGGATTTGGTCTGGCTCAGGCTGGCCTGGGCGCTTTTCAGTGTGGCTTCATAGACCGACGGGTCGATCTGATAAAGCTGCTGGCCTTCCTTCACGTCCGCGCCTTCCTTGAACAGGCGCTTGAGAATGATGCCGTTGACCTGCGGGCGAACTTCCGCGATGCGGAAGGCCGTGGTGCGGCCCGGCAGTTCAGACGTCAAGGTGAACGGTTGCGGTTGCAGGGTGACGACGCCGACCAGAGGGGTTTGAGCGGGCGGAGCCGCTTCTTCCTTTTTACATCCGCTGAGCAGCGATGCCAGGGCGACGGCAGTGACAAGAAGTGTGGAAGGGTAAAAAACAAGCCGTGAGTAGATAAGTAGCTTGCTACGCAATATACTTACGTTCATGGTTGTTTGTAAACTCTTGACAGGCTTTGCGGATTGTTGACAAAGCAATGTCCAAAGCCTCGATTTTAGTACGTTCGGTGCCCATGACGGCGTCGTCCCACAATTATTCAGATGATCGTTAACATCTATTAACACTGCGTTAACGATAGTCCCACGTGTTCTGATTGAGGTTTTACTGCCATGGTTCGTCGCACCAAAGAGGAAGCTCAGGAAACGCGCAGCCAGATTCTCGATGCCGCCGAGCAAGCCTTTTACGAGCGCGGCGTTGCGCGCACCACGCTGGCAGACATCGCCGCGTTGGCCGGCGTGACGCGGGGCGCTATCTATTGGCATTTCAGCAATAAGTCCGACTTGCTCCAGGCCCTGCTCGATACGTTGCACGAGCCGCTGGACGAGTTGGCGCGGGCCAGTGAAAGCGAGGATGAACTCGACCCGCTGGGCTGCATGCGCAAACTGCTGATTCGTTTGTTCCATCAAGTGGCCCTGGATCCGAAAACCCGACGCATCAATGAGATCTTGTTTCATAAGTGCGAATTCACCGACGAAATGTGCGACATGCGTCGTCAGCGTCAAACCCACAGCCTGGAATGCAACCTGCGTATCGGCCTGACGCTGCGTAACGCGGTCCATCGCGGGCAACTACCGGAAAACCTCGACACCACGCGGGGAGCCGTGTGCCTCCATGCGTACATCAACGGGCTGATCGGCCAATGGTTGCTGGTACCCGACAGCTTTCAATTGCAGCAGGAAGCCGAACGTTGGGTAGAGGCCGGGCTGGACATGCTGCGCTTGAGCCCCAGCCTGCGCAATTGAGACAAAATGCGTAATTGCGTCCAGTTGTGTCAACAGTAAAGCCTAAGGACGGTCAATCGTCCTTCTGACTTATTCGTGGGGTGACTTTATATACGGGCTGGCCGGCGCTTGATAGGTAGCCGCCTAAGTATTTTGTAGGGATTTTGTTGCAATGCTGTGAAGGAATGTTACCTAGGGCAAAGTGAGAGGGGGCGTGCCCCCGATAGCAGAGTGCTGGGCAGCTTATAGCCGACCCACCGCTATCGGGGGGCAAGCCCCCTCCCACATTTGCTTAGTGTTTTAGGCGATTACAGCGGCAGGGTCGGGTAGTCGATATAACCGACCGGGCCTTTGCCATAGAAGGTTTCCGGATGGGCTTCGTTCAGTGGCGCATCGGCCTCCAGACGAGCCGGCAGGTCCGGGTTGGCAATGAAAGGCACGCCGAACGCCACCGCATCCGCTTTACCCTCGGCCAGCCACGCATTGGCGCTGTCCTTGGTGAAGCGTTCATTGGCGATGTACGCGCCGCCGAAGGCTTTTTTCAGTTGCGGGCCAAGGCTGTCGGCGCCTTCTTTTTCACGGGAGCAGATAAACGCGATGCCGCGCTTGCCCAGCTCAGTGGCGACATAAGTAAAGGTTTCTGCCAGGTTGGCATCGCCCATGTCGTGCGAGTCGGCGCGGGGTGCCAGGTGCACGCCCACGCGGCCGGCGCCCCATACTTCAATGGCCGCGTCGGTCACTTCCAGCAGCAGGCGTGCACGGTTTTCCAGGGAACCGCCGTACTGGTCGGTGCGCTGGTTAGTGCTGCTCTGCAGGAACTGGTCGAGCAGGTAGCCGTTGGCGCCATGGATTTCCACACCGTCGAAACCGGCGGCCTTGGCGTTCTCGGCGCCGGTACGGTAAGCGTCGACGATGTCGGCGATTTCAGCCGTTTCCAGGGCGCGCGGAGTCGGGTAGTCGGCCAGCGGACGCACCAGGCTGACGTGGCCCTTGGGTTGGATCGCACTCGGCGCCACTGGGGTTTCGCCGTTCAGGTACGACGGGTGGGAAATGCGCCCCACATGCCACAGTTGCAGGAAAATCTTGCCGCTGGCGCCGTGCACGGCTTTGGTCACGTTGGCCCAGCCGCGCACCTGGTCGTTGGACCAGATACCGGGGGTGTCCGGATAGCCCACGCCCATCGGCGTGACGGAAGTGGCTTCGCTGAGAATCAGCCCGGCAGACGCACGCTGCACGTAGTACTCGGCCATCAGCGCGTTGGGTACGCGACCGGCGTCGGCGCGGCAGCGGGTCAGCGGGGCCATGATGATGCGGTTCGACAGCTCCACGTCACCCAGTTTGATCGGATCGAAAATAGTCGTCATCGCACAATACCTTCTCTAGTTACTTGGATCAGTTGGTCGCAGGGGCCAGGTCGGCATCGCCGCTCTGACGGAAAGTTATCAAGGTCACCAGCAGGGCAAGGATCGCCAGGGCAGCGGCCGCCAGCGGCACACTGGTCAGGCCGAAACCATGGGCGATCACTCTGCCACCGACCCAGGCGCCGAGGGCGTTGCCGATGTTGAACGCGCCGATGTTCAAGGTGGACACCAGGTTCGGAGCGGCCTTGCCGAAGGTCACCACGTTGATCTGCAGCGCCGGCACGGCGGCGAACGCGGCGGTGGCCCACAGGAACAGGGTAATCTCGGTGGGGATCACGGCGACGCTGGTCCAGCTCAGTGCGGTGGACACCACTGCCATGCTGATAAATACGCCAATCAGCGTGGCCGCCAGACGTTTATCCGCCAGTTTTCCGCCGATGATGTTGCCCACGGTCAGGCCCAGGCCGATCAGCAGCAGGGTCCAGGTCACGCCTTTGGGCGACACCCCGGTGACATCGCCCAACAGCGGTGCCACATAGGTGAAGAGGGTGAACATGGACGCGGCGAACAGTGCCGTCATGCTCAGCGACAGCCAGATACCAGCACCCTTGAGGGCGGCCAGTTCGGCGCGCATGTCGAGCTTTTCTTCATCGCGCTTGGCCGGCAAGAAGCGGATCAGTCCGATCAGCGCCACCACACCGATCACCGTCACGGCCCAGAAGGTCGAGCGCCAGCCGGCTTGCTGGCCCAGTGCGGTGCCCAGGGGCACGCCGAGGACATTGGCCAGGGTCAAACCGGTGAACATCAGGGCTACGGCCGAGGCCCGCTTGTTGGCCGGCACCAGGTTGGCCGCCACCACCGAACCAATGCCGAAGAACGCGCCGTGGCATAGCGCGGTGACCACGCGGGCAAACATCAGCACGTTGTAGTCGCTGGCCAGTGCGCAGAGCAGGTTGCCGATAATGAAGATCCCCATCAACGCGACCAGCGCCGCCTTGCGTGGCAGTTTGGCCGTGGCCAGTGCCATAAATGGCGCGCCAATGGCCACGCCCAGGGCGTAACCGGTGACCAGCCAACCGGCGCCAGGGATCGATACGCCGAGGTCCGCTGCCACATCGGGCAGCAGGCCCATGATGACGAACTCGGTGGTGCCGATGGCGAAGGCGCTCAAGGCCAGGATGAGGAGCGAGAGGGGCATTTGTGGATCCTTTTTACAGCGGTTCAGCGCTGAGTTCAGTGATAAGCGCCGTGAGGAAGGCTTGGATCGCTTCCTCATTGCGTTTGAAAAAGTGCCACTGCCCGGCCTTCTGGCTGCTGATCAGACCCGCCCGTTGCAAGGTGGCCAGGTGGGCCGACACGGTCGACTGGGACAAGCCGCAGCGCTGGTCGATCTGCCCGGCACAGATGCCGTATTCGTGGTTGTGCAATTGCTCGGGGAATTGCACTTTTGGGTCTTTGAGCCAGTTGAGGATGTCTCGCCGTACTGGGTGCGCCAGGGCTTTTATTATTTCGTCGAGGTCGATGGACATGGCAGTGTGCTCGGTGTCGTAAAGCGTTATATCGCGATGAGGCGAACTTTAAATCGGTATATCCCGATATACCAATACGATTTAGCTCTGAGATCAGCTCAAATCTGTATATCGGGTTATAACGATACGTTGGCGGCAGTGCTAAACTGCGCGCCATGAATTATCTCGCACATCTGCACCTGGGCGGCCAACTTCCTGCGCAACTGCTGGGCAGCCTGTATGGCGACTTCGTCAAAGGCCGTCTGCAGGGCCAGTTCAGCCCATCCATCGAAGCGGCGATCCAGTTGCATCGCTCGATCGACCGTTTTACCGACAGCCATCCGCTGGTGGGGCAGGCGTTGTCGCGCTTCAGCCTGACCCGTCGGCGCTATGCGGGGATTGTTCTGGACGTGTTCTTCGATCACTGCCTGGCGCGGGATTGGACCTTGTATGCCGACCAGCCGCTGGAGCACTTCACCTCGCAGGTATACCGCGTATTGGCTGCCGAACCGCAGTTGCCCGGGCGCTTGGCGCAGATTGCGCCGTTTATGGCGGCCGATGATTGGTTGGGCTCGTACCGTGAATTTGCGGTGATGGAGCAGGTGTTGCGTGGGATTTCGCGGCGGCTGACGCAGCCTGAGGCGTTGGGGCAGGCGATGCGGGAGTTGCGACTTTTATATGAACCGTTGAGTGAAGACTTCCGGCGCTTCTACCCTGAATTGCAGGTGTTCGCACAGTCTCAACTGACAACATCAAACTAAATGTGGAGGAGGGGGCTTGCCCCCTCCCACATTTGTTTCAAGCTGCGAACGCTGGTCGTGCCGCTACTTGTTCTACCTCCGGCACCGGCCCAAACAACACCTTCTGTACCGCCTGCTGCGCCTGGTAAGCCAGCGCCGCGCGTTCCTGCCCGGCGCACGCAATCGGTGTGAGCACATGAATTTCCACATCGCCCTGGTCATTGGCGAACAACCGCATCAGGTGCGAGAGCAAGTCGTCATCGCCGATAAACGGCGCCAGGGGATCGACCTGTCCGTCACGCAGGTAACGGATCGCCACCGGTTGCAGCGACACATCCGCATCGATGGCGCTGGCCAGCAGGCGCCCGTGGAAGGTGCGCAGGCTGCGACCGTCGGTGGTGGTGCCTTCGGGGAACATCAGCAGCGGGTGCTGTTGTTCCAGGTGGCGGGTCATTTGTTTGCGGATCAGTTGGCTGTCGCCCGAACCCCGGCGGATAAACAGGCTACCAGCCTTGGCCGCCAGCCAGCCGGCCACCGGCCAGGTGCGCACTTCGGCCTTGGACAGGAACGACATCGGCGCCACGGCGCCCAACAGCGGAATGTCGGTCCAGGACACGTGGTTGCTCACCCACAGCATCGGCTGCGTCGGCAACTCACCGTGTACCGTTACGCGAAAGGGTAGGGCGTGGGTCAGCCTCGCCATGAAAAACCGCGACCAGCGTTGGCGCCGCACCATCGAGTTGGCGATGCCCAATCGCTCGAACACACCGAACACGCTGGCCATGCTCAAGCCCAGCGCCACCACCAGCAACACCCGGGCGATGCGCCCGTACACGCGCAGGCGGCTCATCACATGGCCGCCTTGAAATGGCGCGCATACCGTGGGCACAACTCGTCGCGCTTGAGCAGGATAAATACGTCGGCCACCTGGAAATCCTCATCCCAGCACGGCTCGCCGCAGATCTTCGCCCCCAGGCGCATATAGGCCTTGAGCAGCGGCGGCATTTCGGCGATCACGTTGGACGGCAGATCCAGGGCCGGCAGTGGTTTTTTCGGCTCGGCGCGCAGGTGCTCGTTGCACAGATAGCGTTCGTGCAGACGCTGCATGATCGCGTGGGCCTGGATGCCGCCGTCGTGCATGGGGATGCTCGCGCAGCCCATCAAATAGCTGTAGCCGCCCTGGTTGAGCACTTCGGCCAACTCACCCCACAACACGGCGATGGTGCCGCCGTTGCGATAGGCCGGGTCGACGCAGGTGCGGCCAATCTCCAGGATCGGGCCTTTGAGATGGAGCAAGCCATGCAGGCTGAATTCTTCTTCACTGTAGAACCGGCCCAAAGTGCTGGCGGCCTGGTGGTCGAGCAAGCGTGTGGTGGCTACCAGGCGACCGGTGTTCAAGTCCCGCACGCCGATATGGCTGCAGTGCACATCATAATCATCCATGTCCAGGCCATGTTCCGCGCCTTTCAGCTTGGCATTGAACTCGCCGCTGAATACGTTGAACCGCAGGGCCTGGGCTTCCTGCAAAGCCTGGGCGCCGATCAGGCGTTCGGCTTGCAGACGGCGTTCATTGCCGGTGTCGCTGATGCGGGCGATCTGAGTCATGGCGAGTCTCCGAGTGCCGGCCACGTTTCGGCCGGTCGACTTTGTTGTCCAAACTCAGGCTATGGAGGCCCGGTGTCATCTCCATGAAGTTATGGTGACGCTTGGATGACAGGCACTGTGTCGTCAATCTGTCATCCACCGGCGCTAGGCTCGCGGGTTTGAATGCCCCGTTGAGTCCGCGTCTATGGTCAAAGGCTTGTTGTGCGCCGTGCTGCTGTTAATCACTATTAACGGCCATGCTGAGACCTGGCCTGACCAGGAGTGGGCCAAGGGCACGCCGCTCACCGGCCCCGCGCTCGAAGCCCTGGACGCCTATGCCTTTGCACCGCGCGACGACGCCACCCGCCAAGGCATTCGCACCGATGCCTTACTGGTGATCCGCGACGGTAAAGTTATTTACGAACGCTACGCCGCGCCCACCAGCGCCAGCACGCCGCACCTGACTTGGTCAGTGAGCAAAAGCCTGATGGCCTGCGTGCTGGGCGTGGCTTATGGCGACAATCGCTTCAAATTGAGCGACCCGGTGGCGCGTTTCTACCCGCCGATGAAGCAGCACCCGACGGTGACCATGGCCGACCTGCTGCACTGGGCCTCGGGCCTGGACTGGCAGGAAGACTACGAATTCGCCCCGCTCAAATCCTCTGTCGTGGCGATGCTCTACACCCGAGGGCGCGCGGATATGGCCGAGTTCGCCGCGAACAGCGACACCTTCAGCGCGCCGGGGCGGGCGTTTCGGTATTCCAGTGGCGACAGCAATCTTTTATCCGCTGCTCTTAAAGGCATGCTTGGCCACAAGGCGTACATGAGTTACCCGTGGGATGCGCTGTTCACACCGCTGGGTATTCGCAATGCCACCTGGGAAACCGACGCCGACGAAACCTTTGTTGCCTCCTCCTATGCCTACCTCACCGCTCGCGATCTTGCGCGGGTCGGCCTACTGATGGCGCGGGATGGGCGTTGGAAGGACCAGCAACTGCTGCCCAGGGACTGGGTGGCCTTCAATCGCCAGGCGTTCGGTAACTACAAAGCCGGCCAGGACGAAGCCACGCCCGGCGGCCATTGGTGGCTCAACCAAGGCACGCCAAGGCCCTGGCCCGATGCCCCCGCCGACACTTTCGCCGCCCTCGGCCACTGGGGCCAGGCGCTGTATGTGATGCCCGAGCAGCGCCTGGTGATCGTGCGCTACGGCGACGATCGCGACGGCAGCTACCGCCACAACGAACTGCTCAAACGCGTGCTTGCGGCGGTGCAACCATGATCCGTCGTCGTCCGTTCACCAGCCTGTTTCTATTGCTGTTGCTCGCGCTGTTGGGGTGGGTATGGCACGAGCGCGTCAACCTGCAAGCCTTCCCCGATATCATCGCGGCGTACACCGCCAAGGAATATTGCTCGTGCCGCTATGTCGCGAATAACCCGGCGGCGTATTGCCTGGGGTACGTAAAACAGTATCTGCCGACCAGCGCGTTCAATGACAACCCGCTGCGTAGCGAAGTAACGGCCAGTGGCTTGGGGCGCACCCATACGGCGCGTTGGTTGGGGGAGCGCCAAGGCTGTCGCCTGAACCCCTGACACAAGATCCCCTGTGGGGGCGGGCTTGCCCGCCAAAGCTGTCTGTCAGTAAAGATGTGCCGACAGGCTCACCGCATTTTCGCGAGCAAGCACACTCCCACATTTGGATTTGCGCCGTTCGTGACATTGCGCTTAAGGTTCGTGCAGGTTTTTCGCCCCGCGAGTCCTTAATGTTCAATGTTTCGTTTATCAAACCCCTGGCTTTTGTCCTGCTGGCCGCTGTTGTCGTGCCCGCCCACGCCGACTGGTACCTGGACAACGAGTCCTCGCGCCTGTCTTTCGTCACCACCAAAAACACCGAGATTGCCGAGGTTCAGCGCTTCCTGGTCTTGCACGGCAAGGTCGACGACAAGGGCGCAGCGCAGGTGCAGGTGGAGCTGGAGTCGGTCAACAGCGGCATTCCGCTGCGCGATGAACGCATGCGCAATCAGTTGTTCGAGATCAAGACCTTCCCCGAAGCGCTGATCAGCGCACAGATCAACCTGCAACCCATCAATGACCTGGCCCCGGGCGCGCAACTGGAGTTACGCCTGCCCCTGAGTGTGACCTTGCATGGCAAGACCCAGACCTACAGCGCCGAACTGCTGGCTACGCGCCTGGATGACCGACGCTTCCAGGTGGTGACCCTGGAACCGGTGGTGCTGCACGCCGAGGATTTCGACCTGGCGCCCGGGGTGGCCGCGCTGCGCAAGACGGCCGGGCTCAAGTCCATCAGTTTGTCGGTGCCGGTGGGTGCGGTGCTGATCTTCACGGCGCGCTGACATGGGCGGCGCGGTGTTCCCGTGGCGCAGCGCCAACCGTTTCGAGTTGTTGATCGACGGCCCGCAGTTTTTTCCGCAGATGCTGGTGGGCATTGCCCGCGCCGAACAGCAAGTGGATCTGGAGTTGTACCTGGTAGAGGCCGGCGCGTGCGCCGAGGCAATGGTGCAAGCGTTGGTGCTCGCCGCCGAGCGCGGTGTGCGCGTGCGGTGCCTGTTCGATGACTACGGCAGCCTGGCGTTCACCCTGTCGCTGCGCAAGCGCTTGACCGACGCGGGCGTGGAGCTACGTTTTTACAATCGCCTGAGCTGGCGTCGCTGGATGCGCAACCTGTACCGCGACCACCGCAAGCTGTTGCTGATCGACCAGCATGTGGCGGTGGTGGGTGGCACGGGCGTGACGGACGAGTTCTGGACACCGGGCCACGACACGGCCGAGTGGCATGAAGTGATGGTGCAGATCAGCGGCCCGCTGGTATTGGATTGGCAGGCATTGTTCGACCGCCAATGGCACGCCAACGCGGCGCGGCGCGCGTGGAAACCGGCCACCCATTTTGGCTTGCCGCGTCTGCCCAAAGTACCCGCCAGCGGGCCGGGGCTTGGCCGCGTCGCGTACGCCGACGCCCGCCAGCACCGCGATATTCTGCAATCGCTGATCCGCGCGCTGAACAACAGCCACCAGCGCATCTGGCTGGCCACTCCCTATTTCCTGCCGACCTGGGGCGTTCGGCGTGCCTTGCGCCGAGCGGCGGGGCGCGGCGTGGACGTGCGCTTGCTGCTCACCGGGCCGCGCACCGATCATCCGTCCGTGCGCTACGCCGGACACCGGTATTACCCGCGTTTGCTGCGTTCAGGCGTACAGATCTTTGAATACCAGCCGTGCTTCCTGCACCTGAAGATGGTGCTGGTGGACGACTGGGTAAGCATCGGCTCGTGCAATTTCGATCACTGGAACCTGCGCTTCAACTTGGAAGCCAATCTGGAAGCACTGGACCCCGAGCTGACCCAGGCGGTGGTGGCGAGTTTTACGGCGGATTTTGCCCAGAGCCAAACGGTGAGCCTGGAGGCGTGGAAAGCCCGGCCATTGTGGCGACGGGTCAAGCAGCGCGTCTGGGGGTGGATAGATCGGTTGGTGGTGAACTTGCTGGACCGGCGAGGCTAGGATTAGCGCCTATCCAGTTGAGCTATTGGACGAGCGTGTAGTGGGCTCCTGAAGAGTCAGGAGCCCGTCGAATGCTCGGATGACCTACACCGCCATTCTTGCGCCGCCTGAGGCTGAAACTTCAATGGCCATGAAATTACCCTTGTTGGAATTTTCTTCATATTCCTTATCTAACAGGCGCTGGATTTTATCGTTCAGCGTGCTAACAGATTCTTGATATTGAAGAAGTTTGTCGTTACTGCGATCTGGTGAGTTAGCTGACTCAGGGAATGAATTGTTGTCTGCTAGGTCTTTGGCCACTTGGTGAGTGCTGGAAATATCATCCTTATTAATGGGGAGTCCATAAAAACTCAGCACGGAATCGAGAGAGGCCCTATCAGTTGGCTCTTCCGCATGCAGTACACCCTGTCCGGATGGGTAGATTATTTTGGCAATATCCACCAATGGCTTAAATGCCTCCTGATGTTTTGGGAACTGCTGCGAGAATTCTTCCTGGGTGAACGATTTCTCTTCGTCATTCCAGGTTTTCCCATGTAGTACTCCGTTGGCCGAGTCGTAGGACAACGAAGAGCGATCTATATTGTTATCATTTGCCCAGCTAGCCAGCCCTGTATTGCTGAATGCTTTCGTGGACGCTTCCAGCCATTTTCCGTAGGTCGACTCTTTGGGGATATCAACCATTGGCGAGGGGGTTGCAAGGTCGCTGTCCTTGAGCCCCAGCATGGTATTGGCAACAACCGTAGCGAGCTGACTGTCGCCGACAGGGTTCGATTGGGCGCTGATCCTCTTGTCGTAATCATTGAGGTCTTTGTGCAGGATATCAGCCCCCATTCTTTCATCTACGCCACTTTCCGGTGGTGCGGGGGCGGGCGTCGGTTCTGGTTCTGCCTCTGGTTCCGCATTCAGCACGTTAAAAAGATCATTGGCCCCGGAAGGGTCTTCACTTTTTTGATGGGGTTGGGTGGACGGAAACAGTGTATTGAAAAGATCATTGGCCTCGTTGGCGCCTTCTCTGTACGCGGACCTTGTGGAGTCAGACCTCTTTTGGCGCGAAAGCATATCACCCGTTGTCTTTTCTTCGGATGCGTTGGCCGAGTTAGAGTCCGATTGTCTGCTTTTTATGATTTCTTGTTTGAATGTGCCGTAAGCAGCGGCGGCCTCTGAATTGAACGGCGCTTTTACCTGTGCTGTTTTGGTCGACAAACTGTACGCTTGCGCTGATTGGGTAACAGTGTTGGATGTTGTTGTATGAGATTGCGGATTTATTGTCGTATCTGCCAATGCAATAGTTGATACGGACTGGTTTGAACTAGGGTGGTTGATATTTAAAGTCATGCAGGTGCTTCCGCGTATTGAATTTAAGTGTTTGTCGAGCCTTTAGTTGTGTGGGGGGATACGGATTTTCGTTCCGCTTGAGATGTTGCTGCTGGTTTCTTAGTTGCGTTTTTTGACAGAAGGAGGCAGTGGGAAGTGTGTTACGGCGTAGAGACCTTGGGAAAGTTTGCAGTCACCTCGGTAGCATCCTTTGCTCCGAGGTGAGGCATTTGCGGCATTGATTCAGAGCAGTTCGAAGCTCTGTTGCTGTACATCCTGAGAGTCCAGGCCGATCTGCACATTGAACTCGCCCGGTTCAGCGGCGTACTTGAGCTGTGTGTTGTAGAACTTCAAGTCGTCTTCGGTGATGGTGAAGTGCAGCGTGCGCTCTTCACCGGCTTTGAGCATGACTTTCTGGAAGTTCTTCAACTCCTTGATCGGGCGGATCATCGAGCCGGCCACGTCCTGGATATACAGCTGCACCACGGTTTCGCCGTCGACCTTGCCGGTGTTTTTCACGGTGACGCTGGCGTCGAGCTTGCCGGTCTTGTTCAAGGTGGTGGACGACAGGGCCATGTCCGACAGGCTAAACGTGGTGTAGCTCAGGCCATAACCAAACGGAAACAGCGGTCCGGTGGTGTCATCGAAGTACTGCGAGGTGTAGTTGCCCGGTTTGCCCGGTGTGAAGGGGCGGCCGATGGTCAGGTGGTTGTAGTAGGTCGGAATCTGCCCTACCGAACGCGGGAAAGTGATCGGCAGTTTGCCCGACGGGTTGTAGTCGCCGAACAGCACATCCGCAATTGCATTACCGCCTTCGGTGCCGGCGAACCAGGTTTCCAGAATCGCATCGGCCTGTTGGTTCTCTTCCAGGATCGACAGCGGGCGGCCGTTCATCAGCACCAGGACCAGCGGTTTGCCGGTGGCCTTGAGCGCCTTGATCAGGTCGCGCTGGCTTTGCGGGATGTTCAGGTCGGTGCGGCTCGACGACTCGTGGGACATGCCACGGGACTCGCCCACTGCGGCGACGATCACGTCGGCCTGCTTGGCCGCTTGGACCGCCTCGTCGATCATGGCCTGGGGCGAGCGCTTGTCATCCACCACTTCCGGCGCATCGAAGTTAAGGAAATTGAGGTAATCGACTACGGCTTTGTCGTTGGTGATGTTGGCGCCGCGGGCGTAGATCACTTTGCCTTTTTCACCGATCACGGCGTTGAGGCCGTCCTGCAGAGTCACCGATTGCGCCGGGCGGCCGGCGGCGGCCCAACTGCCCATCATGTCGATAGGCGCCTTGGCCAGTGGGCCGACCAGGGCGATGGTGGCGGATTTCTTCAGGGGCAGGGTGTTGTTGTGGTTCTTCAACAGCACCAGGCTGCGACGGGCGATGTCGCGCGCCTCGGCGCGGTGCAGGCGGCTGTCGGCATAGGTGTCGACCGGGTCGTCCTCGGCCTTGCCGATGCGCAGGTGCGGATCCTTGAACAGGCCCATGTCGTACTTGGCGCCGAGCACTTCGCGCACGGCGTTGTCGATGTCGCTTTGTTCGATCTCGCCGGACTTGAGCAGCCCCGGCAGTTCTTTGCCGTATAGCGAGTCGTTCATGCTCATGTCGATGCCGGCCTTGATCGCCAGCTTCGCGGCTTCACGCCCGTCCTTGGCCACGCCGTGCTTGATCA
>Ga0308163_10003338_pt1 | contig 13590 bp, 14 predicted proteins | sample PhyTR1_FD_201037 | JGI IMG/M metagenome (GOLD analysis project Ga0308163, IMG submission 201037) | Phyllosphere microbial communities from UC Gill Tract Community Farm, Albany, California, United States - DLSLT.R1 | ecosystem: Host-associated > Plants > Phyllosphere > Unclassified | place: USA... | reverse complement strand
CTCCCAGCCCTTGCCGAACAACGTGCCGCTGAGACCGTAGTCGGCAGATTTGGTGAACAGCTCATCGGCCTGCAGGTTACTGGAGCCGGGGCCGTCGACGACAATCCATTCGGCGAACTCGCGGCCCGCGTGGTGCGAAGCGAGAGTGGACACCAACTCGCCGTTCCAATAGTTGTTGTTGCTGGTGTCGAACTTGGTGGAACCCGTGCCGCAAAAGAAAATAGTCAATGTGCTCATCATGTTGCTCTTGAATGAATTAAGAGCAAGCAGGCTAGTTTTTTATATTGCGGATATGAAGTGGTTAGTTGTTGCGTTGTTTGTGCGCGTGATTTTATAAAGCGTTTGCAAGTTGAAGTTTTGCTACTTCCAGAAGTTCGCAGCCGTCCTGGGTCAATAAATACAGGGCGTTGACGATGTTCGGGATGTCTTTGACATCGGCCTGTTTGAAACACAAACAGTAAAGAGTCTCCAGCAAATCGCTGGCGGCACGCAGGCGTTGATGCGCAGCATCGAGCAGTTCGCCGTGGCTGGCTTGGGTATCTATGGTCAGCACCGGATGATCGCCGCCGGTGCTTTTGAGCGGGCGATAACGATTGGCCAGCGGGTTATGCATGTTCATGTTCAGACGTGTCCTGTACGAAGTCGCTCCAGTGGTTGCAGCCGCGCCGGCCACTATAGAAGTGCGTGGCAAGGGGTCACAAGACCGCCGTGATGGACGGAGTTCGTAGGGGTTTTTCCGGGACTCGGGCAATTGCCCTACAAGGTTTTGCAGCTTTTTCGAGGTAAAACCCTTAGCGCAGAAATTTCCCACGGGATTCACAGGCGTTTCTTGAGAATCCTCTGTATGGTGCGCGCCAGAAACTGTAGGACGTTTCCAAACGTCCGATGCGCGCTTAAAGGGAATTGAGTATGCGGTGGCTACGAATAGCCTCGATTTTATTGCTGGGGACCATTGGTTGTCGCTTGGCCGTAGCTGCTGATGCCGGCAACGGCTGGATGTTTGTCGATCTGCAACGCACCGGCTGGCCCGACGCGCTGTCCAGTCAGGCCCGCATCGACACTGCTTCACGTGCCGAAGTGTTGATGTTCGCCAAAGTCCTGTTGGCGAGTGAAACGCTGGATGCTGGCGCACTGCAACGGCAACTGGATGTGCCGCATGTGCGGCTCAAACCGATCCGGCAGGTGCGCGAGGGACTGTGGGAGCGTTTGCTGGGCATTTATCGCAACGCCAGTCAGGACTGTGGCGAACAGCTGTTCTGTGCACGAGTGCGCAGTGTGGCGGACCTGCGACAACTGGCGGCGGCGTTTACCGGCGATATCAGTCCGGCCCATGCACAGTGGGCGAGCAAGAGCCAGGGTGTGCATGAACAGGAACTGAATGCGCAACTTCGCGTGGCGGTGCTGCGTCCCTAGGGTCGTCGTTGCGGCGAGAACTATGTGATTGCGTGGCCTGCGGTGGCGCACATGGCGAGGGGCGGAATGTCATCGGGGAGTTGCATGCATCCGCCCAGCAACAGCGATGCGAGCGTCAGGGTGAGGAGCAGTTTCAGTCTGTCGGACATGTTTATTCCTTGAGTTGATCCACGGGTGTCGGCCGTCCTGGCACGACGCTCGTTTCGTGGATGCGGCGCACGTTACCTGCCTTGCGGTCAGGCCGGCGAGAGGCAAATTGTTTCCTTGTTTGATCCGGTGGCATCCGCCCCGGCGCTGTATCATTCCGTATCGAATTGACCCCGACCTTTTCTCGACTCGCTGTGATCGCCCGCTAGGCTGTTGGCATCACAGCGGTCAACGGAGTGACAGCGCATGCACCACACCCTGGAACAGGTTTTCGGTTATCCACAGTTTCGACCCGGACAGGAAGCGGCAATCAGCGCTGTACTGGCCGGGCGCTCGGCGGCGGCGATTTTCCCCACCGGATCCGGCAAGTCACTGTGCTATCAAGTGCCGGCACTGTTGCTGCCGCATCTGACATTGGTGGTGTCGCCGCTGTTGGCGTTGATGCAGGATCAACTGGCATTCCTCAAACGTCACGGTATCAGTGCCGGCAGCATCGATTCGGCGCAAAGTCGCGATGATGCCAATGACGTGATGGCCCGCGCCCGTTCGGGTGAATTGAAGATTCTGATGATTTCGGTGGAGCGTCTGAAGAACGAGCGTTTTCGCAACTTTTTGCAGCAGGTGCCGATCTCGTTGCTGGTGATTGATGAAGCGCACTGTATTTCGGAATGGGGCCACAACTTCCGCCCCGACTATCTGAAGCTGCCGGACTATCAGCACCAGTTCAACATCCCGCAAACCCTGCTGCTGACGGCTACGGCGACGCCGAAAGTCGTCGCCGACATGCAGGCCAGATTCGCCATCGCCGCCGCTGATGTGGTGACCACCGGCTTCTATCGACCCAACCTCAATCTGCTGGTGGAACCGGTACGCGGCGAGGACAAGCGCCGGCGCCTGGTGGAGTGTATGAGCGAGCGTCCAGGTCAGCCGAGCATTGTCTACGTGACGCTGCAGAAAACCGCCGAACACATCGCCGAGCATCTGGGGCGCAACGGCATACAGGCCCAGGCCTATCACGCCGGTTTGCCCAATGATCAGCGCGAGGCGATTCAGAAGGGGTTCATGGCCGGGCAGTCCAATTGCATCGTCGCAACCATTGCCTTCGGTATGGGGATCGACAAGAGCGACATCCGCAATGTAGTGCATTTCGATCTGCCGAAATCCATCGAGAACTACAGTCAGGAAATCGGTCGTGCCGGACGCGACGGGCAGCCGTCGGATTGCCTGGTGCTGGCCAACCGCGACAGCGTCAACGTGCTGGAAAACTTCGTCTACGGCGATACCCCGGAGTGTGAAGGGATTCGTTGTGTGCTGGAAGAAATGCAGGCTGCCGCAGCCGAAGGGCAGTGGGAGTTTCTGCTCGGGCCGCTGGCCGATCAGAGCAACATTCGCGCGTTGCCGCTGAAAACTTTACTGGTGCAAATGGAGCTGCGCGGTTTGATCGCGCCGCGCTATGCCTATTACGCCGAATACCGTTTCAAATACCTGCTGGAGCCGGAAGCCTTGCTTGAGCGTTTCGACGGTGAGCGCAGGGATTTCGTCGCGGCCATCATCCACACCTCCAGTCGCGCACGCACCTGGGCCACGGTGAATTTCGAAGCGATGTACACGCAGTATTCGGCTGAGCGCAACCGGGTGGTGAAGGCGCTGGATTACTTTCAGGAGAAGGGCTGGGTCGAGCTTGAGAGCAAGCAGATGACCGAGGTCTACACCGTGCTGCACAGTGATTTCGACAGCGCTGTTTTGAGCGCCGAACTGCATGCGTATTTCACCCGGCATGAACAGACTGAAATAGCACGGATTCACGCCATGCTCGAACTGTTCGGCACTGAGCGCTGCCTGGGCCATCGCCTGGCCGAACACTTCGGCGATCACAACGCCCCCGAGCGATGCGGGCACTGTTCGGTGTGCCACGGTGATGTCGCGCGCCTTCCGGCGCCTCCCGAGTTGCCAGCGCTTGTGGATAAAAACTTCGCGACGCTGTGCGGTGATTTTATCCACAGGCACGAACAGCACACTGGCAGTGTGCCGACGGCGGATCGGCTGACGCGGTTTCTGTGCGGGATCAGTGTGCCGTTGTTCACCAGGTTAAAGGCACGGACGATTTCGGGGTATGCGGCGCTGGAGGAGTATCCGTACGCCGAGGTTCGCAGTTGGGCTCAAGAACATCTCTGATAGGTCGGTAGCTCCTGCAGTGTGCGATTTCAGGGCGATTGGGGTTTATCAATGCGCTGAATGTCGCTCATCACGGTAATAAACTTCAAAAACGTCCGGTGCCTGACTATGGTGAAGGCTGTCTTTGGATCGCCAACAAGAGAACAACATGAGCCAGACATCCTTCGATATTCAGCAAGCTGCCGTGATCGGCGCGGGCACCATGGGCCGCGGCATTGTCATGTGCCTGGCCAATGCTGGCATCGCCGTGCAGTGGGTTGATAACAATCCACAAATGCTTGAGCAGGCACTGGCGACGGTGGCCGACACCTATGCACACAATGTGCGCCAGGGCCGGATCGATCAGGTCGAAGCCGACGCACGCCTTGCCCGGATCAGCGCGGCGGCGGATTACCCGGCGATTCGCAATGTCGATCTGGTGATCGAAGCGGTATACGAAAACCTTGAGCTCAAGCAGAAGATCTTTCGCGAGCTGGATGGCCTGCTCAAGCCTGAGGCGTTGTTGGCGAGTAACACTTCGGCGCTGGATATCGACGCGATTGCTGCTGCGACTCGACGTCCGTCGCAAGTGCTCGGCCTGCATTTCTTCAGCCCCGCGCACATCATGAAACTGCTGGAAATCGTCCGTGGGGCACAGACTTCGCCGCCTGCACTGGAAGCGGCGCTGGCGCTGGGCAAGCGCATGGGCAAGGTCAGTGTGGTGTCGGGCAACTGCCACGGCTTTATCGGCAATCGCATGCTGCATCCGTATGTGCTGGAGGCGCGCAAGATGCTGCTTGAGGGCGCTTATCCACAACAGGTGGATGCGGCGCTGCAGGGGTTCGGTTTCGCCATGGGGCCGTTCCGCATGTATGACGTCGTCGGTATTGATCTGGAATGGCGCGCACGCGAGCTGGCCGGCAAGGGGCAGGATGCGCCGGAGGTTCAGGTGGACAACCGTTTGTGCGAGATGGGCCGCTTCGGGCAGAAATCCGGCAATGGTTATTATCACTATGAGCCGGGCAGTCGACAGGCCGAGCCTGATCCCGAAGTCGATGCACTGGTGCTGCGGGTCAGCGAAGGGCTGGGCTTCCAGCGCCGCGCGATCGGTCCGGAGGAGATTCTGGAGCGTTGCCTGCTGGCGCTGGTCAACGAGGGCGCAAAGATTCTTCAGGAAGGCATTGCCGGGTCGGCCCATGATATTGATCTGGTGTACCTGAACGGCTACGGCTTCCCGGCCGACAAGGGCGGTCCGATGGCCTGGGCGGATCAGCAGGGGCTGGCGGACATTCATCAGCGCTTGCTGGCACTGCAAACGCGGCAGGGTGATCAGTGGCAACCGGCGCGCTTGATTGGCGAGCTGGCGGCTCAGGGCAAGGGGTTTGCCGAACGCTGATTGCTAGAGCCACCACGGTTTCGCCTTTAGACTGCTCGCAAAACTTCCTGGATCAATGCTGATGTCCAACCCGATGCCACAACGCTCCGATTACCCGCATTTCCAGGCGGTCACCACGCGCTGGCACGACAACGACGTCTACGGGCATGTGAATAACGTCACCTATTACAGCTTCTTCGACACTGCAGTGAATACCTACCTGATCCAGGTCGGCGGCCTGGATATTCATGACGGCGAGGTGGTGGGGTTTGTGGTCAGTTCGGCCTGTGACTACTTTGCCTCGATCGCTTTTCCGGACTTGATCGAGATCGGTCTGCGGGTCGGCAAGCTGGGCAACAGTTCGGTGCAATACGAACTGGCGGTGTTCAAGGTCGGTGAAACTGAGGCCTGTGCGGCGGGGCGTTTCGTCCATGTATTCGTGGAACGAACGAGCAATCAGCCGGTGTCGATTCCAGGCAGATTGCGTGAAGCGCTGGAGCGTCTGGTGGTTTGAACCAGGGCAAAAAAAATCGCAGCCCTTGGGCTGCGATTTTTGCTTTCCCGCTTAACGCAACGGATTAGTCGCGATAGTAGCGGTGATGCTTGCGGTGACCATAAGCGTGGCCACGGCCAGGATGACGGTCGCGGTAGTAGCGACGGTCGTCGCGGCCACGATCGTAATGACGACCTTCGTCACGGCTTTCGTTACCCATGTAGTTGCCCAGCGCGCCACCGGCGCCGCCACCTGCTGCGGCGCCGATCAGGCTGCCGGTGGTGCCGCCCATGCTGCGGCCGACCACGTTACCGCCGGCTGCGCCCAGCGCACCACCGATGGCCGCTTCGCCACGGCTGTGCTTGTTGGCGCCGACCGCGCTACCACCCGCGCCGCCCAGGGCTGCGCCAATGGTTGAACCTGTATTGCCGCCTAAAGACTGACCGACGACCGAGCCAAGAACCCCGCCCAATGCGCCGCCCACACCTGCTTCGGTGGTGCCTCCGGCAGAAGCGAAGCCACTGACCAGGCCAAGGGACAACAAGAGAATCGAGGAGAACTTCATAGAGGATGAGCCTCAAAGGGATGACGGCGCCGATCCTGAAGCTCTGCAATGGGCGTGACAATCAAAATCCGACGAATAACACGACTTGTATACAATATTGCAAGTTGCTGTTTTTTCACCGGAACTTAACCGATTTTCGCCGGTCTTTAGCTACTTCGGACAGGCCGTTTTCATGCAAAAACGGCCTTTTTTGTGGGTGGTCGAAAAATCTTCGCCACGGCAGATCTGTTGACAGGTCGATCGCTTTCGCGAGCAGGCTCGCTCCCACATTTGAAACGCATTCCAAGTGTGGAGCGAGCCTGCTCGCGAAGGGGCCGGATCGGCTCCGCGGTTAAGCGGATTTAGCCATGATCAACCCAGTCTCACTCGCCGCTTCCAGCCGGATCGCAATGAACTTCGACGTTGGCGTGTGGCTGCCATCCCCCGTACTTTCCAGCGGCACCAGCGGATTGACCTCTGGATAGTACGCCGCCGCCTGCCCCGCAGGAATATCGAACGCCAACAATGTAAAACCTTTCACCCGGCGCTCGCGACCATCGTCCCAGATCGACACGATGTCGGCCTTCTGCCCTGGACGGAAGCCCAGACGAATGATGTCGGCCTCGTTGGCGAACAGCACGTCACGCTGGCCCTTCACGCCACGGTAGCGGTCGTCGAGACCATAGATCGTCGTGTTGTACTGATCGTGGGAACGCATCGATTGCAGGATCAGATCCGGCACCTGCCCGGTGGCGCGGGTGCGTTCGTGAACCAGATCTTTCGGCAACTGGTTGGCGCGGAAATTGGCACGGCCCGATGGCGTGTTCCACTTGCGGGCGCCAGCCGAGTTGCCCAGATAGAAGCCGCCCGGGTTTTTGATCTTGTCGTTGAAGTCTTTGAAACTCGGGATGGTGTCGGCGATCAGTTCGCGAATGCGCCTGTAATCGGCTACCAGCCAGTTCCAGTCCACCGGTTGGCTGCCGAGAGTGGCGGCAGCGATGCCGGCGATGATCGACGGCTCCGAGCGCATCTGGTTCGACAGCGGCTGCAACTGGCCGTTGGACGCGTGGACCATGCTGAACGAGTCTTCCACGGTCACCGCTTGCGGGCCTTCGGTCTGGATGTCGATGTCGGTACGGCCCAGGCACGGCAGGATCAACGCGTCTTTGCCGTGAGCGAGGTGGCTGCGGTTGAGCTTGGTGCTGATCTGCACGGTCAGGTCGCAGTTGCGCAGCGCTTCGAAAGTGCGCGAGCTGTCCGGCGTGGCCTGGGCAAAGTTGCCGCCCAAGCCGATAAACACCTTGGCGCGACCTTCGGCCATCGCATGAATCGCCTCGACCACGTTGTGGCCATTGTGGCGCGGCACCTTGAACTGGAAGCGACGCTCCAGCGAGTCGAGGAACGCCACCGGTGGACGCTCGTTGATGCCCATGGTGCGGTCGCCCTGCACGTTGCTGTGACCACGCACCGGGCACAGACCGGCGCCAGGTTTGCCGATATTGCCGCGCAGCAGCATCAGGTTGGCGATTTCCTGAATGGTCGGCACCGAATGACGGTGCTGGGTGATGCCCATGGCCCAGCACATGATCACGTTCTTGCCTTTGGCGTACATGCGCGCAGCTTGCTCGATCTCGACCAGGGTCAGCCCCGATTGCTCGACGATCTGCTCCCACGAGGTGTCATCGACAGTGGCGAGGTACTCCAGCACGTTAGCGCTGTGGGCATTGAGGAAATCATGGTCGAACACCGCCGGCTCGCCTGCCTTCTGCGCATCGCGTTCCCATTGCAGGAGGAACTTGGCCATGCCGCGCAGCACCGCCATGTCGCCGCCGAGTGCCGGGCGGAAATACGCGGTGTTGGTCGGCTTGTCGCCGTTGGTGAGCATTTCGATCGGGTGCTGTGGATGCTGGAAACGCTCCAGACCGCGCTCTTTCAGCGGATTGATGCACACCACTTGGGCGCCGCGTTTCACCGCTTCACGCAACGGTTCGAGCATGCGCGGATGGTTGGTGCCAGGGTTCTGGCCCCAGACGAAAATCGCGTCGGCGTGTTCGAAGTCGTCGAAGGTTACCGTGCCTTTGCCGACACCGACACTCTGCGCCAACGCCACGCCGCTGGCCTCGTGGCACATGTTCGAACAGTCAGGGAAATTGTTGGTGCCGTAAGCCCGCACGAACAGTTGATACAGATACGCGGCTTCGTTGCTGGCGCGCCCCGAGGTGTAGAACTCTGCCTGATCCGGGCTCGGCAGATTGCGCAGGTGCTTGCCGATCAGAGCGAAGGCATCTTCCCAACTGATCGGCTTGTAGCGATCGGACTCGGCGTCGTAGACCATCGGCTCGGTCAGGCGGCCCTGATATTCCAGCCAGTAATCGCTCTGCTCCAGCAGCGAAGTGACGCTGTGCTTGGCGAAGAATTTGGCATCGACGCGACGCTTGGTCGCTTCCCAGTTCACCGCTTTGGCGCCGTTCTCGCAGAACTTGACCATGCCGCTTTCCGGCGAATCACCCCAGGCGCAACCTGGGCAGTCGAAGCCGCCATTCTGGTTGGTCTTGAGCATCATGCGCAGGTTTTTCAGGGCGTTGTCGCTGGTCAGCCACGCCTGGGCCACACTGATCAGGGCGCCCCAGCCGCCGGCGGCACCTTTGTAAGGCTTATAGCGCGGGACAGGTTTCTGGTCGGCTTGATGATGTTGGCTCACGCTTGATTCTCCATCGCGGGGCTGTACACCCGCGGCGCACTTTTCTGCGGCAGGTGGATGAGATTGAGGTTGTGGCGCCGGGCCCATTGCACGGCGAGGCCGGTGGGTGCCGACAGGCTGACCAGGGTCTGGATCCCGGCACGCAGGACTTTCTGGATCAATTCGAGGCTGCAACGGCTGGTGACGATCGCCAGGCCGCCTTCGGTGGAAATCTTCTGGCGTATCAGTCCGCCGATCAGCTTGTCGAGGGCGTTATGGCGGCCGATGTCTTCACGACCGAGCAGCAATTCACCGCTGGCATTCATGAACACCGCAGCATGCACCGCGCCGCAATGCTGGCCGAGCGGCTGGAAGGCGCCGATGCGCTGGCGCAAACCGTCGAGCCATTCGATCGGTGGCAAGGCTGCGCCCGGCAACACTTTGAGCTCAGGCAGCGCCTGTTCGACCGCTTCGACGCCGCACAGTCCGCAGCCGCTGGTGCCGGCCAACTGCCGACGCTGCTGTTTGAGGTTCCAGAATGCGCGATTGGCGATGGTCACTTGCGCGTATTGCGCCGAGCCTGCGCCTGTCAGTTGCAGATCGTAGATATCGCTGGCGTCACCGATGATGCCGCTGCCGAGGCTGAAGCCGACAATGAAGTCTTCCAGATCGGTCGGGGTCACCAGCATCACCGCCTGGCTGATGCCGTTGTAGGCGATCGCCAACGCGACTTCCTCGGCCAGCGCGGTGCTGGCCGATGCCTCAAAAGGTAAATCGCTGTAGCTGTAGGTCTGGCTGGCGGCTGGCGCGGGCGTTTCAATTGCTGGCGCCGCGCAGGCTGGGCGCTTGGCGTTCATGGCATCACCGACGGTTTGATCTAGGTCAAGACTAGGCGCGGCAAGTTGTCGCGTCTAATCGCTATTACCGATCTACCGATAGATACCGTCGATCAAGCGTCTTTTGGCGATTTCTGATAAAGCGCGAAACAGGCTTCTGCCAGCGCTGAACGCGGCGCGCCACGGCGCATGATCAGCCCCAGCGGGGCGAGGGTGTGGGCGTTCTCGATCGGTTGCAGGCGCAGGTGATCGGCGAGGGTTTCCGCGCCGCCGTCCAGGGGCATGATTGCGCAGCAAAAGCCGCCGTGTACCGCTTGCAGCAGTTGATGCACGGCGTCGGTTTGCAGCAGCGGCTGCGGGGTCAGGCCGCGGCTGTGGAAGTTGTGGTCGATGGACTGGCGAAAGTGCATGCCGCTGGTGAGCATGCACAGCGGCAATTCGATCAGCGATTCCCAGCTCAGGGGTTCTTCGCCGAAGTTGAACGAGCGCTCGTCATAGAGCAGGCCCATGCGCGTCTCGTTGAAGGCCAGCGAATCGAAGCGCTCGCTGTCCAGGCGCTCCAGATACGACACGCCAATGTCGATGCGGTTGTTCGCCAAGTGTTCGAGCACCTGCTCGGAGCTCAGCGACGACAGTTCGAAGCGCAGGTCCGGGTGCGCCGCATGCAGACGTTGCATCAGCGGCAACGGATCGAAACTCGACAGCGGCACCACGCCCAGGCGCAGCGTACCGATCAGGTTGCCGCGACAAGCCGCCGCTTCTGCCTGCAAGCCGTCGTAAGCCGCCAGCACCGTGCGCGCCCAAGCCAGCACGCGCTCGCCCGGCGCGGTGAAACCTTCGAAGCGCTGGCCACGGTTGACCAATGGCAGATCAAGTTCTTCTTCGAGGCTGCGCAAGCGCATCGACAGGGTCGGCTGGGTGATGTGGCAGCGCGCGGCGGCCTGGCCGAAATGGCGGGTTTCGTCGAGGGCGATGAGGAATTTCAGTTGCTTGATGTCCATCTTCGCTCCGGGCGGTTGGCGGGGTGTGGCGATTCTACCGCCTGCGGCGCGGCAGCGTCATTGGTCGGACCGGAACCGGGTTTGGCTGGGGTGGTCTAGGCTTGGACGACTGACCCTTTATTACATGGAGTGAATGCGATGAGCCTTTTGAGTTTTGTCAAAGAAGCCGGTGAGAAACTGCTTGATCTGTTGACTCCCGGAAACGCCAATGCCAGCGAGCAGTTGAAGGAACATATCAGCAAGGTCGGGCTGGGCAATCCCAATGTGCAGGCGACCGTGGATGGCGACAAGGTGACAATCACCGGTGAGGTGGCGAGTCAGGAAGAGAAGGAAAAGATTGTGCTCGCGGTGGGCAACATTGCTGGCGTGGGCAGTGTGGATGATCAGATCACCGTGACCGGGCCGGTGGTGGTTGCGGCAGAGTTTGTCGAGGTCAAAGCAGGTGACACACTCAGCGCAATTTCACTGCGCGTCTATGGCAATGCCAACCAGTACGAGAAGATTTTCGAAGCCAACAAACCGATGCTCAAGGATGTGAACAAGATTTATCCGGGGCAGAAGCTGCGCATTCCAAAATAACGCGCTGCCCATGTAGGAGCTGCCGCAGGCTGCGATCTTTTGACTTTGACTTTAAAAAAAGCAAATCAAAAGATCGCAGCCTTCGGCAACTCCTACAGGGATCAGAGTCCGGCAATGAGATCGCGGTAGTCTTTGACTGCGGCAAACTCCGCCGTGTCCTTCGGCCCTTTGCGGCTGTCCGGTTCTTTGACCGCGAGCAGATGCGCCACGCCAAAATCCCGTGCGCTGCGCAGGATCGGCAAGGTGTCGTCGATAAACAGGCTGCGCGCCGGATCAAAACCGATGTCCGCCTGCAAGGCATCCCAGAACTGCGGGTTCTCCTTGGGATAACCATAGTCGTGCGAGCTGATCAGCCGCTCGAAGTATGGTGCGAGTTCGATCCGTTCCAGTTTCAACGATAGCGAATCGCGGTGCGCATTGGTGATCATGATCACCCGCTTGCCGGCGCGTTTGATTGCGCCGAGAAAGGTATCGGCATCGGCGCGCAGGGCGATCAAGTGGGCAGTTTCCTGTTTCAGTTCGCGCACCGACAATTTCAGTTCCGCGCTCCAGAAATCCAGGCAGTACCACTGCAACTGGCCAGCGTGGCGTTCGAACAGCGGCTGCAATTCCAGCTCGGCCATGGCCCGGCTGATGCCGTGCAGTTCGGCGTAGCGCTGGGGCAGGTGCTCGAGCCAGAAATGGTTGTCGAAGTGCAGATCCAGCAGCGTGCCGTCCATGTCGAGTAGAACGGTATCGATGTCGGACCACGGTAAAGAAGGCATGGCAACGTCTCGAACGGTGAAAGGATATCCGACGCAAACAATCGGGAAAGCCGCGTTATAGTAGCGCGTTCACGCCAAGGAGCTTTGCATGCGCCAGAAACCCACCGTACTCGCCCGAGAGATCGTCGCCACCAGTCGCCTGTTTCGCGTCGAAGAACTCAAGCTGCGATTTTCCAATGGCGTGGAGCGTACTTACGAGCGTCTGGTCGGCAAGGGCGCGGGTTATGGCGCGGTGATGATCGTCGCGATGCTTGATGCCGAACACGCAGTGTTGATCGAGGAATACTGCGGCGGCACCGACGAATACGAACTGTCTCTGCCCAAAGGCCTGATCGAGCCGGGCGAGGACGTGCTGGCGGCGGCCGAGCGGGAACTCAAGGAAGAGGCCGGTTATGGCGCGCGTCAACTGGAGCATCTGACCGAGCTGTCGCTGTCGCCCGGTTACATGAGCCAGAAAATCCAAGTGGTGCTGGCCACCGACCTGTATGAAGAGCGGCTGGAAGGCGATGAGCCGGAGCCGATGCGGGTCGACAAGGTCAACCTGCGCGAACTGTCGGCACTGGCGCAGAATCCGCAATTTTCCGAGGGCCGCGCCTTGGCGGCGCTGTATCTGACCCGCGACCTGCTGAGCCAGCGCGGGGTGTTCAGCTATGAGTGAGACGTCGATGAATTTTCCCCATCCGCTGATGGCACCTGTGGTTGCGCTGGCTTTACAGGCTGGCGAGGCGATTCTGCCGTTCTGGCGTGCCGGCGTTGAAGTCACGGCCAAGTCCGATGATTCGCCGGTCACGGCCGCCGACCTGGCCGCCCATCACCTTATCGTTGCCGGGCTGACGGCGCTGGATCCGAGCATTCCGGTGCTGTCCGAAGAGGACGCCGACATCCCGCAGAGCGTGCGCGCCGGTTGGCAGCGCTGGTGGCTGGTGGATCCGCTGGACGGTACCAAGGAGTTCATCAGCGGTAGCGAGGAATTCACCGTCAACATCGCGCTGATCGAAAATGGCCGGGTGGTGTTTGGCGTGGTGACGATGCCGACCAACGGTCGTTTTTATGTCGGCGGTGGCGGATTTGGAGCCTGGCGTGGCGACGAGGGCGGTACGCCGACGGCGATTCAGGTGCGCGATGTGCCTGCGCCGGGCGAGGCGTTTACCGTGGTGGCCAGCCGTCGACATTCAAGTCCCGAGCAAGAGCGTTTGCTGGCCGGGTTGAGCGCCAGTCTTGGTGAGTTGCAACTGGCCAATATCGGCAGTTCCTTGAAGTTCTGTCTATTGGCCGAAGGTGCTGCTGATTGCTATCCGCGACTGGCGCCGACTTCGCAGTGGGACACGGCGGCAGCGCAGGGCGTGCTGGAAGGCGCGGGGGGCGAGGTGCTGGATTTGAATGGCGAAGCGTTTACTTATCCAGCGCGGGAATCGCTGTTGAATGAGTTCTTTCTGGCACTGCCGGCGAAGGCTGCGTGGCGCGAGAGATTGTTGGAATTGGCTCGAGGTTAACTGCTGATCCGGAATTCCCCCTCACCCCAGCCCTCTCCCCCAGGAGAGGGAGCCGACCGAGTTGTCTGGCGCTATGCATGGACCTGGAGAATCGAGTCGATTGTGGATTCG
>Ga0308163_10003334_pt1 | contig 13615 bp, 8 predicted proteins | sample PhyTR1_FD_201037 | JGI IMG/M metagenome (GOLD analysis project Ga0308163, IMG submission 201037) | Phyllosphere microbial communities from UC Gill Tract Community Farm, Albany, California, United States - DLSLT.R1 | ecosystem: Host-associated > Plants > Phyllosphere > Unclassified | place: USA... | reverse complement strand
TTCCTTTTAGAACACTTCTACCTGAAATATCAAATAATTCCCAAGAATTTATTTTTTCATTTCCTGAATCCATATTGATGAATGTAGAGGTAGGGTTGGGATGAATGCTAATTTGTTTATTTAAAGGTTTTCTTTCTTCCATGTCGAGATTTAAAACCATATTTTGTTGACTTGATTTAGATTGTCTAGAGTATATGCTTTCTTTCCTGCATCCTCCTATAAAAGCATGGTATTGTGCGCCTACTTGAATATTCGTACCAGGTAAAAGGTTCACACTTTGCCCAGCTTTCATTGTAATAGTATGTCTAGCACCTATGAGGTAATTGTCTTTTGTTGTTATTTTGTTTCCAACTTCATAATTGAAATTTAAATTTGGTTCTGAGGTTAATGTTAAACTGTCAATACAAGGATAGTATGTATTAGTTTCATATTTAGGAATAAGTTGAGGCAGACCGTATCGGGCAAGACTTCCTGTAGCCAAGTTTAGAGAATTCATTGTTACAGTCATATTTGGCCCATATACATCCGGATTATTTATTATTCCTAAAAAATTACTGTTATATTTACTTATATAAATGTTACCATACTTGTTCCGTTGGAGACTTGTATAGTTTGCGGAAGAGGGGCCTGCTGGTCCATTAAAAATCTGTAAAGAATTAACATTACCTGTGGTAGAGTTTAGCAAGTCAACTGCAAATACTGATGTATTCGCCAAGAATAAAACTGAACCATCTCTATTAAATTCTGGTAGATAAGCACGAATTGAATTAATAGTGAGAGCATAATTATTACTAATTAATCCTGTATTAGAATTAAAAGAAACAACTCGATTAATAAAATCAGAATTATTATTACCATTTAAAATATCTTGCCAAATTGAAATGCAAATAAAATTTGAGAAATTTTGAGTATTCAATTTGGGAGATGCTTTAATACTGTAAGCGTATTGAGAGTTTAAACTGGAAGGTAAATTAAGATTACTAATAACAGGAGAACCATTAGAAAATCCGTTATTATCAATTCGATAACTATAAAGATTGTTTTGACGAGGTATTAGTACCCAATAGGAGTTTTGATTAGGTCCAGCAACAATAGTAATTGCTTCTGTACGAAAATTACTTCCAAGATTATCTACAACTGGAATGTTCCTAAAGTTTTGTAAAACTGCACCTAATGGTAAACCATTTACTATAGGACCAAGTGACATATCAACTATTGAATATGATAGCATGTTAGTTGCAGAAATGGTATTTTCAAATTCAGGAGTAACAAAAACGTAATATTGATTAGCGTTTGCTGGATTTTTTATAATTGCAAGCTGTTGGGCTGAAGAGCCCCCAGAAAGTCCAGTTCCATTTAGCATTGTTTGATGTTGTCGATCCCAAATAGTATTAGGTGAACAGTAAAAAAGTAAATTGCCATTTTCATCGCTTACTGTTCCACAGGCTTCTGAGGTGTCCATTTGGCTATTATTTAAAACTGTAGGAGTCGTGGGATTGGAGAAATTTATAGCAGCTTTCCCTCCAAAATACCAATTATCATTTTCTCCTTGAGCAAATGTTGTGATAAAAACTAAATTTAACACAAATGATAGAAAAATATTTTTTGTTTTCATCAATTATCTATTTTTTTGATTGTTTAGATTCATCTGCTTTTTAAGCAATTCAATTTCTTCTTTTTGAATCTTGAGTTGCTTATTTTGCTCAATAGTATATAAAGTCAATTCTTCAATTTTTTGCAAAAGCTTAATCTGAAATTCACCTACATTTACTCCTTCTTTTTCCATTTGTTTCGCAGAAGCAATTTCAGGTAAATGTTTTTTCTCTTTAATGTGTTTTTCTACATCCTCTAATTTTGGAAGATCATAATCTTCTGAGAATACAAAATCGGCAGTTGGAGTAAGAGTTACTTTTATTTCTTTGGCTTCTAATTTTGCATCAATTTTCATATTACCTGAGAATGATGATTTTCCATTTACATCTAGTTTGTATTGAGGTTTTGAAATTCCTATTCCAACATTTCCATTTTCGATTGAAGAGAAATTGGAGGTTTGTGCATTGATATCACTAGTTCCAAAATATGAGCCTTTCGGTAAATTATACAGTGGATCATTAATTGCTACAGTGCTTAGATTCTGACCTGTCTGATCTTGATAAGAACCAGTATTAGAGACGAGTGTCGCATTTACGTAATAATATTGTAACCCGCCTCTTAAATAAACAATAATATCATTATTGTCTTGTGAGCAAACCACTCTTCCTAAAAAAGATATTATCGGTGTGCCGCTTCCAGATTCAGTACCAGAAGTGAAATTGTTTACATTTAAACTATTTCCATTTGATCCCCAGCCGTTGCCAATTCCAGTTATTGCAACAATACCATGTGCACTCCACATAACATTTTCATGAACATTAGGACGAGAAATAAAAAATGTTTTATTGCCTCCATCTGAAGTTATAGATCTAAAAACAACAGGAACGTATTGATTGGAGTTTCCTGATGCTGTAAAAGATTGAGAGAATACTTGCTGGATAATTAGTATAAATAGTAAAATAGATAATTTTTTCATAGTTAAATTTTAATTATAGTTCTTTAGTTCTTTTGTTTGTTCTTTTGTATAAAGAGCAATCTCTTCAATTTTATAAAAGCTTGATTTGAAATTCACCATCGTTAATTTTTTTTATTTGTTTAGCAGACACAATTCGGATAAGTGTTTTTTTACAATTTTAAAAATATAAGGCTCAATATTATCGAGCCTTATATTTTTTTTATTTTACAATGACCTTTTTAGTAGCTATTTTATTATTAATATTAATTTTCAATAAGTAAGCAGCTTTAGGTAAGCCTTGTACATTTACTTGAGTGGTATTTCCTTTTAGAACACTTCTTCCTGAAATATCAAATAATTCCCAATAATTTATTTTTTCATTTCCTGAATCTATGTTGATGAATGTGGATGCGGGGTTAGGATATACTTTTATATCTGAATCACTAAATGTATTTGCTGCAATTGTTTTTGACGTTTTTCTTTGAGATTTTGAAAAACTATCACTCTCATCGCAAGGCGCTATATATGCATGAAAATTGCCTGATTGATGACTTGTTGCATAAAAACCTGCTGTTCCATTTTGCGCTGGTTTTAAGATTATTTCATATGTAGCCTTAAACTCTACATTAATATTAGGATAAATTGCAGATGCAGAAACTATGTTGGCTCCTTGAAAATTTGTAGCAGTTTGAATAGGCTGATGTACTTCGAAATCCCATATTTCTATACACGGTAGAGGACAGTTTTTAAATGATATATCAGGACCCGGAGGATTTGTATTATGTGCGAAAATTGAAGTTTGGGGGATTCCATTGATAGAGTAATTTAAATAAGCCCATATATTAAAATCAGTATTAGCATTGTATCCATTAGGATAAAGAGAATAGAAATCAAGATTTGCCAAAAAATTACCACCTGGTGCGGATGTTAAAGTATGGGTACTTACAACATTATTTGAACCATCTACAACTTGTAAAGTAACATTTATAAGAGAAGCATTACTAGGCAATGTAAAATTACCACTAATTGGGATTGGGAATTTTGGACATGGATCTTTAATAGGATGCAAGAAAAGATTTGGATTAAATGATGCGGGACCACAGTAAGTTCCACAAAAATCATCAAAATATCCATATCCCCAATGCCCACCTTCTCCACAGTCTGCAAGGTAAATTTCTAAAGTAACTGTATGACCCATTAAATTTGAAGTATCAATATACTCACATAGCCAATCTGTATAGAGTGCTGTAGTGCCCAATGGATGAAAAAGAGGATTATTGGGGTTCGCCATAACTCTGCGTTCAAAAACTACTTGGTTATTATTACTATTATCACGCAAAATAACCTGATAATAAGGATTTTTACTTTTAGCAGGGTCTGTATTTAGGTGATCTGCATTTTCTAAAACCAACGCAAAAGCATAACTTATATAAGATTCATTAATTACAAATTGTCTTGTCATTTTAGTAACATCATATTTCCCATCTTGATTGTTATTTAGCCTTATAGCATATCTGCCAGATTTAACTCTTGGAAGAGTTATTCCATTTGCTGCAAGCAAAGGATCGTTAATTGATGTATCTACAATCGTCGCTAAATTTGTAGGAGACGGCGTAAGTGAGGTGACAGGATTGTTGTTAAAGGGTCTCCATATAGGGTTTGTTGTGTATTGAAATGGGATTGTGTAATTTGTACCATCAAATTGCTTAGTAAAAAAAGAAAAACCTGCAGTTGATGAATTCTCAAATCCACCATTTACGCACTGCTGTTTAAGTGTTGTAGCGTAAAAATACTTTAATTTTTCTGGGTTTTGTTGGAAAAAAGCATCTCTTAATTTTTGTTTTTTTGCCTGTAATAAGAATTTTTGATAATCATCACCTGATAATGTATTACCATTTTCATCTTTAATCTTGTTTACATTATTTATAACTTCGGTAAAATCATACGTATTAATGTTTTGATTAATAAAAGTCTGAATTTCATTCTCAATAACTTTTACCTGATCTAAACGAGTTTGCTCCTCCAATAAATATTGTTCTTCATATGATTGTGCAAAAGTTTTTACTAAACCAAAGAAAATAAGAAGTATTAGATATATTTTTGTTTTCATGGTGTTATTTATTTTTGTTTTCAAGCTTTTCAATCCTTTTCTGTTGCTCTTTTATGAGCTTATTTTGCTCAATTGTATAAAGAGTCAATTCTTCAATTTTCTGCAAAAGTTTGATCTGAAATTCACCAACGTTTACTCCTTCTTTTTCCATTTGTTTAGCTGATGCCACTTCAGGTAAGTGCTTTTTCTCTTTAATATGTTTTTCAACATCTTCAAGTTTTGGAAGGTCATACTCTTCTGCAAATACAAAATCTGCAGTTGGGGTAAGGGTTACTTTTATTTCTTTGGCTTCAAATTTTCCTAGTAGAGAAGCGTTTCCGTTGTTTGCAATATAAAATTTGGGAGTTGATTCTCCTCCAGTAAATATTCTTAAACCACTAAAAGCAGCTAGCCAAAGTTCTCCTCCTCCAGAAACAGAAGGTGACATTAACCCATAATGTGGCATAGTTACGGGTGAACTAAGGGTTGGTACATTAGATGGTGTAACAGTGAATCTTGTATCATCTTGAAAGCTTAATGATGCTGATCCTAAAGCGTAAATATCTCCACGTACAGCAAGTTTGCTGGTAGGATTGTCAATTCCTATGCCCAAATTGCCATTAGAAGCAAACTTCATAGCCCCGCCTGCTGATGCAAATGTAATATCTCCTGCTGTTCCTAAATTAATTCCTCCATACCACTTAATATCTAGGCCTCTGAATCCATTATTAAATGTTTTACTTAATATATGATAGTGTTCATGTTCTGATGGTATACCGTACACATCTTTATCATATAGATTTTTAAAATATATATTATCAAAAATCTGAGTTTGTGCATTTGTGGCGATTGCTGAAAGAGTCAATAGTGATGTTAATAAGAGTTTTTTCATAGTATTAAAATTTATTTTTTATTAATTTTAGATTCTAGTTCTTTGATTCTTTTGTTTTGTTCTATTGTATAAAGAGTCAATTCTTCAATTTTTTGCAAAAGCTTAATTTGAAACTCACCTACATTTACTCCTTCTTTTTCCATTTGTTTGGCAGATGCAATTTCAGGTAAATGTTTTTTATCTTTAATGTGTTTTTCTACGTCTTCTAATTTTGGAAGATCATAATCTTCTGCGAATACAAAATCGGCAGTTGGGGTAAGAGTAACTTTTATTTCTTTGGCTTCAAATTTTCCTTGTAAGGCGGCATCTCCAAAGGGACCAATGTAGAATCTAGGTGATGTACTTCCTCCTGTGAATACTCTAACTCCTTGAAATCCAGACATCCATAGCTCAGCTCCATCTACCACATTGGGAAATAAAAAGCCATAATGGGGCATGGATACAGGTAGGGATATTGATGGCACATCTGCAGTCGTTATGGTCATCCTTGTATCATCTTGGAAACTGAGAGCATGTGCATTTTGGACATAAATATCTCCGTTTACAGTAAGTTTTCTTGTTGGATTATCAATTCCAATTCCAACATTTCCTGTAGTGGAGTTTGATGTAAGTGGTGCACCATTTGGAGAATAAAGTTGTGCAGATAATGACACTGAAGCAAAAATTGCTAATAGTAAAATTTGTTTTTTCATAAGTCTTAATTTTTATTAATTGTTTTTAAGATTGTTTTTCTAAATATTATATATCACTTAAAATAAATCAATGATATCTTCTTTGATAAAAGCTAAATTGATTGTTGCCTTCATTTAAATAATGGAGGTAAAGTTGTATAATTCTAATCAACAAATTATACTTGATTTTTTAAAGGCTTAATTGGTTTGAAAATGTTTCCTAATAATGGAATTACAGAAAATTTTCGTTGATACAAAAGGATGTAACAACGACATTTTAAATGAAGTGAATTGGGTTTTCATGGGGTTTTCGGTATAGTTTTTAATTGAATCTGATTCAATATTCGGTGAATAACAAAACTAACAAAAAAAAGAATAAATAAAAATAAATACTCTATGAACTTAAGTTTATATAATCACTCGCACTCAATCCACTCATTCTCAGTTTGTACTTCCAATTTACATAAGCGAAAACCTGATACAGTTTATACTCAAATTTAATTCCGTATTTTTCTCTTGGATCATAATCTATGGAAGATTCGATGATATTTCGATATCTTCCAGACCTGTAATAAGAATTCCATTCGTTTACCAGAATTGTATTTCTACTTTTTAAATTAGCTTCAGTATATTGATTAATTGGTTTTGCGATGGCATTCATAAAATAATCAAATTGCGTGTCTATTACAATCAAATCCCATTCTCCATCATCATTTTTTGAAGGTTTCATTGCAGATTCTTCTTTTTCGTTTTTCGGGCTGTTCTGTGCCAATGAATGTATGGGAATAAGAATAGCAAATAATATAATGATTAAATTTTTCATAATGAGTAATTTACACAAAAAAAGCACTCCAAATAGAGTGCCTTAATTTTTATTTTTTGATGTATTCTTTCTGAAGGATCGAAACAGCTGGAAAGTGGTCACTATAGCCACCGGTGAATCGGTCACCATCCCAAGAACGGAGAGGGTAGCCTTTCCATTGTCCTTCTCTATTAACTAAATAAGAAGGTGCATAGATTTCTGCTTTAAAAATGCTGTAAGTAGGAGTGAGTTTTTCCTTTGAATATAAATTCTGAGAAATAATAATCTGATCAAATAAGTTGGGAGCATCTCTGTATGCTAAAGACGCAACGCCTGCTTTATATAATTTGTACATTAAATTATAGTAAGGTGTTTTATCAGATAATTCGTCAGGATTTTCTACAGCACCTAAATGTTTTTTCAAACTCGGGCTTACCGGATCGTCATTGTAATCTCCCATTGAGATTAACTTTATTCCGGGATATTCTGCAGATAATTTATCCATTTCTGCCTTCAAAACAACTGCGGCTGCATTTCTTCTTGGTTGAGAAGCTGCTTCGCCACCACTTCTTGATGGCCAGTGATTCATGAAAACTGCAATTTTTTCACCATCCAAAAGTCCGATTGCTACCAAAACATCTCTTGTGTACTGTCTTCTTCCGTCCTCGTTGTAAACTTTTATTTCCTTGGTGTAAGAATTTTGAACTAAAAATCTGTTTTTCTGGTAAATGATTGCAATGTCAATTCCTCTGGCATCGTACGAATTGTAGTGTACAATACCATAATTGCTTTTCGCTAAAACCGGCTGTTTAATAAGATCTTCGATTACCTGTCTGTTTTCTACCTCAATCAGTCCACAGATAGCAGGGTTGTCATTAGTATATTGTCTGCCAAGTTCAGAAATAACTTTTGCTTCATTGGCTAATTTTTGATTATAATACTTTGTTCCCCATCTTTTAGGGCTGTTTGCTGTAAAGTCGGTCGCTAAGATTTGATGACGAATCACCTTTTTTCCTACCAAAAGCTCATTACTCCATTCTCCTTTGTAATCTTCGGTAGTTTCTAAAAATTTTAAAGAATCGATGGGTACGCTTCTGTGAAATTTGGGATTAGAAAAAGGGAGGGTTCCGTCAATATAGTCTGCAGATGGTATGGTGTCCCAAAGATTTTCTACATTCAGGAAAGCTACGGCTGCTCTTTTAACTTGTTTCTGCTGAGAAAACCCAAAATTAAAAAATAATACAGCCAGAAGAATAATATATTTTTTCATGTTTATGTTATTAAAATATTCAAAAAATAGAGGCGCTAAAATTACAATTTTTTAGATTATACAGACATTAAATTATCGTAACACTATTTTTAGGATTTCTGATCTAAATCTCAGTTTTTTTAGGATCATTACTATTTGTTAAGAATAATTAATAGAATAAAGTACTGTAAATGTTTTAATTGGTGAAAATAATGCTAAATTTGTTGCCCCTTAAATAAAGAAGGTGAAAAAATAAGTTTATTATGATTAAAAAACTATCCCTAATCTCTTTGTTTACATTATTGCCTGCATCATATTACTATGCGCAAACCACTGTTTTTGCGTATATTAAAGGTCAGGATGGTAAACCGGTAGAGAGAGCAGAGGTTGATCTTGAACAATCTGTTGATGATGTAACTGCAGACAAAATCGGTTACTTTCAGTTTGTAGATTTGAAACCAGGACATTATCTTATTACCGTTACAAAACCAAATTTTGAATCTAAAGTTTTGGAGTTTGATGTGACGGCTGATGAGAAGAGAAAAGACTTAGGTGTTATTGTACTAGACAATAGTTTGGGAACAGATGCCGGAGTTGTTGTGATTGATGATTCTGCAACTGATACTGAAGACGGAGGGTCTGCTATGCAGCCTACAGTAGGACTTTTAAGTTCAGGTAGAGATGCATTTCAGAATGTTTCTGCTTTCGAGCTGGGTGCTTATTGGTTTAGACCAAGAGGGGTAGATAATCGTTTTGAAGATGTGATGTTTAATGGTGTTTCGATGTCAAAAAATGATGACGGAAGAATCGACTTCAATAACTGGGGCGGCTTGAATGATGTAACAAGATATCCTTACGAAAATGTAGATAATATTACACCTTCAGAATATGCTTTTGGTAACTTGGGAGGTGTTGCTTATTACAATACCAGAGCTTCTTCTTACAGAAAACAAACTTCATTAGCATATTCATTTACCAACAGAAGTTATTTGCACAGAGCGATGGCTACTTATTCTTCAGGAATGAGCAAAAGCGGCTGGGCATTTACATTCTCTGGAAGCAGAAGATGGGGAGATAATGCAATTATTGATGGCGTTTATCAGGATGCTTATGCTTATTTTGCATCAGTTGAGAAAAAATTCAGCGAAAGACACTCTATTAACTTTACAGGCTTTGGTTCTCCTACTTACAGAGCATCAAACTCTCCAAATACTCAGGAGGTTTATGATATTATGGGTAAAGATTACAACTCATATTGGGGATGGCAAGATGGTGAGAAAAGAAACTCGAGAATCAGAAAAGTATTCGAACCGATGTTTATGCTTACTGATTATTTAAAAATAGGTAAAAACTCAAACTGGATCAATACCGTTTCTTACCAAATCGGAAGCGATGCAAGAAGCAGACTAGACTGGTTCCACGCAGCAGATCCTAACCCTACTTATTACAGAAAATTACCGAGTTTTGGTAATTACACTGCAGATGAATTCAGAGCGCAGTCACAAATCGACTGGAACAGCCTTTACAGTGCAAACTACCTTAACAATCAAAATATGGATGGCTCTCAAAGAGGTGCTGTTTATACCATTGTGGAAGATTTAAATAGAGATAAAACATTCAATTTTGCCTCTCACTTCGATACAAGATTGAAGGAAAACTGGAAATTAAATATCAATTTTAATTATCAGAATTTAAGATCAGATAATTTCAGAAGAGTTAAAGATTTATTGGGAGCAAATTTTGCCTACAATCTTAATGCATTCAACAACGATGTGCAGTACAATACGGATGATGCAAATACAGAAGTACGAGTAGGTGACAGAACACAGTATTCTTATGAGCTTTTGAAAGATCATTATTCATTAAACGTATCTTCAGAGGTAGATTTCAATAAGTTTAATGTTGTAGCGTCTATCTTCAGTTCTTACTCCCAATCTCAGAGAGAAGGTGATTACAGAAGCGGGATTATAGCTTTTAAAGATAATTCTAAAGGAAAAAGTAAAGTTTATGATGCTTTAGATGCAGGAATTAAAGGTAAAATCACCTATAAAATCAATGGTAAAAACTTCATCGTTTACAACGGTGCGTTCTTTAGCTTAGCTCCTACACTTAATGAATTGTATATCAACCCGAGAGCGGTAGATTATTTGACTCCCGGAGTTAAAAATCAGGTTATAAATTCGAATGACTTGAGCTACATTATGAGAGGGCAAGTTCTGAAACTAAGATTGTCAGCTTATTATACAACAATAAGCAATTCTACAGAAATTTCAAGATATTATGCTGCGGTAAGTAATGAAACAGGATCTGTAAATACTTTGATTAATGAGGCGATGAGCGGAGTTGATAAAAGATATATGGGTGCAGAACTAGGTTTTGATGTTAAAATTACTCCTACATTGAATGCGACTGGTGTTGCAAGTATTGGAGAATATAAGTATACAAATCGTCCCGATGTATATTCTTTTGATGATTTAAATACTGAAAACATATATAGAAGTTATGGTAAAGCAAATATCAAAGATTACAAAGTTGCCGGAACTCCACAAAAAGCATTTTCATTAGGTTTAAAATATAATTCTCCTAAATATTGGTGGGTTGGTGCATCGGCAAATTATTTGATGGATCAGTATCTTGATTTCTCAGCATTAAATAAAACAGCTACTATGTACACTGATCCAGGAACAAACGACCCTTATGCTGGTGTTACTCCTGAACTTATTCAACAGTTGACAAAGCAAAAAAAGTTTGATGACCAGTTTATGTTAAATGCCAATGCAGGAAAATCTTTCCTTATTGGTAAATACAGAATGGGGATCAGTGTATCGGTAAATAATATTTTGAATAACAGAAATTATGTGACTGGAGGTTTTGAGCAAGGTAGAACTGCGAATTTTACGCAAGTTCTTGAAGAGTCTCAGAGACAAACACCTTATTTCGGACCAAAACTTTGGTATGATAGAGGAACAACATTCTTTACAAATGTTTATTTAAGATTCTAAAACAAAACAACTATGAAAAAATATAATTCTATTCTAAAATATATTTTCGTGATGATTGCAGCGTTGGTAATTACCGGTTGTGTACACGATGATAAATATAATGAGCCCAATCTTGATGGGTATCAATGTGCAGATCTTACTGCAACAATGACGCTTACTCAACTGAGTGCAAAATACGCTTCTACGGCAACTACAGCTTTTGTTTTTCCAGATGATTCAAAAGATGTAATAGAAGGATATGTTTCGTCTACGGATGAAACAGGAAATATTTACAAAACAATTTATATTCAGGATAAACCTGAAAATCCTACACAAGGGTTTGTCATCAGTGTAGATGCTGTAAGTACTTATACACAATATCCTCAGGGTTCTAAAATCTATGTGAAACTTGCAGGATTGGCTTTGGGAACTTATGGTGGTGTTGTGCAATTAGGTGTAAAAACCGGAACTGAAACACAGGCAACTTCAGTATCAAGAATTCCTGAAAAACTTGTTCCGTCTAGGGTTTTTAGGTCTTGCTCTATTAGAGAAAATATTATTCCTAAGATTATGACTTCAGTGCAGATGGTTTCTGCAAACGATCAGTATATCGGATGTTTAATTCAGATGAATAATGCTGAATTTGACAGCAGAATCTTATGTACCAACTTTGCTCCAAATGCAGTTACGGTTGATAGGCTTATCAGAGATAATAGTACAACTACGACAAGAGTAGTAAGAAACAGTGGTTATGCATCATTTGCTAATCAGATATTGCCTTCAGGAAATGGTAAATTTGTAGGTATTTATAGCAAATTCAACAGTACTTACCAAATGTATATCAACAAAGTTACAGATTTAGACATGACTAAATTCCCAAGAATCGATGGTATTGCATCAAACCCTTGTGAATACAGTGATAATGGTTTAACTCAAAAAACTGTTGCTGAGGTTAAACAATTGGCGGCGAGTCCTCTTACTTTAATTACAGGTGATTTTGTATTAAAAGCAAAAGTAATCGCTAATGATAAATCTGGAAACCTTTTCAAATATATTTATGTTGAAGATGCTACAGGAGGTATCAGAATTAATATCGACAAAGCTGATATGTACAATGATCCTAGATTTACTTTAGGTAAAGAAGTTTATGTAAAACTTAAAAACTTATATGTAGGAGCTGTTAATGGAGAGATCCAGTTGGGAATTCCATTCAGTGGAGCTGTTGGTAGAATCGCTGAGGCAGATGTTTACAAATATTTCTTCAATTCTAAAAAAGCAATTACTGCAGTTACTGCTACAGAAAGAACAATTACTCAGTTTACGATGGCTGATGTTGGGAGATGGGTTAAGATCAAAGATCTTCAATTTATTGCTGGGGATTTAGAAAAAGTATATGCTTCTGGTGGAGTTACAAACAGAACTTTAGAAGACTGTTCTGGTAATAAAGTTTTATTGAGAACAAGTAATTTCGCAGATTTTGCGGGGCAGGTTATTGAAGCTGGAAAAGGTGATGTATACGGTGTTTTAAGCGTATTTAATGGTACTTACCAGTTATGGATTACCGATATTCTAGGGGCGGATCTTGATAACCCCAGATGTGACGGCTCTGTTTATGTACCACTTCCTGTATTATATAAAGAAGAGTTTGCAGCAGGAGGTTTCAGCTCAGATTGGGCAACTGCAAATGTGACCGGACCAAATCAGTTTTGGAAAACTTCAAACCAAGGCAACGGAACCAATTATTATGCGATAATGAATGGTTTTGCTTCTGGAAATAATGTTAACGAAGACTGGCTGATTTCTAAAGCAGTAAGCTTAGTAGGAAAAACCAAAGCAGCAGTAAGTTTTACATCTGACGTAAATTATTCTGGACCTGCTCTTCAGGTTTACGCTACAGAAAATTACACAGGAAATCCAAGTACAACAACTTGGGTAGCTTTACCTGCAACATTAGATACAAATAATGCAGCGTTTGGTGACTGGGTAAGCTCAGGAAATGTAGATCTTTCAGCATTCTTAGGGAAAAATGTAAGAATTGCATTCAAATATACTTCAACAACTTCCGCAGCGGCAACGTGGGAAATTGATGACTTCAAAATTAAAGGTCAGTAATTAGCTGATTCATTTAGATTTATAAAAGATCTGTCTCACCATTGAGGCAGATCTTTTTTATTTAGAAAATTTCCAAATAGAATCTTATTTAAAAGAGGCTTTATTCAGCATCAATTCTTAAATTTGTTGTTATGAATTATTTGGAAGCTTTAAGCAGAAGATATTCTGTGAAAAAATTTAATCCCGAAATGATCATTCCGCAGGACACCCTTCTCAATATTCTTGAGTCCGGTAAACTGGCGGCGAGCTCTTTGGGGCTTCAGCCTTATAA
>Ga0308163_10003333_pt1 | contig 13617 bp, 15 predicted proteins | sample PhyTR1_FD_201037 | JGI IMG/M metagenome (GOLD analysis project Ga0308163, IMG submission 201037) | Phyllosphere microbial communities from UC Gill Tract Community Farm, Albany, California, United States - DLSLT.R1 | ecosystem: Host-associated > Plants > Phyllosphere > Unclassified | place: USA... | reverse complement strand
CTTAGTGCCGCAGACCTGGAGTGTCGACCCTCCAGCGCCTGCACCGACATCAACCGTTGGAACAACCGCTGCCCATCACCAGGTATTGCACGACATGCCGCGCACCGTTCGAGTCGTCATAAGTCATCTGCGCAGGCACCACGCCGCACTGCTCACTGGTGTCAGAGATCGAGATCACATGAGCGATGTCGAGTTGAGTCGCATAGTTATAGACCTCTACCTCGGGGCTGGCAGGTGCGTCAGCAGCAAACGCCTGCGCACCGATACCGCCCAGGACCAGAAGAAGAGCGATTTTTGAAAGCTTCATGATGTTCACCGTCTTGTAGGGAACCGTGTTGGGTCACGGATTGCAGACGATGTTAGGGGTTGAAGCGCACGGCAAAAATCGGTCGGCTGGACAAACACTGTGTCCAAAATGGTGATGAATAAAACCTGCACACCGTGGACACCCAATTCGCGAGCAAGCTCGCTCCCACAGGTTTTGTGTCCGACACTGCATTCGTGAACGCCGCAAAACCAATGTGTGCGAGCCTGCTCGCGAAAGCGCCAGCCCAGTCACTGATGATGCAGAAACTACCGCGCCCCACGCGCCCCAGGCCTGAAGCCATGCACCCGCGCCCACCACGCAATCGCAAATCCCACGCCCACCAGCACCACCATCGCCCACGGAAACGAGGCAACACCCCATTTGTCCAGCAACACCCCACCGACCACCCCGCTGCCGGCAATCGCGCTGTTCCATGCCACTACATTCAGCGATAACGCCACATCGGCGCCGTCCCCTGCCGCGTCCGCCAACGCCGTTTGCAACAACGTCGCCGCGCCGCCGAAGCTCAGTCCCCACACTGCCACGCCGACGTAGATCACTTCCGGCACGCGCCCCAGCAAACCCAGTACCACGCACACTGCCGCAAACGTCGCGAGGCTCACCAACACCGTCTTGCGCAGCAGCGGCTCCACCAGTTTCGCGGTCAGCCAGATCCCCGCCAGCGCGGCGATGCCAAAGACCAGCAACACTAGATCCACCCGATCCTGTAGCCCTGCCGGTGCCACGAACGGCGCGATGTAGGTGTAGAGAATGTTGTGCGCCAGCATCCAGCTGATCACCACCGCCAGCACCGGTCGAACACCCGGCGTCGTCAACACGCTGCGCAGTGACATGCGCTGATGCGCAGGTTGCGGCGGATAGTCCGGCACCTTCACCAACACCCAGACGATCAATATCAAGGTCATGGCCGACATGATGCCGAACGTCGTCCGCCAGCCCACAAGCCCGCCCAGCCAGGTACCGAGCGGCACACCCAGCGACAGGGCAATCGGCGTACCGACCATGGCCAGCGCCAACGCCTTGCCCTGTTGATCGGGTTCGACCATGCGCCGGGCATAACCGGCCAGCAGACTCCAGGCCAAGCCCGCCGAAACTCCCGCGAAGAACCTTGCCACCAGCGTCACCCCATAGTGGGATGACAACGCCGTGATCGAATTGAACAGCAGGAAACCCACAACGGTCAGCAGCAACACATTGCGCCGACGCCAGCCGCGCGTCGCAATGGTCATGGGTATGACCGCCAGCACCGAACCCAACGCATACGCGGTGACCATTTGGCCGGCCATCGACGGCGAAATCTCCAGGCCTTCGCTGATCAGAGGTAACAGGCCCGCAGGCAGCGTTTCAGTGACGATACAGATGAACCCGGTCATCGCCAGCGCCAGCAATGCGCCGACGGGCAGGCGTTTGGGCGCTGCCGATAAAGTGATTGAAGGTGTCACGGGAAGCTCCTTGAGCAGAGAAATTCAGACTTAGATACCGATCGATATAAAATACTGGCGGCAGGCGTCGCGCGTTGTCAACGACTTATGTATCGACTAGTATCTAAATCATCTTTTCGAGGAGTTCCGATATGGCGAGAATGGGCCGCCCCCGCGCTTTCGACCGCGACGACGCCGTCGATCAGGCCATGCAACTGTTCTGGCAACACGGCTACGACTCCACTTCCCTCGCCTTGTTGAAGGCGGAACTGGGTGGCGGCATTTCCGCGCCGAGCTTCTACGCCGCGTTCGGCTCCAAGGAAGCCCTGTTCGATGAATGCGTGCAACGTTACCTGGCAACCTTCGCCCAGGTCACCGAATGCCTGTGGGATGAAACCCTGCCACCGCGCCAAGCCATCGAAACCGCCCTGCGCCAGTCCGCGCGCATGCAGTGCGACAACGGCCACCCCAAGGGCTGCATGGTCACCCTCGGCGTCATGAGCGCGCCAGGCCCGGAGAATGCCCGCGTGGTCGAAGCCCTCACCCGGTCCCGCGCCCGCACTCGAGCGGGGATTGTGGCGTGTGTCGAGCGTGGGATTCGCGAGGGTCAGCTACCCGAGCAGACTGACGCCGTCGCGATGGCGACCGTGTTTGACAGCTTTCTGCAGGGGATTTCCATACTGGCGCGGGATAACACCGCGCTTGCGGTGATTGATGCGGCGATCAGTCAGGTGATGTTGGCGTGGGACATTACTGCCTCACCCTGAACATTGGCTTCAACAACGAAGTTTCTGATGGTGAAGTCAATCAGATTTTTTTCATCAGGCCGCGATGAACACGAGATGGGGGGTTATCACAGATCCAATGTAGGAGTGAGCCTGCTCGCGATAGCGGTGTGTCAGACAACGGAAATGTCAGAGACATACCGCTATCGCGAGCAGGCTCACTCCTACAGGGTTCGATGATGAATGTGGGGTTCTCGATTGAAGGTAATCGCGTCCATAATCCCCTCCCCCAAATGGACTGACAAAGGACGTGTGAAATGGACACCACTCAATGGCTTGAGTTGTTCGAACGAGCTTTTCGCGGCATGGAGAAGAACCTTGAGCAAGTGCTGCAACTCAACAGTTGCCGCGAACACTGGATTCAGGCGCAAATCAGCCTTCAAGCCTGGTTCGAAGACGAGGTCGAGATCTGGACAGACCTGCCAATAGGCGATCGACGCAAAGCCGATCTGTACTCATTGGACGACAACGGCGCAACAAGGATGGTTGCCGAAATCAAATGCCTGGGTGATGTCTCGCAGGCCAAGTGCCTGGAAGGCGATTGGTCGGTGCGGGCCGATGTCGACCGTTTGCGCTCTTTCGAATGCCCCACCCGCCTGTTCGTTCTGGTCATCGCCAAAGGCGAGCGCGAAACCAACACCGGACGCCGCCTTCGCGAAGATGAATGGGTGGATGGCCGGACCTGCGTCAGTGTCGATCTGAAATTTGCTCTGGTCCGGATGTGGGCGTTGTAAGTTCGGATCGCGATTCACTGTGCACGCGACATGGGCCGCTGCGACCAAGGATTGCCAATGCTAATTGTGTTCAGCGGCCTGGCAGGAACCTGGCACAGTGTCGTGGTTGATGGCGTGAATCCGCTGGCTGAAAACCGGCAAGCGTGGGCCGACATTGCGGCGCGGGAGGATGGGCAACTGAGTCGCCAGGGGAAGCTAACCTGTTGGCGATTGCGGAGGGTCAGCCAAAGAGGATGGCGGCTGACACGGCCTCTTCACGAGCAAGCTCGCTCACAGGGTTACTGCGGTGAACTCAGGATTGACGGCTAGTCGAGATCATTGTGGGAGCTAGCCTGATAGTGAATGCGGTGCGTGACGATCTCCAGCCCCTCGCCCACTTCCGGCACCTGAAAGTAACGTGTGATCAAATCAAACTCCGCATCCGACGCCGCGAACTCATGCTCGGCCAGCGCGTTGCGTGCATGCAGCCGGGCGCGGCAGGTGGCGTCATCCACGTCGAGATGGTGCAGGCAATGCGGCACTCGCGCGCTATCCGCCAGCCCTCGCAACCACTGCCGATCTGCCACAGTATTGGCTGGAAAATCCAGCACCACACTCACCCCCGCCGCCAGCACATCGATCACCAGCGGCCCCAGCACCCCGCGAATCTGTCGCGCGCATCGAACGTAATCCGCTACGGATTTGATCTGCTGCGGATACAGCCGCGACAGCCACTGATCTTCACTCAGCACAATCGCGCCGTGCTCCTCTGCAAGCGATTTGGCCAGTGTGGATTTGCCCGAGGCGATCTTGCCGCACATCAGGTGTAATGTCGGTGCACACATCGGGGACGCTTCCTTATGTCGATTGCTGGATAATGCCCAACGCCTGTCAGCGAGGCAATTGTAGCCTCTGACCCAACGAGGACACCTGATGACCGCAACCACCGTCCGCCAATGCTCGTCCTGGCTGCTACTCACCCTGCTCGCCACCGCCGTGACGCTGACGGCAGGCTGTTCGAGCAAACGCTACGCCACCAACGGCTCGAACTGCTACGCCAAAGCCGTGCCCACCTCCGGCGAAGGCGGTTTGGCCTGGGGCGACACCCTGAGCATGGCGCGCAAGAAATCGATGAATAACTGCATGCGTTATGCGAGCCGCTCCGGCGGAACGCCGAACACTTGTCAGGTGGTGCAGGCACAGTGCAAACGCTGACAGCGCCGACAATGATGTTGGCTGACACCGTCCCATCGCCGACAAGCCAGCGCCCTCAGGTTTTTGCGGTGCATGAGGGGTTGGCGCACGACCTTACGATCGCACTAGGCGCCGCGCTTGAGCACGGCCGTCGAAACCCGTGGCTGGATCATTTTCTCGATCAACGCAACGACGTCCTTCGCGCCATAGCAACGGAACAGAAGGCTGCCGGCATCCGTGTCGAGACAGACGATTTTAGTGATGAAGCCGCCTTCAAGGGTGACCTTGCGGACCATTCCCAGCGGCACTCTGATGTCCAGTGTGCCGTCCTGAACCATGCGATTCATGGCGTTGGCGTTCAAGTACACAGCGGCATTCGTCAGGGTCATTTTGCCGCCGACCCACAGCCCGCCGTAAACCTCTTGGAAGCCCTCCAGCACGCCGGCCAAGGCACTGACATTGCCACTGCCGGCAGCATCGTAAAAATCACCTACGCCTTCGTAATTGACTTCGACGTCAGCCACCAGAAAGTTGACCAACTTCGACTTGACGACCTTTTCGTCCATCCTTGAATCTCCATGATCCATTAGTGGCAAAACAACGTGCTGAAGGGATTTATCCCCTCAGCACAGGGCTGGCATTCAGCGCTTCAACGCCGCCGCATTGGCCCGCGCCGCGTGCAGCTTCTTGTAACTGTCGATCAGACGCAAATGACGATCCAGCCCTTCCAGTTTCATGCTGGTCGGCGTCAGGCCATAGAAACGCACACTGCCGTTGACCGAACCAATCGCCGCGTCCATCCGCTCGTCACCAAACATGCGACGGAAGTTGGCTTCGTAATCGGCCAGTTCCAGATCCTCGTCCAGCTCCATTTCCAGGCACACATTCACCGCCTGGTAGAACAAGCCGCGTTCGACAGTGTTGTCGTTGTACTGCAGGAAGGCTTCGACCAGGTCTTTGGCCGGTTCGAATTTCTGCAGGGCGAGATAGATCAGCAGACGCAGTTCCAGAATCGTCAACTTGCCCCACGGCGTGTTGTCGTCGAACTCGATGCCGATCAGCGTGGTGATGTCGGTGTAATCGTCCAGCTCGCTGTTTTCCAGGCCCTGAGCGAGGTTACGCAGGCCGACCTTGCTCAGGCTGTGCAGGTTGAGGATGTCGGCGCGGAATTGCAGGGCCTTGTTGGTGTTGTCCCAGATCAGGTCATCCACCGGGTAGATTTCCGAGTAGTCCGGCACCAGGATCCGGCAAGCGTTGGCACCGAGGTCGTCGTAGACCGCCATGTACGCTTCTTTGCCCAGGCTTTCCAGGATGCCGAACAGGGTCGCGGCTTCTTCGGCATTGGAGTTTTCGCCTTGACCGGAGAAGTCCCACTCGACGAACTCGAAATCGGCCTTGGCACTGAAGAAGCGCCACGACACCACACCGCTGGAGTCGATGAAGTGCTCGACGAAGTTGTTCGGCTCGGTCACCGCCTGGCCAGAGAACGTCGGCTGTGGCAGGTCGTTCAGGCCTTCGAAACTGCGGCCCTGCAGCAATTCGGTCAGGCTGCGCTCCAGCGCCACTTCAAGGCTAGGATGCGCGCCGAACGAGGCGAACACACCGCCGGTTCGCGGGTTCATCAGGGTCACGCACATCACCGGGAATTCACCGCCCAGCGACGCGTCCTTCACCAGCACCGGGAAGCCCTGCTCTTCCAGGCCTTTGATCCCGGCGAGAATGCTTGGGTACTTCTCCAGCACGTCCTGCGGCACGTCCGGCAGGGCCATTTCGCCTTCGAGGATTTCGCGCTTGACTGCGCGTTCGAAGATCTCCGACAAGCACTGCACCTGCGCTTCGGCCAGGGTGTTGCCGGCGCTCATGCCGTTGCTCAGGAACAGGTTTTCGATCAGGTTGGACGGAAAGTACACCACCTCGCCATCCGACTGGCGCACGAACGGCAGCGAGCAGATGCCGCGCAGGGTGTTGCCGGAATTGGTGTCGTACAGGTGCGAGCCTTTGAGCTCGCCGTCGCGGTTGTAAATGTCCAGGCAGTATTCATCGAGAATTTCCGGCGGCAGCTCGTCTTTCGGGCCGGGCTTGAACCAGCGCTCATTCGGGTAATGCACGAACTCGGCGGTGGCGATGTCTTCGCCCCAGAACTGGTCGTTGTAGAAGAAGTTGCAGTTCAGACGCTCGATGAACTCGCCCAGTGCCGAGGCCAGTGCACCCTCTTTGGTCGCGCCCTTGCCATTGGTGAAACACATCGGCGAGTGCGCGTCGCGGATGTGTAGCGACCACACGTTAGGCACGATGTTGCGCCACGAAGCGATTTCGATCTTCATGCCCAGATCGGCGAGGATCCCCGACATGTTGGCGATAGTCTGCTCCAGCGGCAGATCCTTGCCGACAATGTAGGTGCCCGCCTCCGACGTCGAATGCGGCATCAGCAGCGCCTGCGCGTCGGCGTCGAGGTTCTCGACTTCCTCGATCACAAACTCGGGGCCGGTCTGCACGACTTTCTTCACCGTGCAGCGATCAATCGAACGCAGGATGCCCAGACGATCTTTCTCGGAAATGTCCGCCGGCAACTCGACCTGGATCTTGAAGATCTGGTTGTAGCGGTTTTCCGGGTCGACGATGTTGTTCTGCGACAGACGGATATTGTCGGTGGGGATGTTGCGCGTTTCGCAGTACAACTTCACGAAGTAAGCCGCGCACAAGGCCGACGACGCCAGGAAGTAGTCGAACGGCCCCGGTGCCGAGCCATCGCCCTTGTAGCGAATGGGCTGATCGGCGATCACCGTGAAGTCGTCGAACTTGGCTTCAAGTCGAAGGTTGTCGAGAAAGTTGACCTTGATTTCCATGCGGGTTTACCAGAGAGCAAAAACGAATTGGCGGCCATTATCCGGGTTTTCAGCCTGACGTCTTGTGCTTTTGCGTAATCATCGTCGGGTGGGCTCTGCTGCGCCTCTGCTCGTGCGGACGACAAAAATGCCACAAGCAGTGAATTATTTCGTGTCTGCTTGTATCTGACGGAAAGAACCCATGCCACCAAAACAATGGCATCGAATCCGTTCAGCTATGAGTGACTCGCATGAAATCAAGGAAAAACACCGTCAATCCGATCGGATTGAAAGACATCACCATTGTCGACGACGCCAAGATGCGCAAAGCGATCACCGCCGCCGCACTGGGCAATGCCATGGAATGGTTCGACTTCGGGGTGTACGGCTTCGTCGCTTACGCATTGGGCAAGATCTTCTTCCCCGGTGCCGATCCTGGCGTGCAGATGATTGCGGCGTTGGCGACGTTCTCGGTGCCGTTCCTGATCCGGCCGCTGGGCGGCCTGTTCTTCGGTGCGCTGGGCGACAAGTACGGGCGGCAGAAAGTCCTGGCCGCGACTATCGTGATCATGTCGCTGAGCACCTTCGCGATCGGCTTGATACCGTCCTATGAGTCGATCGGCATCTGGGCGCCGATCCTGTTGTTGCTGGCGAAAATGGCCCAGGGTTTCTCGGTCGGCGGCGAGTACACCGGTGCGTCGATCTTCGTCGCCGAATACGCGCCCGACCGCAAACGTGGCTTCCTCGGCAGTTGGCTGGACTTCGGCTCGATTGCCGGTTTCGTTCTCGGCGCGGGTGTGGTGGTGCTGATCTCCACAACCATCGGCGAAGAGAAATTCCTCGAATGGGGTTGGCGCCTGCCATTCTTCCTCGCCCTGCCGCTGGGCATGATCGGCCTTTATCTGCGTCATGCGCTGGAAGAGACCCCGGCATTTCAGCAGCACGTCGAGAAACTCGAAGCAGGTGATCGCGAAGGCCTGGCCGGTGGCCCGAAAGTCTCGTTCAAGGAAGTCGCGACCAAACACTGGCGCAGCCTGATGACCTGCATCGGCGTGGTGGCGGTGACCAACGTCACCTATTACATGCTGCTGACCTACATGCCGAGCTACCTGTCGCACAACCTGCACTACAGCGAAAACCGCGGCGTGCTGATCATCATCGCGATCATGGTCGGCATGCTGTTCGTGCAACCGGCGATTGGTTTTATCAGCGACAAGATTGGTCGCAGGCCTTTCATCGTGGTCGGCAGCATCGGCTTGTTCCTGCTGGCGATTCCGGCGTTCATGCTGATCAACAGCGGCAAGATCGGCCTGATCTTCTCCGGCCTGCTGATCCTTGCGGTGTTGCTCAATTTCTTCATCGGCGTGATGGCCTCGACCCTGCCGGCGATGTTCCCCACCCACATCCGCTACAGCGCACTGGCCGCCGCTTTCAACGTCTCGGTGCTGATCGCCGGCCTGACCCCGACCGCCGTGGCCTGGCTGGTGGAAAGCACTGACAACCTGTACATGCCGGCCTACTACCTGATGGTGATTGCCGTGGTCGGTCTGATCACTGGCGTCACCATGAAAGAGACCGCCAACAAGCCGTTGCGTGGTGCCGCGCCGGCCGCGTCGGACCTTGAGGAAGCCAAGGAGCTGCTCAAGGAACACCACGACAACATCGAGCAGAAAATCGAAGACATCGACGCCGAAATCGCCGAACTGGAAGCCAAGCGCAAGGAGTTGGTGCAGCAGCATCCGCGCATCAACTGATGTGATGACTGGCGGCAGCCCTGCTCGGGCTGCCGTCGATCAACACGTCACAACACGAAGCCGTCACCGATCAAACGCACCAACACCTCCCCCGCCTCACTCAATTCGCCCGGCGCCTGCATCAGGCGCAACTCGTGCAGCGGCAACTCGGGAAACCCCTCCTCACTGCTCAGCACCCGCATGCCCGGTCGCACTTGTGCGCGATCGACAATGCCCACCGCCAGTGCGGCCTCGATGGCTGTTTCCAGCGCAGTAGCGCCGGCGCTGACGATCACCGCCCGCCAGCGGCGCCCGTGCTCACTCAGCGCATCCACCGCAACGCTGCGATAAGGACAACCCTTGCCGTGCAAAGCGAGCGGCACCGGCCTGGCGAGATCCTGCGTGTAATTGTGCGCAGCGACCCACACCGGTTGCGTCAGGCCCAGCACTTTTACGCAACGCGTCGATGGCGCCGTATCGACCACAACGACCAGCAACGCCAGATCCAGTTGGCCGCGCTCCAGGCGCGCGCTCAAACGGCCGCTGGCTGCGGTTTCGACCTCCAGTTCGATGTGCGGAAAGTCCGCCGACAGGTGCGGCAACGTACACCCGAGCACCGCGCCGGCGTACTCCTCGGAAATCCCCAGCCTGATCCGACCGCTGGCCAGTGGCGTGCTGAAACTCGCCAGCAACTGATCGTGATGACGCAACAGTTCGGCGCTCTGCAGGGCGAAGCGTCGCCCCAGTGGCGTGAGGTTGACGGTCTGGTTGTCGCGCTCCAGCAAGCGCCCGCCCGCCAGCGCTTCCAGGCGCCGCACATGCAGACTGACCGCCGACGGGCTCTTGTTGAGGAAACTGGCGGCGGCGAGAAATTGCCCGAAACGCACGATCGCCTGAAAGGTGCGTAGCAGTTCGATATCAAGGGCTTCAGTCATGGTTGAGAAATCCTGCATCAGTGGCGCATATCGTATCGTTTGAATGCATCGGCGCTTGATTCATATCATCGAACTCAACCCTCTGTCAGGTGCCATTCGATGAACGTCGTGCCTATTCGCTTTTCGTCGCTGAGCAGTGCCGCGCTGCTGATGGCGATGGTGGTCAGCTGGAGTTCCGGCTTCATCGGCTATCGCTACGTTGCCGATCAGGGCAGCGTATACCTGGCCTCGTTGTGGCGTTTTTTGCTGGCGGCGTTAGTGTTGCTGCCGTTCGCCTGGGCGGGATTGCGTGGTTTGCGCAGTAAAGCTGTGCTGCACCAGGCGCTGCTTGGGCTGTTCGCGATTGGCGGGTACATCGGGCCGATTGCCGCCTCGATTCAACTCGGCGTCACACCGGGCACTGCGTCACTGTTTGCCAATCTGTTGCCGTTGACGATTGTATTGCTGGCCGGCAGTGTCCCGGGCCAGCGCACGCGCGGCTGGCAATGGCTGGGGTTGGCGTTGTGCGTGATCGGCATGCTGCTGGCCAGCGCCGCGAGTGTCGAATGGGCCGGTGCGGGGCTGTGGGTCTACAGTTTGCCGTTGCTGGCGGTGCTGTCGCTGGCGGCGGCCACGTTGTTTGAAAAAGCCCGACCTGGCGTTGCGATGCCGGCCACCACGGCGCTGTTCATTCAGGCGTGTGCGGTAATCCCGCTGTTTGCGTTGCTGGCCGGGTTTGAGGGTGAAGTACGCCCGCCCATCAGTGCAGATTTTGCCAGTGGCGTGCTGTGGCTGGTGGTTTTCTCGACCTTCGGCGGTTACGGATTTTACTGGCTGTGTCTGCAGCGTTTCAGCATGCAGCGGATCAGTGGCGCGCTGTTTCTGACGCCACCGGTGACGCTGTTGTGGGCGTGGTTGCAGTTCGACGATCCGCTGAGTGTCAGCGCGATGCTCGGTATCGGCTTGACCCTTGTCGGGTTGCCATTGCTGGGACGAAAGTCGAGTGAAAAAAATGTGCCGCCGGCATCCTGCAGGAAACTAAATCCGCAGGCGACAAGTCAGTGACTTAGCGGAGGTTGAGTCATTTCGCCGAACCTCGATTACTGAAGATACCAGCGTGATCACTCACTCCGATCGTCGCAACAATCTCTCACTCGACAGCCTCAACTTCTTCCTGGCCGATGTGCGCGACGGGCTCGGACCTTATCTCGCCATTTACCTGTTGGCGGTGCATCACTGGGAACCGGCCAGCATCGGGCTAGTGATGACCCTCGCCGGCATCGCTGCCCTCCTCACCCAGACACCGGCCGGCGCACTCGTCGACAACACCCGCAGTAAACGGGCGGTGATCGCGATTGCCGCGCTGCTGGTGACCGGTAGTTGTGTGGTGCTGCCCTTCGTCACGTCCTTTAGCCTGGTGGCGATCACTCAAGCCTTGAGCGCCGCCGCTGCATCTGTGTTCGCCCCGGCCATCTCGGCAATCACCCTGGGCATCACCGGCCCGCGAGCCTTCACCCGGCGCACCGGGCGCAACGAAACCTTCAACCATGCCGGCAACGCTTGCGCAGCGCTGTTGGCCGGTGGCTTCGCCTACCTGTTCGGCCCGGTGGCGGTGTTCTACCTGATGGCGGTCATGGCGCTGGGCAGTGTGGTCGCCGTCAGCTTCGTCTCTGCCAACGCCATCGACCACGATGTCGCACGAGGTCTGGATCCCAACGACGCCACACACAGCAAGGCTCCTTCGGGATTGTCGGTACTGCTGACCAATAAGGCGCTGTTGATGTTCGCCATCTGCTGCGCCCTGTTCCACCTGGCCAACGCGGCGATGCTGCCGCTGGTGAGCCAAAAACTGGCGCAAGTGAACTTGCAGATGGCCACGCCACTGACCTCGGCCTGCATCGTCGCTGCGCAACTGGTCATGGTGCCAGTCGCGTTGCTGGTCGGGGCCAAGGCCGATGCGTGGGGACGCAAACCATTGCTGCTGGCAGGCTTCCTGATTTTGCCGTTACGCGGCGTACTCTACACCCTGTCTGACGACCCTTACTGGCTGGTCGCGGTGCAACTGCTCGATGGCGTCGGTGCCGGGGTCTTCGGCGCGCTGTTCCCGGTGGTGGTGAAAGACCTGACCCTGGGTACCGGCCACTTCAACATCAGCCTCGGCGCCCTCTCGACGGTGTTCGGTCTGGGTGCGGCATTGAGCAGCAGCCTGGCGGGCATTGTGGTGCAGGAGGCTGGGTATAGCGCGGCATTTTTGACCTTGGCGGCGATTGCCGGGGTGGCGTTTGTGCTGTTGCTGCTGGCGGTGCCGGAGACGTTGCGGCGAACGAGTAATGATGCAAGTGCTCCGAGTCAGCAACGCTCTGCAGTATTACGGAGTCCATGATCTCGCGGGAATACCAAGCGTGCACGCGGCCCTACCGGAAACACTGGTACTCTGCGACTCGCGCATGGCACTCACATCTGAACGGAACAAATTCATGAGCAGGCTGTTACCGAGGAACAAACTCGAAGAGCTTTCGGTGCAAGCCGATGCAGAGCGTTTAATGCTGAGTGATCTGGCCGCGACTCGCGAAAAGTTTAGCGTCACACCGCAAGACGTGCTCAACGAGCTGTCCCTGTTGATCGCAGAAGACTATCTACTGGGAACGTTGACTTACGAGTTTTGCGACAGTGTCATGAACGGGATCATAAACGCCATTGTTGAAGTGGCTATGACTAACGCTATGCCACAACCTGCTTTCTCGCTCTACTAGGCATTCGATGCAGGCGAGTGGATCCGCAGTGATGATCCTCCGGGTACCGACCCCAGCGAGAAATACACGAGGCCGGCAGTACAGGAAATATTGCGCACCTATCGAGAGTCGCTTCTGCGATGATTTCCAGCGTCGCTATTCTTGATGCACCGGCTTCGGGTCTTTGAGCGGATAGATCACTTCCTGGGTATCCAGGTTGCGAATCTCGCACTCAATGGCAATGCTGTGAACCTCGCTTCCCCGGGGACCTTTGATGGAGTCGCGAGTGCTGAAATCGACGATGTAACGTTGGCCCGCTAAGAACTCCAGATCACGCGCACTGAAACCACATTTGGCTCCGCCAGTGCCCATGGCATTCATCGATGCCCAGCACCAACTCAACGAATGTTTGCCGGGTGTCAGGCGCAGCGCCTGCTTGCCGGAAACGTCGAGGATCGAGCGGCGCCCGGCCCCCTCCAGCAATTGATCATCCACATGAGTGGCCAGCAGCAACCGATGAAATGGCACACCCAGCGCGCGATACCGCGTGGTGGCGAAGTACAGTACCGGCCCGTCAGGTGTGTTGTTGGACAGATCGTAAGGCGTCATTGTCTCCGGTGCCCAGTCGCCCTGATAATCCTTGTAGTGGTAGTTGGAACACGCGGTGGTAACACCCGCGATCAGCAGAACAGTCGAGAGTTTGAGAAACGACAGCAGAGACGAGGAGCGCATTGTTCCTCCTTGTTAACAGATGCGTAAGTTGTCGTCACCGGCAGGTATTTCTGAAGCACACAATTTCAAATCAGGGCCGGTTCCGGCGCGCGCGTCGAGGCGAAAACTTTTCTGCGGGCAAAACAAAACCCCAACTGCTTTCGCAATTGGGGTTTCGGAATTTAATCTTGACGATGACCTACTCTCACATGGGGAAACCCCACACTACCATCGGCGATGCATCGTTTCACTTCTGAGTTC
>Ga0308163_10003331_pt1 | contig 13626 bp, 5 predicted proteins | sample PhyTR1_FD_201037 | JGI IMG/M metagenome (GOLD analysis project Ga0308163, IMG submission 201037) | Phyllosphere microbial communities from UC Gill Tract Community Farm, Albany, California, United States - DLSLT.R1 | ecosystem: Host-associated > Plants > Phyllosphere > Unclassified | place: USA... | reverse complement strand
GCGGCTCGTCGTAGATCATCAGCGGCGGGTCCAGGGCCAGCGCGCGGGCCAGCGCGACGCGCCGTGCCATGCCGCCGGACAGCTCACGTGGCCAGGCATCACCGGCCGACAGCAGGCCCACCGCATGCAGCTTCATCTGCACCAGGCGCTCGCGCACGGCGACCGGCAGCCTGGTATGCGCGCGCAGCGGCAGCGCCACGTTCTCGCCCACGGTGAGGTCGGTCAGCAGCCCGTTGCCCTGCAGCAGAACACCGACGCTCTTGCGCATTTCCAGCAGGTCGCGGTTGCCGGTCGGGATCGGCTTGCCGAACAGGGTGACATCGCCCTGCACCGGACGCAGCTCACCGGTCAGCGCGGCCAGCAGGGTCGACTTGCCACTGCCGGACGGACCGAGCACGGCGGTGATGCTGCCCTGCGGGACCTGCAGCGACACATCGCGCAGGATCGTGCGTCCGCCGCGCTCGATGCGGACGTTGGTCAACTGCACCAGAGGAGTCGTGGAAGCCTGCATGGGCACCATTTAACAATTTTCCAACGTTGAAGGATCAGGGCGTGGCGCTGAACATAAGCGTACTGGACCGTCCAGTATTGTCGCATGCGTCGTTGCGGTAGGGGCGCAGGCGCTCCGGGACAGTCGAGGCGGCCTGGCGGAACAATCCGCAGGAGGAGATCGGCAGGGCGGATGCGTCGGGCATTCATTTACCGCGCTGCTACGGCAAACTGTAGGCAATGAGCGACCCCTCCAGCGATTTCCGTCTTTACCATTCCAACTCGCTGGACGTGCTGGCCGCGTTGCTGGCGCGGCACGTGCGCGCGCCGCTTCCTGGCCAGCCGCTGCTGGACCCGGAAGTGGTGCTGATCCCGCAGGTGGCGATGCGGCGCTGGTTGCAGTCCACCCTGGCGGCCGAATACGGCGTGGCCGCCAACCTGGAGTTCCTGACTCCCGGTGAGTTCGTGGCACGCGCGTTGAATGCCAACGTTCCCGGCGAGGCCGAGGACCTGGACGCGGCGGCCCTGCATTGGCGCGTGTATGCCGCACTCGGCGACGACCTGCTGATGGCGCAGCCGCCGATGCGCGCGCTGCACAGCTACCTGTCCGGCGGCGATCCGCTGAAGCCGTGGGCGCTGGCCGGCGAGCTGGCCGGCGTGTTCGAGAAATACCAGGCGTGGCGCCGCGACTGGCTGCTGCGCTGGGACGCCGGTGCCGATCCGCAGGATCCACAGGCGATCCTGTGGCGTGCCATCGCCCAGGGACGCGGCTACCGCGCGCGCCGCATCCAGGCCTACCTGGAGCAGTTCGAAGGCGCCGGCAAACCGTTGCCGCAGGGCCTGCCGCTGCGCCTGTCCGCGTTCGCCACGCTGAACATTTCGCCCGACGTGCTGCGGGTGATGGCCACCCAGGCGCGCGTGGGCGAGCTGCATTTCTACCTGCCCACGCCGGTGCAGGCCTACTGGGGCGACCTGCAGACGCTGGGCGAAAAGCTGCGCAGCGGCGCGCCGGATCCGTTCGGCGAGGCCGCCGGCGAGAACCGACTGCTTGAAGCCTGGGGTGCGGCCGGGCGCGATTTCATGGCGGTGCTGGGCAGCTACGAAGTGGTGCATCCGTCCGGGGAGATCGGCGCCTACGATGATCCCGAGGACGACGTGCGCCCGCCGATGGACCAGGGCGGCCTGTCCGACAGCCTGCTGCACCGGCTGCAGCGCGACCTCTTCCACCGCCGCGGCCTGCCTTCGGGCCCGCCGTTGCCGGCGTTGCGGCTGGACGATCCCAGCCTGCAGGTACATGCCTGCCATACCCGCCTGCGCGAACTGCAGGTGCTGCATGACCAGCTGCGGGGGCTGCTGCAGGATCCGCGCTTCGACCCACCGCTGCAGGCGCGCGACATCGCCGTGCTGGCACCGGACATCGATCCATACGTGCCCTACCTGGAAGCGGTGTTCGGCGGTCGCAGCGGCGGCGAAGACCATATTCCCTATGCGCTGGCCGACACCAGCCCGCTGGCCGGCGAGCCGCTGGCCGATGTCTTCGTGCACCTGCTGGGACTGCCGGTGTCGCGCTTCGGCTTGAACGAAGTGCTGGACCTGCTGGCCAGCGCGCCGCTGGCCGAAGCAGCCGGACTGGATGCCGCCGCATTCGATCGCCTGCACGACTGGCTGCAGGCGGCGGGCGTGCGCTGGGGGCTCAGCGCGGACCACCGCCGCCAGCATCTGGCGCCGGCCGACGATGCCTTCACCTGGCAGTTCGCGCTGGACCGCCTGCTGCTCGGCCACGCCAGTGGCAGCGAGGGCGACATCGCCGGCGTGGCCCCGTGGCCGGAACTCGAAGGCAGTGCGCTGGAGGCGCTGGACCGGCTGCTGCGACTGCTGCGCGTGTTGGCCGTGTACCAGCAGCGGCTGGGTGAAACGCTGTCACCGACGCAGTGGCGGCAGCGCCTGCTGGGCCTGCTCGACGCGCTGCTGCCGACCCCGCCGACCTCGCCGAACAGCCAGCGTGCGCTGGAACGCCTGCGTCGGTTGATCAACCAGTTCGCCGAAGACGCGGACAAGGCCGGATTCGACGGCGGCGTGCCGGCCGAGGTGATCCGCTCGCATTTCGCCGGTGCCCTGGCCGAGGCCGATACGCGCGCGCCGCTGCTTACCGGTGGCATCAGCTTCGGCCGCATGGTGCCGATGCGCCTGCTGCCGTTCCGGGTGATCTGCGTGCTGGGCCTGAACGATGGCGACTTCCCGCGACGCGACCCGGCGGCCGGACTGAACCAGCTCACCGCGGAACTGGACAGCGCGCGCCGCCGCCCGGGCGACCGTTCGCTGCGCGAGGATGATCGCTTCCTGTTCCTGCAGTTGTTCGCTGCCGCGCAGGATGCGTTCTACCTGAGCTACCTCGGCGCGGACCCACGCGACGGCAGCGTGCGCGAGCCCTCGGTGCTGGTCAGTGAACTGATCGAGGCGGCGATGCAGTACCACGCCGAACCGCGCGAGGCCGCCCGGCAGTTCGTCGTGCGGCATGCCCTGCAGCCGTTCTCGCCGGCCGCGTTCGGCGGCGGCGATCCGCGCCGTTTCAGCTATCGCCGCCAATGGCATCCCGCCGCGGCCACCGTCGGCGGCGCCCGTGGCCAGTTGCCGGCCTGGATCAGCACGCCGCTGCCCGCGCCTGTGGCGACCACCGAACCGGTGGAGTCGCGGCTGTCGCTGGATGAACTGCGCCGCTTCCTGGTCGATCCGGCCGGCCAGTTCCTGTCGTTGTCGCTGGGTCTGCGCCTGCCCGGCGACCTGCAGGAAACCGACGACGTGGAGCCGCTGGTGCTGTCCGAACGCAGCCCCGAAGCGCGCAGCGTGCAGCTGGCGGTGGTGCGGGCCACGCTGCAGGAGGACGACGCGCCGTTGTACCCGCGGTTGCGCGCGCGTGCGCTGCTGCCGTCCGGTGCACTGGGCGAGCGCGGTTTCGATGCGCTGCAGGCACAGGCGCGCCCGTACGCGCTGGCACTGCGCGAGTGGCTGGGGAATGCACCGCTGGAAAGCCGCCGCTACGAGGTCGATATCGACGGTGTGCGCCTGCACGGCCGGGTCGCTGACCGCCACCCCGCGGGCCTGGTACGCCTGCGCACCGCAAGCCTGAACGGCAATGCGGCGATCCGCCATGGGCTGGACTGGCTGCTGGCCAACGCTGCCGGCGATGCACTGCCGCTGGTGCAGTTCCACGATGAAGGAGAGAACGGCGTGGGCCCGCACCTGTTGCCCGCCTTGCCGCCCGCCCAGGCACGGGATGCACTGCGCAGCCTGCTGCAACTGCGCACGCGCGGCCTGCGTGAGCCGCTGCCATTCGGCCCCTACACCGGCTGGACCCTGCACACGACGCCTGCGGAAAAGCAGTTCAGCGAAGCCGCCAAGCGCTGGCACGGCTCGGAACGCAGCTGGGGCGAAGCGCAGGGCGAGGCGATCCAGCTTGCACTGCGCGGGCAGGATCCGTTCAAGGACGAGGCCAGCTTCGCCGACCTGCTGCATATCAGCCGCGTGGTGTTCAGCGCGGTGCGCGAAGGCCGCGCGATGCGCGATGAAGCCGGGCAGGGCGGCGCATGAACAACGACATGGGCACGCTGCACGATGATCCGTACCTGGCGCTGCCGCTGCACGGGGTGCAGCTGATCGAAGCCAGCGCCGGCACCGGCAAGACGTTTACCCTGGCCACGCTGTTCACCCGGTTGGTGGTGGAACAGGGCCTGCGCATCGGCCAGGTGCTGGCGGTGACCTTCACCGATGCGGCCACCCAGGAGCTGCGCAAGCGCATCCGGGAACGGCTGGCGCTGGCCGCGCAGCTGGTGGATCGCGCCCCGGCCGACGACGATACCCCGGACGTGCTGCTGACCCGCTGGGTGCTGCAGCGGCACCTGGAGACCGGGACTGAAAGCGCCGCGGCGCTGCAGCGCCGCCTGCAGGTTGCCGCCGATGAGATCGACCTCGCCGCGATCTTCACCATCCACGGCTTCTGCACCCGCGTGCTGCGCGAGCATGCGCTGGAAAGCGGGCATACCTTCGACCCCCCCGAGCTGCTGGCCAGCGAGCGTGCGCTGCTGGAAGAGCTGGCCGCCGACCTGTGGCGCGTGCATGCCAGTGACGCCACCGCGATCGACGCGCTGACCTGGTTGTGGAAGACCCCCGAAGCCCTGGCCGGTGACCTGCCTGACCTGTTGAAGCCGTTGCCGCTGCTGCCGCCAGCGGCCGTGGTCGGCGAGGATCCGGCGCCGCGGCTGCACCAGGTAACCGATGCGCTGCGCCAGGCGATCGGCGATCACGGTGATGCCTTCTTCGCAGCGTTGTGCGAAGCCGTGGATGCCAAGTGGCTCAACGGCGCCTCCTACAAACTGACCTGGCTGCAGCCGCTGTGTTCGCAGCTGCGCGACTGGGCGCTGCACGACGGGCCGGCCACGGTGCTCGACAGCGAACGCCTGGCTGCGCTGCTGCCCGCAGCGCTGGAAGGCAAGACCAACAAGGCGTACGCCGGCCGCACGCCGGCATCGCCATTGCAGCCTGCGCTGCAGGACTACCTGCAGGCCCGTCAGGCGCGGCTGGACTGGCTGCGTGGCCGCGCGATCAATTTCCTGCACGGCCTGCGTGCGCAAGCGCGCCAGCGGCTGGATGCGCTCAAGCGCGTACGTCGCGTGCAGACCTATGACGACCTGATCGACGGGGTGGCCAACGCGCTCGCCGGCCCGCACCGCGACACCCTGGTGCGGCAGCTGCGCAGCCAGTACCGCATCGCGCTGGTCGACGAATTCCAGGACACCGATGATCGCCAATGGGGCATCTTCCATACCGTGTTCGGCGACAGCGCCGCAACGCGCGAGGCCGGGCTGGCGCCCGCGTTGTTCCTGATCGGGGACCCCAAGCAGGCGATCTACGGGTTCCGCGGCGGTGACATCCATACCTATCTCAAGGCCAAGCGCGGGGCGCAGGTCGCGCCGGCGCTGGACCGCAATTTCCGCTCGCGCCCGAGCGTGCTGCGTGCGTTGCAGTCGCTGTACGACAACGCCGGGCCCACCGCTTTCCTGGACGAGGGCATCCCGTTCGAACCGGTGGCCGCCGGTGGCGTGCGCGGCGACGCGGACTACCTGCGCGATGGTCAGCCGGCACCGGGCCTGACCCTGCGCGTGCTGCGCAACGAAGGCGGGCGTCCGTTCAACGCCGATCCCTCACGCGAGGTGGCCTGCGCGGCCTGCGTGGCCGACATCCACCAGGTGCTGGTGGACGCACGCGCCGGACGCGCCGAACTGCGCGGTCGCCCGGTACAGCCGGGCGACATCGCGGTGCTGGTGCGTTCGCACCGCGAAGCCACCCTGGTGCAGCGGGGACTGGCCGCGGCCGGTATTCCCGCCGTTGCCGCGGGCAAGCAGAGCCTGTTTGCCACCACCGAAGCGCAGGACCTGCGCGCGCTGCTGATGGCCCTGCTGCAGCCGGCCGATGAAGGGCGCCTGCGCGCGGCACTGGCGACGGTGCTGCTGGGCCAGGACGCCGCAGCGATCGCTGGCATGGAACGCGACGGCGATGTGCAGCGCGGCTACCAGGCGCAGCTGTTGCAGTGGCGCGAACGCTGGACCCGCGGCGGACCGTTCGCGGTGATCGCCGATGCCTGCGCCGGCCAGGCCGAACGCCTGCTGGCGCTGCTGGATGGCGAACGCCGCTTGACCAATTACCTGCAGCTGGGCGAGCTGCTGCAGGAGGCGTCGGCCCAGGCGCTGGGCATGCACGGCCTGCTGGACTGGCTGCAGGGCCAGATGGCGCATGCCGACCAGAACGACGAACAGCAGCTGCTGCGGCTGGAATCGGACGCGCGCCGGGTACAGATCATCACCCTGCACAAGAGCAAGGGCCTGGAATACCCGCTGGTCTACCTGCCGTTCGTCGGCATCGACGGCGGCGCGCCGAACACCGCCAGCAACTGCACCGTGCATGCGCAGGATCGCCGCGAACTGCACTGGAAGCTGGACAAGGACGCGGCCTGGGACGCGGCCACCTCGCTGCGCGACCAGGAGCAGCGCGCCGAGGATGCGCGCCTGCTGTACGTGGGACTGACCCGCGCCGAGCATGCGCTGTGGATCGCCGTCGGCGACCTGGCCGGGCTGGCGAAGACCCGGCTGGCGCCGATGCTGGGCGACCTGTCGGCGTTGGCGGCCCACGCCGATATCCTGGTCGATGAACGCGCGCCGGCAACCCGGCCGGCGCAGCTGGCGATGGAAGACGAAGGCGAGCTGCCGCCGGTGCGTTCGATCGAACGGCGGGTGCCACACGACTGGTGGGTGTACAGCTTCACCCAGCTGGCCAACGCCGATGCCGGCCAGGAGATCGATGCGGCCGCCACCGAAGTGCCCGCGCCCGCCGCCGACGAACCGGCCGGTGCCGAACTTCCCCTGGAACCGGCATTGCCGGCCGGCAGTGAGCCGGACAGCGCCGTGGTGGATCCGCGTTTCATGGGCAGCCGCTTCGGCAACGTGCTGCACGACGCGCTGGAGAACACCGACTTCGCTGCCTGGGCCGGCTGGCGACCCGGCCAGCAGGCGCCGCAAGGCCAGGCTGCGGTGCTGCGCAAGGCACTGCGCGAGGAAGGCTACGCCGATGCCGACCTGGACGACGGCGTGGAGGTACTGGTGCCGCTGGTCGGCCACACCCTGACCGTGCCCTTGCCCGAGGGCGGTGCCCTGCACGACCTTCCGGCTGCCCAGCGCCGCGCGGAAATCGAGTTCCACTTCGCCATGCAGCCCACCGCGGTGCCCGCCCTGCTGCAGCTGCTGCACCGCTTCGGCATCGTGCCGGCGCGCCGTGGCTTCGGCCTGCGCCGCCAGCTGGAAGGGCTGATGACCGGCAAGATCGACCTGACCTACGTGCGCGAGGGCCGCTGGTACGTGCTCGATTACAAATCCAACCGTTTGCCGGGCTATACGCCGGAGCTGCTGCGCGCCGCCATGCGCCACAGCGAATACGACCTGCAGGCCTTGATCTACACCCTGGCCCTGCATCGCTGGCTACGTTTCCGGCTGGGCAGCCGCTACGACTACGCCCGCGACATGGGCGGCATCCGCTACCTGTTCTGTCGCGGCCTGGGCGTGGACGGCGAGGGCGTGCATGCAGCGCGTTTCGAACCTGCACTGGTGGATGCACTGGACGCCCTGTTCGCCGGCGGTGACGCCGCCCAAGCGGCCTTGGTCGCCCGCGTGGTGGGGGGCGTGGCATGAGCCTGCTGGTCGAACTGAAGAACGCCGGGCAGCTGCGCACGCTGGACCATGCGCTGGCGCTCAGCCTCGGGCGGCTGCGGCCGGAGACCCCGCCTTCAATCCTGGTCGCCGCCGCGCTGGCGTCGCTGGCGGTGTCGCAGGGACACGCCGGCTTCGATCCGGGGCAACCGCAGCGGCTGGTGGAAGGCAGTTTCACCTGGCCAGGCCCCGGCCAGTGGTTGCAGGAGCTGCACGACTCGCCATGGGTGTCACGCCCGGAGCAGGCCGATGCGATCAGCGTTGACGCGCCACTGGTGCTGGAAAACGGCCTGGTCTATCTGCGCCGCTACCGCGAATACGAACGGCAGCTGGCCGAAGGGCTGCAGCGCATCGGCCGGCACCCGTTGCCGGCGGTGGCGCTGGAGGCGATCGCGCCGCTGTTCGCGCAGTTGTTCCCGCAGGCCGCCGGCCGTGTCGACCACCAGGCGCGCGCTGCGGCGGTGAGCCTGCGCCACCCGCTGGCCCTGGTGACCGGCGGACCGGGTACCGGCAAGACCACCACCATCGCGCGGCTGTTGCTGCTGCTGGTCGCGCACGCCGTGCAGGCGGGCCAACCGGCACCGCGCGTGGCGCTGGCCGCACCGACCGGGCGCGCCGCCGAACGGATGGCCGAAAGCCTGCGCCTGGCGGTGCAGCGGCTGCAGGCCGAAGGCCTCGCGCCTGAGCTGTGTACGGCCCTGCCCAGCAGTGGCACCACCCTGCACCGGCTGCTCGGCGTGATCCCGGATTCCCCGCGCTTCCGCCACCATGCCGACAATCCGCTACCGTTCGATGTGGTGGTGGTCGATGAAGCGTCGATGATCGACCTGCCGATGATGGCCAAGCTGGTGGAGGCCATCGGCAGCGGGACGCGGCTGATCCTGCTCGGCGATCCGGACCAGCTGCCGTCGGTGGAGGCGGGCGATGTGCTCAGCGCCATCCTGCGTGCCAGCGGCGATGGCGAGGGCACCGGCCAAGATGATGCGCGCGCGCTGCAGCCGTTGCTGGCGGCGGCCACGCTGCGGCCGGAAGCACCGCCCACCCCGTTTGCCGGCCGCCGGGTGCAGTTGCAGCGCGGCTACCGGCAGAGCGATGCGCTGGATCTCGCCCCCTTGGCCATGGCGGTACGCGAGGGTGACAGCGTGTCGGCGCTGACGCTGCTGCGGCAGGGTACGCTGGCCGGTGTCAGCTTCCACGAAGGCCTGCTGGATCCGCTGCAGGAGCAGCGCGAGCACCTGCTGGCGCAGTGGCGGGCCCTTGCCGACAGCGGTGATCCGGCGACCGCGCTGGCCCAGGCCGGCCGGCTGCGGGTGCTGACCGCGCTGCGCGAAGGACCGCAGGGCGCGCGCGGGCTCAACCATCGCATCGAAACCCTGTTGGCCGGTGCCAATGCCGGTTACTTCCACGGCAGGCTGCTGCTGGTGACCGAGAACAGCTACCGCCACCGCCTGTTCAACGGCGACGTGGGCATCTGCCTGCGCGATGCCGACGGCGGTCTTGCCGCCTGGTTCCCGGGCGATGACCTGGCGCATCCGCGTGCGTTCCATCCGGCGGCCCTGCCGGCGCACGAAAGCGCATTCGCGATGACGGTGCACAAGGCGCAGGGTTCGGAATTCGACGAAGTGTGGCTGCAGCTGCCACGGCATGACAGCCGGGTGCTGTCGCGCGAACTGGTCTACACCGGGCTGACCCGGGCGCGTACGCGGCTGCACCTGGCGGGGCCTGCGGAGGTGTTGGAGAAGGCCCTGCAGCGCCACGCCAGCCGGTTGTCCGGGCTGGCATGGCGGCTGGGCGCACAGGCGGTACAGGGCGAACTGCCGCTGTAACGCCTCCCTGCACGCCGAGCACGGCCCGGCGCTGCCTCAGGCAATGCTTATTCCAGGACCAGCACGGTGCCGTCCGGGTACACGATGGCGGCTTCATCGCTGCTGGCATCGAAGAAGCCCAGGCCATGCTGGAAGGCCAGCACCTGCACCATCTCGTGCGCACGCTCGGCCACGTCATCGGCGAACGAACCGTAGATGACATGGGCGGCGATGCTGTAGTCGGTCACTTCGTCGCGGTCGTCTTCATCATCGGACAGCGGGCCGTTCATCGGCGGGAAGTGCTCGGCGATCTCGGCGAACCAGGCCTGCAGGGCCGGCGCGGCGACCTTCGGATCATCATGGTCATGATCCTCGTTCCAGTCGGTCTGCTTCTCGTACCAGGCAATGAAGGCGGTCGCTTCGCGCGGCGCCACGCTGGCATCGAAGACCATCATGTCGTAGCTCATCGGGATGTTCCTGTTGAAAGTGCGCAGCAAGCGCGGACGCGCAGGGTAACGCGCCGCTGCTTGCGGCGGGGTGACTGGCAGGGCGGCGGGCGGGGACACGGGCCGGACAATGGGCCGGGGAACGGGCGGGACATCGGGCGGGGGAACGGTAGCGCCGAGCCATGCTCGGCGAGCGCAGCGGCGCGCTTCCGGCAGGGCGACGTGCAACGGATGCATTCCGCCGAGCATGGCTCGGCGCTACCGCCAGCGGTCAGCGTTCGACAGTCAGCGGTCAACGGCAACCGCCCGCAGTTCATGGTCCATGGCCCACGGTCCCCAGTCCCCAGTCCCCAGTCCCCGGTCAGTCTCCGCCGGCAGCGCTGTCGGCTGCCGCGTCGGGGAACAACGCGAAGCGCAGGCCCACCAGGCCCATCAGCGCTTCGTCGCGCGCCTTGCTGGCGGCCACCCCGCCGACCCGCGACAGCGAGGCATCCAGCCGTTCGCGCAGCGCGTCATCACCGTGCAACGGACGCCGTGCGGCCACCTGCCGGCGGTAATGTGCGGCGATCTCGGCCAGGATCCGTTCCACTGCCTCGCGGCTGCGTTCGGGCAGGTCCAGCCGGGCGCGCCGCAGCTGCAGGATGTTCAGCCCCACCCGGGCTTCGGTCAGCATGTCCACCGAGGCGATGTCGCTGCCCTCCGGGGTCGCCGCCAGCCGCGGCGCCAGCAGTCCCAGCAGATCCAGCATGCGCGCGGCGAAGCGCTCTCGATCCTGCTGGCCGCGCCCTTCTGCCGCTTCGGCCAGCGTGGTCCAGCCCTGTCGTACCAGCCGCCGCGCGGTCCATTCGGCACCCACCGATCGGAACAGGCGGGTCATCACAACGGCAAAACCAATCCCGATGAACATCGCCACCGCCGCATTGACGAAGCTCTGGATGTTGGCGCTGTAGGTGTTCTGCACGCTCAGCAGCGCCACCAGGTTCACCGTCAGTGGCAGCGCGAACAGCATCGTCTTGGGGTGGTGCAGCAGCACGCCCAGCGGCAGGAACACCACCGCCAGCAGCAGCACCAGCAGGCCGAAGTCGTGCACGGCCGGGAAGATGCCGAACAGGTAGATGCCGGCGACCACGCTGGCCACCACCGCCCACAGCAGGAAGGACATCATGCTGGGCGCGGGATCATCCTGCGCGGCGAAGAACGCCGCCGCCACCGCCGCCATCATCGCGCCGTTGCCACCGCCTTCCCAGCCCAGCCCGATCCACAGCACGCAGTAACTCATCAGGGCGATGCCTGCACTGAGCGCGGAAAACATCGCCATGCCGTAATCCACGTGGCGGCTTTCGGCCACGCTGCGGGTGCTTAGGCGGTAGTGGCTGGCGTGCTGCGGCGCGCGGCCCTGCTCGATGGCCTGGTGAAGGGCGCGGCAGTCCGCCCACAGGTCCACCAGTTCTTCCAGCCGCAGCAGCAGGGAGGCCAGCTGCAGGTGCTGCAGGTCGCCGTCCACCTGTGGCTTCAACGCGCTGATACGGGTGCGCAGCTGGTCATGCGTGCGGCTGTCGGTGGCGTCTTCCAGCCAGTGGCGGATGTCCTCCACCAGGGTCTCCAGGCCTTCGGGCAGGCCGTCGCCGTGGCGGCGCAGCGCGCCCAGCCGGTCGGCGATGGAGGACAGTACCGGCAGCAGCAACAGCATGCGTTCGCGCAGCTGCTGCATCGACACTGCCGCGCCGGCATGGCGGGGATCGTCGCGGCGCAGGAACTCGATCAGTGCTTCGAACTGCACCAGGTCGGCGGCCAGCCGGTTGCGCGGTGCATGCGCGCGGCCGCCTTCCAGGATCTGCCGGCACCACTGCGCCGCATCCCCCATCCAGTTGCCGATGCGACTGGTCAGCATCGGCCGCACCGACGCCGGGAACACCAGCGCGGCGAACAGCACCGCCACCACCGTGCCGAGGATGATCTCCTCGCTGCGGGCTACCACGGTGTCGAAGATCAGTTCCGGGGAGGTCACCGCCGGGAAGCCGATGAAGGCGGTGGTATAGCCGGCCAGCAGGAAGGCGTAGCCGCGTGGGCCGCGGTTGAGCAGCGCCAGGAACAGGCAGCCGGCCAGCCACAGCGACATCGCCGCACTGAGCAGCAGCGGCGTTTCCACCAGGTGCGGCAGCATCAGCAGCGTGGCCGCGCCGGCCAGCAACGTGCCGAGGATGCGGTACACGCCCTTGGCCCGGGTCGGGCCGAGCAGCGGCTGGCTGACGATGTAGACCGTGGCCATCGCCCAGTAGGGCCGCGACAGGTTGCCGGCCAGGCCGATGTACAGCGCGGTGATCGAGGCCAGGTAGGTCTTGATCGAAAACATCCAGCCTTGCCGGTCCAGCAGCGCGCGCATCGCCGTCTACCTCGCCGCCGTGGGAGCGGCAGCGGCAGTGGCGGGAGCATCCCAGCCACCGCCCAAGGCCAGGAACAGATGGATCTGGTCGCGTGACACCTGCGCCTGCGCATCGGCCAGGGTGGCATCGGCGGTGGCCAGGCTGCGCTCGGCATCCAGGCTGGACAGGTACGGCGTGCGGCCGCCCTGGTACAGCCGGCGGTTCTGTTCGGCCGCCAGCGTGGCCTGCTGCTGGGCCACCTGCAGCGACTGCAGGCGGCGCAGGTCCTGTGCATAGCGGTCCAGCGCGGTCTGGGTCTCGCGCAGCGCCTGCAGCACGGTCTGGTCGAATTCGGCCAGCGCCGCATCGGCACCGGCTTCGGTGGCGCGGATGCGCGAGCGCGTGCCGGAAGAAGGCAGCGTCCAGGAAATCAGCGGGCCGAACGACCACTGCTGGGTCAACGGCTCACCGAAGTCGGCCAGCAGCCCGGCGGCCCCGACCGAGGCCCCCAGCCGGATATCCGGATACAGTTCGGCGGTGGCCACGCCGATGCGCGCGGTGGCCGCAGCCAGCCGGCGTTCGGCCTGGCGCACGTCCGGTCGACGCGCCAGCAGTGCGCGGCCATCCCCGATCGGCAGCGGCTGCTGCAGCGCCGGGGCGTGGCTGCAGTCCACCACGCCCGCCGGCAGCTGGCCGGGGGTCTGCCCCAGCAGCGCGGCCAGCGAATAGGCAGCGGCCTGGCGCTTGGCCTGCAGCGGTGGCAGCGCCGCTTCCAGCATCGCCACCTGGGCATTGGCGCGTGCCAGTTCCGGCGCGGTGCCGCGACCGGCAGCGATCAACCGCTGGGTGACCTGGCGGCCACGCTGCTGCAGCTGCAGTGAATGGGTGGCAACGTGCAGTTCGTGATTGGCGTGGCAGATTTCCAGGTAGTTGTCGGCCACCTCGGCGACCACGCTGATGCGCGCGATATCGCGCGCTGCGGCCACCGACTGCTCATCGGCATGCGCCGCTTCCGCCCCGCGCTTGAGCTTGCCGAACAGGTCGAACTGGTAACTCACCGCGAATTTGCCGTCGGCCAGGTTGATCGGCGGCAGTTCGTGTTCCAGCAGGAACGATTCGGCCGAAAGCTGCGCGCGGCTGACCCCGGCCTCGGCTTCGTAATCGAAGCCACCGGCATCCAGGGCCTGTTCGTACAGGGCGGCGGCGCGGCGCAGGTGGGCATCGGCCGCTTTCAGTTCCAGGTTGTCGCGCAGCGCCTGGTCGATCAGGC
>Ga0308163_10003330_pt1 | contig 13627 bp, 7 predicted proteins | sample PhyTR1_FD_201037 | JGI IMG/M metagenome (GOLD analysis project Ga0308163, IMG submission 201037) | Phyllosphere microbial communities from UC Gill Tract Community Farm, Albany, California, United States - DLSLT.R1 | ecosystem: Host-associated > Plants > Phyllosphere > Unclassified | place: USA... | reverse complement strand
AAACAGCGCCTGTGGATTCAGTGCCACGCGGACCGCAGGCAGCGAGCTGCCGCCTACGGTGACGTCGCCGACGCCCTCAATCTGTGACAGTTTCTGCGCCAGCTGCGTCGAGGCGTAGTCATACAGCTGACCCGGATTGTAGCTGTCCGAGGTCAGCGTCATGATCATAATCGGCGCATCTGAAGGGTTCACTTTGCGATACGTCGGGCGCGACGGCATCCCGGTAGGCAGCAGGCTTTGCGCCGCGTTAATCGCGGCCTGAACATCGCGCGCGGCTCCGTTGATGTCACGATCAAAATCAAACACCAGAATGATGCGGGTGCTGCCGAGTGAACTGGTTGAGGTCATTTCACTGACGCCGGCGATGCGGCCCAGCGAGCGCTCGAGTGGCGTGGCGACCGACGACGCCATGATCTCCGGCGCGGCACCTGGCAGCGAGGCCGAAATCACGATCACCGGAAAATCGACCTGCGGCAGCGGTGCCACCGGCAGCAGGCGAAAACCGAGGATGCCAGCCAGCGCAATTGCCAGCGTCAGCAGGGTTGTGGCGACCGGCCGATGAATAAACAGGGCAAAAAACTTCACTCTGCGGCCTCCGTGCGGCCGAGGCGACGGCGGGTGGCGTGCGCCAGCTGATCAAACAGCAGGTAGATCACCGGCGTGGTGAACAGCGTCAGCACCTGACTGACAATCAGACCGCCGACCATCGCAATCCCCAGCGGGTGACGCAGTTCCGCGCCGACCCCGGTGCTGAGCATCAACGGTAACGCGCCGAGCAGCGCCGCCAGCGTGGTCATCAGAATCGGCCGGAAACGCAACAGGCAGGCCTGATAGATAGCATCGTAAGGCTGCATCCCCTGTTCACGCTCAGCCGCCAGCGCGAAGTCGATCATCATGATGGCGTTCTTTTTCACGATACCGATCAGCAGAATGATGCCGATGATCGCCACAATATCCAGCTCGTTGCCGCTGAGCATCAGCGCCAGCAGCGCCCCGACGCCCGCGGTAGGCAGCGTCGACAAAATAGTGATTGGATGGATAAAGCTCTCATACAGCACCCCGAGCACGATATACATCGCTACAATCGCCGCCACAATCAGCCAGACGGTGCTGCTCAGCGCCGCTTCAAACGCCAGCGTGCTGCCCTGGAACTGGGTCATCATTTCGGCGGGCATACCGAGCTGCGCTTCTGCCTGCGATACCGCTTTGACCGCATCTTCCAGCGAATAGCCGTCAGCCACGTTGAACGAGAAGGTCGCCGACGGGAACTGATCGAGATGGTTGATACTGAGCGGCGTATGACGCTGTTCAATACGGGCAAAGGTGCTCAGCGGCACGCTGCCGCCGTCGCTGCTGGCCAGACGAATGCTCTCCAGGCTTTGCAGGCCCGGCGTGGCGCGGTTGTCCTGCTCCAGCACCACACGATACTGATTAGCCTGGGTATAAATGGTAGAGATCAGGCGCTGACCAAAGGCGTTATACAGCGCGTTATCCACGTCCGCCATACTGATACCCAGCCGGCTGGCGCTGGCACGATCGACATTGATATAGGCTTCCAGTCCCTGATCCTGCCAGTCGCTGCTGACATCCCGTAGTTGCGGCAGGGTATTCAGCTCGGCCAGCAGCGCCGGCACCCAGGTGGTGAGTGAAGCCAGCGAACCCGATTGCAGCGTAAACTGATAGGGCGTGCGGCTCGCCTGGGTATCAATGGTGAGATCCTGTACCGCCTGCAGCCACAGCTGCACGCCCGGAATCTGGCTCACCTGCTGTTGCAGCCGTTGCTGAATCACCGGGATCCGATCTTCACGCTGGTCGAGCGGCTTGAGGTTGATTTGCAGCCGGGCACTGTTCAGCGCGGCATTAGTGCCGTCCACCCCGACAAATGAGGTCATGCTCTGCACCGCTGGATCTTTCATGATGATTGAAGCCACATCGCGGGTACGCTCGGCCATGCTGGCGTATGAGACGGACTGCGGCGCCTGCAGCGTGCCCTGAATAATGCTGTTGTCCTGCTGCGGGAAAAAGCCTTTCGGGATCATCATCCACAGCAGGACGGTCAGCACCAGGGTACCGAGCGCGACCGATAAGGTCAGCCACCGATGATTAAGCACCCGGCGTAACCCGCGACCGTAGACGGCAATGATGCGCTCAAACATCGCTTCGCTGGCGCGTGAGAAACGGTTCTGCTTACGCAGCGACCCGGCGCTCAGCATCCGGGCGCACATCATCGGCGTCAGGGTCAGCGAGACCACTGCCGAGATCAGAATCGCCACCGCCAGCGTCACCGCAAACTCGCGGAACAGGCGGCCAATGACATCGCCCATAAACAGCAGCGGGATCAGCACTGCAATCAGTGAGAAGGTCAGCGAGATGATGGTAAAACCGATTTCGCCTGCGCCTTTCAGCGCCGCGGTTAACGGTTTTTCCCCTTTTTCGATGTAGCGGGAGATGTTCTCAATCACCACAATCGCGTCATCGACCACAAACCCGGTGGCAATGGTCAGCGCCATTAAGGTCAGGTTGTTGATCGAAAAGCCGAGAAAATACATCGCCGCAAAGGTGCCGATCAGCGACAGCGGCACCGCAACCGCCGGGATCAGCGTGGCGGGCACATTGCGCAGGAACAGGTAGATGATCATCACCACCAGCGCCATCGCCAGTATCAGCTCATACTGGGTATCGCTGACCGAGGCGCGGATATTGGTGGTGCGGTCGGTCAGCAGTTTGACCTCGACCGATTTTGGCAACGCCGCCGTCAGCGCAGGCAGCATGGCGCGGATATTGTCGGCGGTAGCAATGATGTTGGCACCCGGCTGACGCTGCACGTTGAGCACAATCGCGGCGTCGCGGTTGGCCCAGGCACCCAGCCAGCTGTTCTCTGCGCCTTGCTCAATGGTGGCGACGTCACCCAACCGCACCGGCGCACCGTTGTTGTAGCTGATAATCAGCTGGCGGTAATCTTCCGCCGATTTCATCTGGTCGTTGGCCGACAGGGTAATCGAGCGCGTCGGCCCATCCAGGCTGCCTTTAGCCGAATTGACGTTGGCGTCGCTGATGGCGGTACGCACCGTCTCGCTGGTCAGGCCAAGCGCCGCCAGCGCCTGGGCATTCATTTTGACCCGCACCGCCGGACGCTGACCGCCGGACAAGGTCACCAGCCCGACGCCGCTGACCTGAGAAATTTTCTGCGCCACCCGGGTTTCCACCATGTCCTGAACCTGGGTCAGCGGCATGCTGCGGGTGGTAACGGCCAGCGTCATGATCGGCGGATCGGCCGGGTTCACTTTGCTGTAGACCGGCGGATTGGGCAGATCGTTGGGCAGCAGGTTGGTGGCGGAGTTAATCGCCGCCTGCACTTCCTGTTCCGCCACGTCGAGCGGCAGGCTGAGCTGGAACTGCAGCGTCACCACCGATGCGCCGCCCGAACTCTGCGACGCCATCTGCTTCAGGCCCGACATCTGGCCGAACTGACGCTCCAGCGGCGCGGTAATGGATGAGGTGACCACATCCGGACTGGCACCCGGATAGAGGGTAACCACCTGAATGGTCGGATAATCAACTTCCGGCAGCGCCGAAACCGGCAGGAAGCGATAGCCCAGCACGCCTGCCAGCAGAATGGCAATCATCAACAGCGTGGTGGCTACCGGACGCAGAATAAACTGGCGCGACGGTCCACCGCTGTGATCGGGAGGCATTACCTGCATTACTCACGCTCTCCCTTCGACGGCAGCGCCGCACGGCTACTGCGCGGTGCGGTACTTTGCGCCGCGACAATCTCAACTTTCGCGCCTTCGGTCAGGCGATCCAGACCATCGGTCACCACCCGTTCGCCCGCTTCCAGCCCGGCGCTGATCACCACTTTCTGGCTATCCTGCAGGCCGGCAATCACGCTTTTCTTGCTGACTTTATTATCGCTGTTGACCACCCAGACGAAGTGGCCTTCATTGCCCATCTGCAGCGCGGCGGCCGGAATAACAATCGCATCCTGCAGGGTATTGACCTTCAGCCGGACGTTAACGAACTGATTGGGGAACAGCGCACCGTCCTGATTATCGAAGCGCGCTTTGATCTTAATGGTGCCGGTGGTGACATCAATCTGGTTATCGAGGCTCAGCAGTTTACCGCTGGCAATCAGCGCCTGATTGCTGCGATCCCAGGCTTCGACCGGCAGCGGCTCACCGCTTTTCTGCGCCTTCAGAATCTGGCTGATGTTGTTTTCGGCGAGGGTGAACACCACGTCAATCGGCTGGGTCTGGGTGATCACCACAATGCCGGTGGTGTCGCCGCTGGTAACGTAGTTGCCGACGTCCACCTGCTTCAGACCGACCCGGCCGTCGATCGGCGCAGTAATCCGGCTGTAGGTCAGATTAAGCTGGGCGCTGGCGACGCTGCCCTGGTCCGCTTTCAGGGTGCCGAGGGTTTCGCTGACCAGCGAGCGCTGCGTATCCAGCTCCTGCTGTGACACCAGCGAACTTTTCGCCAGCTTTTCGAAACGCGCCAGGTCGCGGCGGGCGTTCGCCAGCGTGGCCTGATCTTTTGCCAGCTGGCCCTCGGCCTGAGTTAACGCCACCTGATACGGACGCGGATCGACTTCTGCCAGCAAATCGCCGGCCTTAACCTGCTGGCCTTCGGTAAAGTGTATCGCCACCAGATCGCCGTTAACCCGGCTGCGCACCGTCGCGGTATTGGCGGCGGTGACGGTGCCTAATCCGCTCAGGTACTGCGGGACGCTCTGGCTGGTGGCGCTGGCGGCCTGAACCGGGGCGAGAGGACGACGGGCGCCGTCAGCGCCGCCTTTGCCGCGCGGCGTGCGTGCGCCACTCTGCTGGTCGGTCTGCGGCTCAGCAGCGTGCTGCCACCAGTAATATCCGCCGACGGCCGCGGCAATCACCACCAGCACAATCAGGCTCTTTTTCATAACAGGATGTCGGGTGCTCATTATTTTGCTTGCTCTCCAGCAGTGATGTAGTCCCAGGCGCAGGCATCAAACGGGTAGCCTGCAAACGTCAGATTGTAGTCGCCTCTGACGGGCAAAAGTTGAAGGAAATAAGGATATCTGTCAGGGCCGGGTAAGTATGCCTTTTCTGGCATTAATCACACCACAATCGTCATAAAGAAACCGTTTCGCTTTGCTATGCTCAGTGACAGACCGTTTCGATACACCACTAAGGAGCAGATGATGAGTCAGAATGAAACCCGACAGTTAGGCGACAGCGGCATTTCGGTGCCGGTACTGACGTTTGGCGGCAACGTGTTTGGCTGGACCGTGGATCGGCCTGGTTCGTTTTCGCTGCTGGACGCGCTGGTGGAAAAAGGGCTGTGGTTTATTGATACCGCCGATGTTTATTCACGCTGGGCACCGGGAAATAAAGGCGGTGAATCAGAAACCATTATCGGCGAATGGCTGAAGAAAAGCGGCAAACGCGACAGTATCGTTCTGGCCACCAAGGTCGGGATGGAGCTTTCGCCGGAGAAAACCGGACTGAAACCGCAGTATATCCGCCAGGCGGTGGAAGACTCACTGCGTCGGCTGCAAACCGATTATATCGATCTCTATCAGGCGCACCGTGACGATCAGGACACGCCGCTGGCCGAGACGCTGAGCGCCTTTGATGGCCTGATTAAAGAGGGCAAAGTGCGGGCAATTGGTGCCTCCAACTACAGTGCGGCTCGCCTGCAGCAGGCACTGGAAATCAGCGAAGCGGAAGGGCTGGCGCGATATGAAACCCTGCAGCCAGAATACAATCTCTACGATCGCCAGCCCTACGAATCAGAGCTGGAGCCGGTGGTCAGCCACCACGGGTTAGGGGTGATTAACTACTACTCACTGGCCAGCGGTTTCCTGAGTGGTAAATACCGCCAGCCGGCCGATGCCAGCAAAAGTCAGCGCGGGCAGGGCGTGGTGGAAAAATACCTCAACCCGCGCGGCCTGAAGATCCTGGCAGCGCTGGATGCAATCGCTGAAGCGCATCAGGTTTCACCGACGCAGGTGGCGCTGGCGTGGCAGATTGCCCGTCCCAGCATCACCGCGCCGATTGTCAGTGCCACCTCGCTGGCCCAGCTCGACGATCTGGTCGGGGCGACCCGGCTGACGCTGACGCCGGAACAGATTGAACAACTGGCCGACGCCAGCCGCTAACAGAACGGGGCCGCTGCGCCCCGTTTCGCTCCCTCTCTTCACGCTTTACCTCCGCTGCTGCAAGAGTAACCACTCTGAGATCCAGCTCACATTTGCGCGAATAAACTGGTTAGTTGACTAATCGTGCGCACGTATTTACAAAAATTGAACTTTTCTCAGCACTATTCTCTGCGGGTCATTCCCCCGTAACTCACATAAGAATAAGCATGATGAAAAATAAACAAGCAGAGCAGCGTTTTCCGCTGCGCCGTGTGGCAACCGGCACCCTGATCCTGGCGATGTTAACCGGTCATGCGATGGCCGCTGACGCGCTGAGCGCTGATTCAGAGTGGATGTTTGGTGACTGGGGTGGTTACCGAACGCAGTTGCAGAACGACGGCATTAAATTTGACGTAAATTACACCATGGAAAGCGCGGCCAACTTAGGCGGCGGGGCCGATACCAACACCACCATGCGTTACAGCGATCAGTGGAGCTTCGGCACCAATTTCGATCTGGAAAAACTGCTGGACTGGCAGGATGCGGAATTCCAGATGACTATCACCAACCGTGACGGACAAAACCTGTCCGAACAGGTGGCGGACAAGCGCACCGGCATGCTCTCTTCAGTGCAGGAAGTGTATGGTCGTGGCCAGACCTGGCGTCTGACCCAGTTCTGGTTGCGCAAAGGGCTGTTTAACGATGTGGTCGACCTGAAAGCTGGCCGGGTGACGGTTGGTGAGGACTTTGATAACTTCGACGGCAACCTGTTCCAGAACCTGGCGCTGGGCAGCGGTCAGGCGGGTAACTGGCGTGGTGACCGCTGGTTTAACTGGCCGGTATCCCAGTGGGGCGGCCGGATCAAACTGAATATCACCCCGGAAGTTTTCTTCCAGGTGGGATTCTATAACCAGAACCGGGCTAACTACGATCGCGGCGACGGCTTCCGTCTGGATACCAGCAATTCTGAAGGCAATCTGGTGCCGGTCGAACTGGGCTGGAAACCGACGCTGGGCGCGCAAAAGCTGCCGGGTAACTACCGCATCGGCTATTACTACTCTTCAGCCAATGGCGATGTCTATGGCAGCTGGCGCAACGGCGCGTATCAGGATCAGGATCACGCCTATGGCGGCTACCTGCTGTTGCAGCAACAGCTAACGGCACAGGATGGCGATGTGAATCGCGGTCTGGGCGTGCGGGTTCAGGCGGTGATGAACGATCACAAAACCTCAAAAACCGACAACTATCAGTCGATCGCCTTTACCTGGAAAGGGCCGTTTGATGCGCGTCCTGATGATGAAATTGGCGTAGGCGCGGCGCGTATTCATGTCAATAGCGACTACACCCGCTCGCTGCGTCAGCAGAATCAGGCCAACGGCGAAAGCCGTTTTGACAGCCCGACCTATCTGCCGATTCAGGATGGCTCGGAGTATAACTACGAGGTCTATTACAACGCCAAAGTGACCAACTGGATGTCGCTGCGCCCGAATCTGCAATATGTGGTGGCGCCTGGCGCGGTCAGCGAAGTGAAAGATGCGTTTATCGGCGGCATCAGCGCCAATATCGCGTTCTGATCCGCAGTCAAAACAGTAACGGCGCCGTTGGGCGCCGTTTTTTTTGCTGCGCGATCACGCTTAGCGGAACATCACTTCTGCCCAGCGGGCTAAGCCTGCGGTCACCGAGGCGAAATCATCGCCGCCGGCAATCGGCGTGTCAGGCAGCGCCTGTTGCAATGCCGCACGCAGCAGCGGCGAGCGGGCACTGCCGCCGGTCAGGTAGACCACGTCAGGTTTGATCTGGCTGGTGGCCAGCGCCAGCTGGACCTGCTCAAGGATTTTCTCCAGCGGCTGATTGATCGCCTCCTGCAGCAGGTTGACGCTGAGATCGGCCTGCAGCGATGCGGCAATAAAGTCGAGCGACGCCGCATGTTCCGCACGATCTGACAGCGCGATTTTGCTCTCTTCGGCAGCCCGCACCAGACGATAACCCAGCTTCTGCTGCCACACTTTCAGCAGGCGCGCGACCACCTCACTCTGCTCTGCGTCACGGACTAAATCGCGCAGTAACTTACCGCAGGCGGCGCTGTAAAATTCGCTTTGTGCCGGAACATCGTTGATCGCAACCGCATTCCACCACGGCAGGGCGGGCAGGGCGATGCCTTTCTGGGTATTACCGCCGAGACCGAGCAGCGGCATCAGCGTTTTGAACGCCAGCATAATGTCGAGATCGTTACCGCCGACGCGGCAGCCACTGTGGCCCAGCAGGCTTTCGCGGCGATCGGCTTTGTCGCGCCACGTCGGTCCCATCAGTAACATCGAACAGTCGGTGGTCCCGCCGCCGATATCAACCACCAGCACCCGGCTCTCCTGTTGGAGGGTGGCTTCAAAATCCAGACCGGCCGCTACCGGCTCAAACTGAAACTCCACGTCGCGGAAGCCGGCCCGCTGCGCGGCACGCAGTAAAATACCCTGTGCCTGCTGGTTGGCCTCTTCACTGCCTAAGCCCTGGAAGTTAATCGGACGACCAATCACCGCCTGATCGATCGGTTGATCAAGCTGACTTTCGCCCTGCTGACGAATGTGCAGCATCATGGCGCAGACCAGGTCTTCAAACAGGGCGATCTGCTGCGGTTTCAGGCCGCTGGCACCGAGAAAGGATTTGGGGGATTTTACGAACCAGACATCTTCCGGATCGACCATGTACTGTTGCAGCGCGGTCAGACCAAACTGCACGCTGTTGGGCTGTACGTCGATATCTTCTTCGCGGTTAAAACGCAGGGCGCGCTGCAGCAGAGCGGTGGTTTCACTGTCGGGCGTCGCCACCTGATGATGACGATAGAGCCATTCACTGACCGACTCACGGGTAGGCGCACAGATCATCGACGGCAGCAGGCGCTGGCCGTTTTCCAGCGTTAACAGACGTGGCGCGCCATTTTCACTGACGGCTATGGAACAGTTAGCCGTGCCGTAATCGAATCCTATGAACATTTTTGCCCCCATGCCGGAAAAAAGGGGGCGACTTTAGCGCAGCTTTAGCAGGGTAGCAAGCGCTCAACGGTGGATTTAACGGATGGCAAAAAAGCGCGCCTCGGCCAGTACGCTCAGCGGCTGACGTTCGGCGACCGCGCTGCCCCAGACGCCATCCACATCCAGGCTGGCGAGGGTAGTCAGCACCGCCGGAACCGAAACCGGACCGGCCAGCAGGGCAATGTTGCGCTGCGACGCCTGGCCCTGGATGATAGTCAGCAACATCTCATCCATCAGGTTGTTATGCACATTGGAGACCAGTTCAGGTGCCAGCACCAGACAGTCGACCCACTCATCGCTGAGCTGATTGAAGGCGTCGAGGTTACGGCCAAAGTGCTGCAGCACGATGCGGCAGCCACTCTGACGCAGCTGCAGCAGTGCGCTGTGCAGCCGATCGCCCTGAGTTAACACGCTGGCAGCCGGGAAGGCGAAGCCACAGCGGCTGTCACTCAGGCCGGCCGCCACAAAACGGCGACACAGTTGCTGGACAAAATCGGCATCGAGCAACGCCTGGGCGCTAAGCGGCAGAACCACCGCAATGCCTTTTTCATTCAGCCCCTGCACATCGTGCTGGAAGAAGGCCTCAAGGATTTTATTATCCAGCTGACGCCGCAGTCCTTCATCCGGCAGATTATTGCGCAGCAGCGTTTCATCAATCAGCAGGCCATCCGGGGTTAACAGCTGCACTTCCAGCAGCCAGAGAAAGGCTGACTGTGGCGTATTCGGCGGGGCGACAGCCCAGGCCGGCAGCTCTATCTGCAGCGAATCGATCATCGCGGCGTCGAGGCCCTGATGATTGCCCGCCAGCGGCAACCGGTGCTGCTCATAAACCACATAGCGGCCACGTCCGCTGCGTTTGGCGTTATAACAGGCAATATCGGCCTGAGACAGCACATCGCTGCTCTGGCAGTTGTCCGGCGAAATCTGGGTGACGCCGACGCTGGCCCCGACCTGATAGAGGCGGCCCAGCCACTGGAAGCGGTAATCATTGACCGTGGTGACAATGCGCTGAATCACTTCGCACGCCTGCTCAACCTGGCAGTCGGGCATCAGCAACGCAAACTCATCGCCGCCCAGCCGTGCCAGGAAATCACTGCTGCGCAGATGATGCAGCATCAGGTCTGACAGTTCCCGCAGCAGCGCATCGCCCGCCGCATGACCGGCGCTATCGTTGACCGCTTTAAATTTATCGAGATCGATAAACACCAGCACGTGGTGATGCTGATGTTCTGCTGCATCATACAGCAGCCGTTTTAGCTGATGCTCGAAGCTGGCGCGGTTCGGCAGGCGGGTCAGGGTATCGTGTAGCGCGCTGTAGCTCAGGCGCTTCATCAGTTGGCGCGATTCGCTGACATCCTGAATGACCATGACCGCACCCTGTTCCAGTCCGGCCTCAGAGCGCAGCGGGGTAATGCTGTAATGGATGTCGATATGCCCGTCATCCGGGGTATGCAGCACCAGATCCTGATCCAGATCCGGGGTGATTTTCTCACGCGGTAGCTGACACAGCAGCAGAGTGTCTATCTCTGGTCCGTTGCGGCCCTGCGTGATGTGCAGCAGCTCGCTGAGGGGTTTGCCAGCCGCCTGTTGCTGCGACCAGCCACTCATCTTTTCGGCCACCGGATTCATAAAGGCGACGCGCATCGCTTCATCGGTGCTGATCACCGCCTCACCGATTGAGTCGAGGGTGATCGCCATCCGCTCTTTCTCCTGGAACAGCGCCTCGTTCAGGTTGCGTAATGGCGTGATGTCCTGGCAAATCCCCAGCATCCGCTCAATCCGTCCCTCTTTACTCAGGATGCGGTTGGCCTGAGTACGCACCCAGCGCTGGCCGTCGTCGTTAACAATCCGGTATTCCATATGGAAGGCGCTGCGCAGTTCAATCGCCTGCTGCACCGTCAGCGCCGCATGTTCCCGATCGCCAGCATGCAGCAGGTGGATCCACAAATCGTAGCTGGGTGACTCGTGCGGTGCCAGGCCAAACAGCGCATACATTCGCTTGTCCCAGAGCATTTCGCCGGTCAGCAGGTTCCATTCCCATACGCCAATGCCGCCCGCCTCATTGGCCAGCGTGATGCGCTCCATCAGCCGGCGGTTGACCTGCTCGCTCTGTTTCAGCTCGGAGATATCGACGATCTGGGCAATCAGGTAGAGCGGCAGATGGGCGGGATCGCGCACCAGCGACACCGTCAGCCGGGTCCAGACAATCTCGCCATCTTTGCGGAAATAACGTTTTTCCAGCGTGTAGGTATAGATCTCACCGCTGAGCAGCTTACTGAGCTGCTGCAGATCGTTGCTGAGGTCGTCAGGATGGGTAATCTGCTGAAAGGTCAGCCGCCGCAGTTCCTCCTCCGGATAGCCCAGCGTCTGGCAGAGCGAATGGTTCACCTGCAGCCAGCCGCCCTGAGGGGAGACCAGCGCCATGCCAATCGCCGAATATTCCATCGCGTGACGAAAGCGGGTTTCGCTCTCGCTGATGTGATTCTTCTCACGGCGAAACGCATCCATCACCAGCGACATGATGTGGCTGGGGATCAGCACCAGCAGGAACGGCAGCCAGCTGGAGACCGGTCCCAGCGCACTGTTATTGTTCACCACGCTGACCAGGCCCAAGGCCAGCAGCATCGACATAAAGCTGGCGTTCAGGAAAAACAGCACAAACGCCTGCAGCTTAGGCAGGCGGACGGCGCACCAGAACAGAATCACCACAATAAAGGTGAACGGCCACGGCAGATAGCGCAGGGCCAGATAGCTGGCCACCAGCGTCACCGCCAGCGTCAGGAAGAATTCAGTCAGACGCAGTTCGCGAAGCTGGGTACGGCGCACCGGCCACGGCAGCAACAGCAGCATCGGACCCAGCACCAGCATGCCGATAATCTCGGAGATCACCCAGGTATAAAAGAAGGGAAACGAGGCGTGACCACTGACCTGCAGCACCCACAGCGCCATCAGCCCGCCGATCACCGGCGTAACGATCCCCACGGACAGCACCAGTCGCGCCCAGTCATGCAGTGAACTGAGTGGCGCACGGCGATCGAGTAACGCCCGCAGCAGTATTCCGCCCAGACCCGCCTGCAGCAGGTTCAGCAGGGCAAATTTGATGTTGGAGAGAGCCGGACCGATGATGATTGCATTGGCGCAGGCGGTGCCGAGCACGCAGGCCGCCAGGTAGAGCGGGAGCTGGCGTGACGGGCAGCGGAAAACCACCACCGTCATGGCGGCAGTCGGAAACCATAGGGGCGAAATTTTACCGCTGACCACGATCAGTTCAAGGCAGAACAGCGTCAGGACAAACATCGAGCAGCCGAGTAAAAGCGCAGAGATCCAGCGCTTGTTCGGTCGATTGTGCAGGTAGGGGATCTCTATGGTCATGCAGACGTCCGGCAGGGTGCAGGGGTTCCGCAACGGCGAAATATGCACCAGTCATTCTCTTTCAGCATGCTAGCACATTCAGTCAAGAAAAAAGGGGGGAAATCAAAGTTGCCCGTTATTCGGCGAATTGACGGGCAGAGAAAGTTAGCCTTTGATTACTGGCGGAAAAGGTCAGCGCGGGTGTAAGGCTTTTCCAGGCCGGCCAGGCTGGCGGAAAAACGTTCGAGGAACTGCTGGGTGGTGGCTACCCGGCCATGACTTAACAGGACAAACGGCACTAACAGCGCGGCGCCAACCTGCGGCCAGCTGAACCCTTTGAGCGCGGTACGACGCTGCGAAATCAGGAAGGCGGTGCTCAGGGTGAAGCCGAGCAGCAGGCCGGTCGCCACTTCGCTTTTGGAATGGGCGTGGATCACCAGGCGCGAGAAGCCCACCATCAGCGGGATCATATAGCCGACGGCAATGGCAGCGCCGCGCCACAGGGCGGACCAGCGGCCCGAAATCAGCCACAGCATCACCGGCCACAGGGTGGCGGACATCGCGCTATGGCCGCTGAAGCCGGTAAAATTAAAGCGTGCGCTGCCAATACCAAAGCCGAGGAACAAAATTTTTGACAGGCTGACCAGCAGTCCGGCGAGGCCAAAGGCGACCACCCAATAGAGCACCGTCCGGCGGTTATCACTCTTCCACGGCAAAATCAGCGCAATAAGCACCGCTGTCGGAATCAACAGCATGCTGTCGCCAAAATAGGTCAAAGTCTTCCAGAGCATACAACTCCTGATGGGATCGATCGTACCCGGCAGACACGCGTTGAGCGCGCCGCACAGGCGGTTTTATTTATATTACAGTGTGTGCTTAGTTTATCGGTGAAATGAGTGACGTCCAAAGGAGAAAGTCTGAAAAGTCACCCGCGCCATTTCTCTGGCATCAAAACGCCGAAATCCCTATACTTAGCGCGAACACACCCTCTCCATTTCGGCCCGTCATCTGGACGCGTAATGCGTGACCAGTTGCAGGCTCCAGTTATCAGGTCTTAAAAAAGTATGACTGACAAGTCTCATCAGTGCGTGATTGTAGGCATTGCCGGCGCTTCCGCATCCGGTAAAAGTTT
>Ga0308163_10003327_pt1 | contig 13632 bp, 15 predicted proteins | sample PhyTR1_FD_201037 | JGI IMG/M metagenome (GOLD analysis project Ga0308163, IMG submission 201037) | Phyllosphere microbial communities from UC Gill Tract Community Farm, Albany, California, United States - DLSLT.R1 | ecosystem: Host-associated > Plants > Phyllosphere > Unclassified | place: USA... | reverse complement strand
GCTCGCCGATGCACACTCCCATCAGGGGGATGTTCTTCGACGCCGTCAGCAGCGCGTCCTGTACCCCGGACTCGCGCAGGCTGCGCATGCAATCCGGCATGGCGCCCTGGCCGGGCAGCACGATGCGGTCGGCGCTTGCGATATCGGCCACTTCGCCCGAAATCAGCACATTGGCTTCCGGCGCCACCGCGCGCAGCGCCTGCGCGACCGAACGCAGATTACCCATGCCGTAATCAACAACAACGATTTTTTTCATGATGTGGATTTAGAGGGTGCCCTTGGTCGACGGGATGGTGCCGGCGGCGCGTGGATCCAGCTCGGACGCCATGCGCAGTGCGCGGCCGAAGGCCTTGAACACGGTCTCGCACTGGTGGTGGGCATTGGTGCCGCGCAGGTTATCGATGTGCAGCGTGACCAGCGCGTGATTGACGAAGCCGCGGAAGAACTCCAGCGTCAGGTCAACGTCGAAGGTGCCGATCATCGCGCGCGTGAACGGGATGTGGTACTCGATGCCTGGGCGGCCCGAGAAGTCCAGCACCACGCGCGACAGCGCCTCGTCCAGCGGCACATAGGAATGGCCGTAGCGGACAATGCCCTTGCGGTCGCCGATGGCCTTGGCCACCGCCATGCCGAGCGTGATGCCGACGTCTTCTACCGTGTGGTGATTATCGATATGGATATCGCCGGTGGCTTCGACTTCCAGGTCGAACAGGCCATGACGGGCGATCTGGTCCAGCATATGATCCAGGAAAGGCACGCCGGTGTTCAGCTGTTGCTTGCCGGTGCCGTCCAGGTTGATGGAAACGCGGACTTGCGTCTCGTTGGTATTGCGGATGATTTCTGCGGTGCGGTTCATGAAAGGCTCGCGAGGTTTTCAGGCTGCCAGCGATGCGGCGAAGGCATCGAGGAAGGCGGAATTTTCTTCCGGGGTGCTAACGGTGATACGTAAACAATTGGTCAGCAGACTATGCATTTTACTCACATTTTTAATTAAAACCTTGTGAGACAGCAGTTTCGCGTGGGCATCGTCGGAATCGGGGACGCGAATCAGGATAAAATTCGCCGCCGACGGAAAAACCTCGACGCCAGGCAGACGGGCCAGTGCAGCCGTCAGATCGGCGCGTGCGGCGCGCAAATTGGCCGCCTGACGGTTCAGCACGTCCACATGGTCGAGCGCGAATTCGGCCGCTACCTGCGTCAGCACGTTGATGTTGTAAGGAGGCCGCACTTTATCGAATTCCGCCAGCAATTGCGGCGCCGCCGACATATAGCCCAGGCGGATGCCGGCCAGGCCCAGCTTGGAGACAGTGCGCATCACCACCAGGTTGTTGAATTCCGGCAGGCGATGCATGAAGGTCTGCTGGGCAAACGGTTCGTAGGCCTCGTCGACGACGGCCAGGCCGAAACCGTCGAGCGCCTTGATGATGGCGACGATATCGTCTTCGGCAAACAGGTTGCCGGTCGGGTTATTCGGATACGACAGGAACACCAGCGCCGGCTTGTGCTGTGCAATGGCCGCCAGCATGGCCGGCAGGTCCAGCGTCAGGTCGGCTTTCAGCGGCACGCCGACGTAATCCATGCCGGCGAATTGCGCCGAGCGCTGGTACATCACGAACGACGGCGTCGGCGCCACCACGGCAGCGCGCCGGTCCTGCATGGCGCAGGCCATGCACAGGATCGAGATCAGTTCATCCGAGCCATTGCCGAGGATAACGTCATACCCGGCAGGGATGCCCAGCTTGTCTTGGATGCGCTGCTTGGTGGTGCTGTAAGCCGGCGCCGGGTAGCGGTTCAGCGCCACATCCGCCAGACGTTGTGCCAGATCCTGCTTCAGATGATGCGGCAGGTGGTAAGGGTTCTCCATCGCGTCCAGTTTAATGAAACCACTTGCGTCGGCAACGTGGTAGCTGGCGACAGCCTGGACGTCGGGACGGATGGTACTGTTGACCAGTGAATCGATGGGGGACATCTTACTAAGGCTCCTATGAGTTGGCAGTTGAACTTCGCTTGGCCCTTGGCACGGGCTTTTTCTTGGGCGGCGGCGCCGGCACTTCCGGCATCGCCAGGCGTTGGTTGATGATGGCGCAGTATTCGGGATTCAGCTCGAAGCCGACATAGTTGCGGCCATTGCGCTTGGCCGCGATGGCGGTGGTGCCGCTGCCCATGAACAGGTCCAGCACCACGCCGTCCGGCGGGCACGAAGCGCGGAGCATGCGCTCGATGATTTCCAGCGGCTTTTGCGTCGGATGGTCGGCGCGTTCGGGATGCTCGCGGTGCAGGCGCGATACGCTCCACAAATCCTTCGGGTTGTAGCCCATTTCCAGCCACTTGGCACCGATGAAGATCGAGCGCGAACGGGCTTTCTTGGTTTCGGCGTCGTAGGGAATGCGCACCGCGTCCAGGTCGAAATAATAATCCTTGCGGCCGACGAAGAAACCGATGGTGTCGTGCACCGACGAATAGCTGCGCACGCTGCCACCCATCGACGGCACGCGACGGTCCCAGATAATCTCGTTCATCATCATCATGCGCTTTTTCAGCATGACGAAAATCTCCGGCGAAAAGCGCCAGGTGAGGAAGATGTACAGGCTGCCGTTGGGTTTCAGCTTGGGCAGGGCGGCGTCGATCCACTGCTCGGTCCAGCGCAGGTATTCGTCGACCGTTTGCTGGTCCGAGGCATTGCCGTAATCCTTGCCGAGGTTATACGGCGGATCGGTCAGGATCAGGTCGATGGAAGCATCCGGGATGCGCGCCAGGCCGGCCAGCGCATCCTCACAGAAGACTTGATTGATCCAGGTATCCGTCATTATTTGATGCGCAGCTCCGCGCTGCGGGCGTGCGCCTGCAAGCCTTCGCCATACGCCAGTTCGGCCGCAACCTTGCCCAGCGTTTGCGCGCCGGCTTCGCTGACGTGAATGATCGACGAGCGTTTCTGGAAATCGTAGACGCCCAGCGGCGACGAGAAGCGCGCGGTGCGCGAGGTCGGCAGCACGTGGTTCGGGCCGCAGCAGTAGTCGCCCAGCGACTCGGACGAGAAGCGGCCGAGGAACATGGCGCCGGCGTGGCGGATCTTGTCAGCCCATTGCTGCGGTTCGACGGCGGAAATCTCCAGGTGCTCGGCAGCGATGCTGTTGGCGATGGCGCAGGCTTCGTCCATGTCGCGCACTTTCACCAGCGCGCCACGGTCGCCCAGCGAGGTGCGGATGACTTCCGCCCGCGGCATCTGCGGCAGCAGCTTTGCTATGCTGGCTTCCACTTGCGCGATGTAAGCGGCGTCCGGGCACAGCAGGATGGCTTGCGCCAGCTCGTCGTGCTCGGCTTGCGAGAACAGGTCCATCGCCACCCAGTCCGGGTCGGTGGTGCCGTCTGCAACGATCAGGATTTCCGACGGTCCGGCAATCATGTCGATGCCGACCGTGCCGAACACGCGGCGCTTGGCCGAAGCCACATAGGCGTTGCCGGGGCCGACGATTTTGTCGACCGCCTGGATGGTTTGCGTGCCGTAGGCCAGCGCGGCCACGGCTTGCGCGCCGCCGATGGTGATCACCCGCGTCACGCCTGCAATGGCGGCGGCGGCGAACACCATCTGGTTTTTCACGCCGTCCGGCGTTGGCACTACCATGATGATTTCCTGCACCCCGGCGACGTGCGCGGGAATCGCGTTCATCAGCACCGACGATGGGTAGGCAGCCTTGCCACCGGGGACGTAGATGCCGACGCGGTCCAGCGGTGTCACGCGCTGGCCCAGCAGCGTGCCATCGGCTTCGGTGTAGGTGAAACCGTTCAGTTCCTGCTTCTGGCGTTCGTGGAACACGCGCACGCGTTCCGCAGCAATTTCCAGCGCCTTGCGCTGCGCGTCAGGAATCGCGGCCAGCGCGGCCTGCAGTTCTTCCTGCGAGACATCCAGCGCCGCCATGCTGGTGGCGCTGCCGCCAGGGCCATTGTGCAGACGGTCGAAGCGGTTGGTGTACTCAAGCACCGCGGCATCGCCGCGCTTTTTCACGTCGGACAGAATGCCGGAGACGGCGGATTCGATGGCGTCGTCGGTGCTGGCTTCAAAGGCCAGCAGGGTATCCAGGCGTTGCTTGAAATCGGCCTGGCTGGAATCGAGCTTGGTGATCATGGCGTTCACTTTTTGGAAGCGCGTTCAAACGCTTCGATAATCGGTTGCAGGCGCTCGCGTTTCATCTTCAGCGCGGCCTGATTGACGATCAGGCGCGACGAAATATCCATGATGGCTTCGACTTCCTTCAGATCGTTGGCGCGCAGCGTGTTACCGGTGCTGACCACGTCGACGATGGCGTCCGACAGGCCGACCAGCGGCGCCAGCTCCATCGAGCCATACAGCTTGATCAGGTCGACGTGCACGCCCTTCTTGGCGAAGTGGGCGCGCGCGGTTTCCACGAATTTGGTGGCCACCCGCAGACGTGCACCCTGGCGCACCGCAGTCTCGTAATCGAAGCCGTTGCGTACCGCCACCGACATGCGGCATTCGGCGATACGCAGGTCGATCGGCTGGTACAAGCCTTCGCCGCCGTGCTCCAGCAGCACATCCTTGCCGGCCACGCCGAAGTCGGCCGCGCCATGCTGCACATAGGTCGGTACGTCGGTAGCGCGCACGATCAGCACGCGCACGTTCGGGTCATTGGTCGGCAGGATCAGCTTGCGCGACGTGTCGGGATTTTCGGTCACGGTAATACCGGCTGCTTCCAGCAGCGGCAGGGTGTCTTCGAAAATGCGGCCCTTCGACAGCGCGAGGATCAGCTGCTGGGAGTCGGCTTGGAATGCACTCATGGTTTTACTTGATTCGCTGGATGTTGGCGCCTACGGCGGAGAGTTTGACTTCCATCTGGTCGTAGCCGCGGTCCAGGTGATAGATGCGGTCGATCAGCGTTTCACCGCGCGCAGCCAGGCCGGCGATCACCAGCGAAGCAGAGGCACGCAGGTCGGTCGCCATCACAGGCGCGCCAACCAGCTGTTCCACGCCCTTGATAAAGGCGGTGTTGCCATCGGTTTCAATTTGCGCGCCCAGGCGGTTCATCTCCTGGACGTGCATGAAGCGGTTTTCAAAAATGGTTTCGGTCACGCGGCTGGCACCGTTGGCAATGGTATTCACCGCCATGAACTGCGCCTGCATGTCGGTCGGGAAGCCAGGATATTCGGTGGTGCGGAACGTGACGGCGTTCGGACGCTGGTCCATCTGCGCGCGGATCCAGTTGTCGCCGATGGTCAGCTGCAGGCCGATCTCGCGCAGCTTGTCCAGCGCGGCATCCATGATGTCGACACGGGTATTGCGGATGGTGATGTCGCCACCGGTGGCAGCGACTGCGCACAGGAAGGTCGCCGCTTCGATACGGTCCGAAATCACAGCGTGCCTGGCGCCGTGCAGTTCCGCGACGCCCTGAATCACCAGGCGGCTGGTGCCGATGCCTTCGATCTTCGCGCCCATCGCCACCAGCAGGTTGGCCAGGTCGGTCACTTCCGGTTCGGAGGCGGCGTTTTCCAGCACGGTCTCGCCTTCGGCCAGCGTGGCGGCCATCAGCAGGTTCTCGGTGCCGGTCACGGTAATCATGTCGGTGACAATGCGCGCGCCTTTCAGCTTGGCGCACTTGGCGTAGATGTAGCCGCCTTCCACGGTGATGTCGGCGCCCAGCGCCTGCAAGCCCTTGATGTGCTGGTCGACCGGACGCGAACCGATGGCGCAGCCGCCCGGCAGCGAGACCTTGGCTTCGCCGAAGCGCGCCAGCAGGGGACCCAGCACCAGGATCGAGGCGCGCATGGTTTTCACCAGGTCGTACGGCGCTTCCAGCTTGCTAATGGCGCTGCCGTTCAACGTCACCCTGTCGTTGTCCTGCGTGACTTTCAGGCCGGTTTCACCCAGCAGCTTGAGGATGGTCGCGACGTCATGCAGGTGCGGCACATTGGACAGCTCCAGATCGCCGGAGGTCAGCAGGCCCGCGCACAGGATAGGCAGGGCGGCATTCTTGGCACCTGAAATGGTGATGTCGCCTTGCAGGCGGTTGCCGCCTTGAATCAGAAGCTTGTCCATGCTTATCCTTGGTATTCTTCAGGGGTGAGGGTTTTCATCGACAGCGCGTGGATTTCCTCGCGCATGCGGTCGCCCAGTGCGGCGTACACCAGCTGGTGACGCTGGATCGGGCGCTTGCCGGCAAACGCCGGCGAGACAATGATCGCCTGGAAGTGCTGGCCGTCGCCATCCACTTCGAGGTGGGTGCATTCGAGACCGGCCGAGATGTAGCCGTGGATAAGTTCTGGAGTAGTAGGCATGATAGGTCCTTGCTTGAATTTTAATGGCGCCTTAGTGGCGTAACCTGTAGCCGGAGCGCAGCAAACGAATCGCCAGGAACGCCAGCACCACCAGGAAGGCCGCAACAATGGCCAGGCTCACCAGGGGATTGACGTCGGACTGGCCGAAGAAGCCGTAACGGAAGCCGTCGATCATGTAGAAGAACGGATTCAGATGCGATACCGCCTGCCATACCGGCGGCAGCGAGTGGACCGAATAGAACACGCCGGCCAGGAAGGTCAGCGGCACGATCAAAAAGTTCTGGAAGGCGGCCAGCTGGTCGAACTTCTCGGCCCAGACGCCGGCGATCAGGCCCATGGTGCCGAGGATGGCGGCGCCCAGCAGCGCGAACAGCAGTATCCACAACGGCGCCGCGAACGACAGGTGCGCGAACCATGCGGTGACCATGAACACGCCCAGGCCGACCATCAGGCCGCGCACCATGGCGGCCAGCACGTAGGCCGAGAAAATCTCCCAGTGCGACAAAGGCGTCAGCAGCACGAACACCAGGTTGCCGGTGATCTTGGACTGGATCAGCGACGACGACGAGTTGGCGAAGGCGTTCTGCAGCACGCTCATCATCACCAGGCCCGGAATCAGGAACGAGGTGTAGTTGACGTCCTGGTAGACGGTGACGCGGCCTTCCAGCACGTGGCCGAAGATCAGCAGGTACAGCATGGCGGTGAGGATAGGCGCGGCGATCGTCTGCGTGGCGACTTTCCAGAAACGCAGCGTCTCCTTGAAGACCAGCGTGCGGAATCCGGCGGAGATGAAATTCATACGGTACCCTTGTCCATGATCTGCAAGAAGATATCTTCCAGATCCGCTTGTTGCAGTTGCATTTCGTCGATGATGGCGCCCGATTCGCGCAGGCGCTTCAGGATCTGTTCGACTTCCGCATATTCGTTGATGCGCAGGCTGTACTTCTTGCCGTGCTCGGAAGTTTCCGGATGCGTGACCAGCGCGCGCAGATCGTCCGGCAGGTCGCCATGCGTCATGTTGACGATCAGCTGCGAGCCGGAGATGCGGCGGATCAGCGACGCCATGCTGTCCAGCGCCACCACCTGGCCCAGCTTGAGCATCGCCACGCGCTTGCACATGGCTTGCGCTTCTTCCAGATAGTGCGTGGTCAGCACCACGGTGTGACCTTCGCGGTTCAGGCGCGAGATGAATTTCCACAGCGTCTGGCGCAGCTCGACATCGACCCCGGCGGTCGGCTCATCGAGCACGATCACCGGCGGCTTGTGTACCAGCGCCTGCGCCACCAGCACGCGGCGCTTCATGCCGCCGGACAGCGCGCGCATATTAACGTCGGCCTTGTTGGTCAGGTCGAGATTGTGCATGACCTCGTCGATCCACGGGTCGTTGTTCTTCAGGCCGAAATAGCCGGACTGCAGGCGCAGCGTTTCGCGCACGGTGAAGAACGGGTCGAACACCAGTTCCTGCGGCACCACGCCGAGATTCCTGCGCGCCGCGCGGAAATCGCTGACCACATCATGACCGTGGATGCTGACCGAGCCGGCGTCCGGACGAATCAGGCCGGCGATAATGGAAATCAAGGTGGTCTTGCCGGCGCCATTCGGCCCAAGCAGGCCGAAAAACTCGCCCTCCTCGATGTTCAGGGAAACACCATCCAGCGCCTGCAACGACTTGTAGCGCTTTTGGACATTGCTAATTTGGATTGCTGTCATGCTTGACTTATCAATAAGTTTGCGGCGGCAAAACCTGCGCGCGGGAAGGTATTACGGACGCCGCAGCGCTGCGGCTGCGACAACGTTCAATTATAGGGGAAATTCAATCGGTCCGAGCCGGACCGGGTGATTACTGCAGGCGGCGGGGTGGAGCGGGGGTCAATGATGGGGATGGGTGGCCGTGTCGTCGGCCAGCCCGGTCTTCTTGGCGAAGACTGTTTCCGGCGCCTTCACCGGCGCAAAATCATCCAGGGCGGGATTGCGCGCGGTGTCGCAATCCTGCTCCAGCTTGACGTCGGTAGGGAATAGCAGCGAGCACACGCCATACAGCTTGGTCAGGCTCTGCAGCGCCGGCGGCAGGTTTTTCAGCTGCAACTGTACGCCGCCTTCCTGGGCGGCGCGTTGCCACGCCAGCATGACCGATACCGCCACCGAATCCACCGTCAACACATGGCGCAGGTCGAACACCTGCTGGCCGGCCTTGAGGGCGGCGTAACCGCGCTCCAGCGCCGCCGTGGCGTTGAGCACGGTCAGCGAGGTGAGCGACTGCAGGTTGTCGATGGGTTCGGTAACAGCGTTGGACATGATGTCAGCTTATTTTTTAGGTGCGTTGGTGGCCAGCGGCTTGCTCGCGAGCTTTTTGTTCTTCTCGGTCAGCGCCTTGATCAGGCCGTCGATGCCGCCCTTGTTGATCTCGGAGGCGAAAGTGCCCTTGTAGGTTTCCACCAGCCAGGCGCCCAGCACGTTGATATCGTAGATCTTCCAGCCGCTCGGACCCTTGGCGACGCGGTAGTTCAGCGGAATTGGCTCGCCGCGCGGCATGTTGACCTGCGAACGCACTTCGACTTCGGTGTCACCCGGATCAGCGCGCATCGGCTTGAAATCGACGGTCTGGTCTTTCACCTGCGACAGTGCGCCGGAATAGGTGAACACCAGCAGCGAGCGGAATTGCTCGGTCAGCTGCTGCTGCTGCTGCGGAGTCGCTTCGCGCCAGAAGCGGCCGGCCGCCAGCATGGTCATGCGCTGGAAATCGACGTGCGGCAGGATCTTGCTTTCCACCAGCTCCATCACCTTCCTGGTGTCGCCAGCCTGGATGCCTTTATCCGCCTTGGCGGTTTCGATCACGTCCTGGCTGATGCGCTTGACCAGCGCATCAGGGGCTTCCTGGGCGGAGGCGAGGCCGGTGAACGCCACCGAAACGGTTGCCAAAGCGATAAACTGTTTAATAAATTTCATCTTTTATATGCCTTAATGAGTGGTTCTTCGGGCACCAGGCTGGCGTCAGTTCGCAGCCGGTGGTGTGCCGGAGTTTAACTCTTTTGCGGGCGGTTCGGATGACACCGGCGCAGAAGTTTCGCCAGTATCATCTTTTTGTACTTTACGTGGCGCACCGTCGCCATCTGGGTGAACCTGGCTCTCGCGGCGCTGCATATAGCCGTCGCGCAGGAACTCGTAGCGGTCCAGCGAGGCGTCTTCCAGCAGCGAGGAGGCGTCCAGCAACCCGGCGCGGGTATCTACCACGCGTACCACGGTGCCGATGTTGCGCACATTGACCGGGTCCTTGTAGCGCCAGATATCGCCAGCGATGTCGGCCGGCAGCGCCACTGTGTCGCGCACGGTGGATGGGCCGAGCAGCGGCAGCACCACGTACGGACCGGATGCCACGCCCCACACGCCCAAGGTCTGGCCGAAGTCTTCCTTGTGTTTAGGCAGGCCGGCTTCCGAGGCGATGTCAAACAGGCCCAGCACGCCCAAGGTCGAGTTCAGCGCGAAACGGCTGACGTCCGACATGCCGGCTTCGCCGTTGCCTTGCAGCAGGTTATTGATCGCGGTCCAGGCGTCGCCCAGATTGCCGAAGAAATTGCCCACGCCGGTCTGCACGAATTGCGGGGTGATGTTCTTGTAGCCGGTGGCCACCGGTTTCAGCGCATAGGTATCCACCGTATCGTTGAAGTTGAACATCGCGCGGTTGTAGCTTTCGTACGGATCGCGCGGGTTCGGACCGGCGCAGCCGGCCAGCATTACGGTGACGCCCAGCGCCAGCGCGGCGTGGCGGAATTTCATGGTACGGCTCATTTATCGTCCTTTCCGTCTGCGGCCTTGCTGTAGATGAACTGATTGATCAGGTCTTCCAGCACGGCAGCCGATTGGGTGCGGGCGATCTTGTCGCCAGCCGCCAGATTGTTGGTATCGCCACCGGCTTCGATGCCGACGTATTGTTCACCCAGCAGGCCGGCAGTCAGGATCTTGGCCGAGCTATCTTTCGGGAACTTGTAATTCTCTTCCATATTCAAGGTTACCAGCGCCTGATAGCTCTTGTCATCAAACTTGATCTCTCCCACACGGCCGACCACCACACCGGACGCCTTGACCGCCGCTTGCGGACGCAGGCTGCCGATATTGTCGAATTTGGCATTGATGGCGTAGGTCTTGCCCCACGACAGCGAACTGGTGTTGCCAGCCTTGAGCGCCAGGAACATCAATGCGGCCACACCGACCACGATGAACAGACCGACCCAGACATCCAGAGATTTGCGTTGCATAGTTATTCCTCAGTTCTTAATCTTTGTGCTTAATCTTGTGCTTAATCTTTTATCTTCTTGCTATTTGCTGAACATCAGCGCAGTCATCATGAAGTCCAGCCACCAGATCATCAGCGATGAAATCACGACCGTGCGGGTGGTGGCGCGCGCCACGTCTTCCGGTGTCGGCTGTGCCTCGTAGCCCTGGTACAGCGCGATGAAGGTAATCGCCACGCCAAACACCACGCTCTTGGCGAAGCCGTTGATAATGTCTTTCCAGAAATCGACGCCGCCCTGCATCTGCGACCAGAACGCACCGTCGTCCACGCCGATCAACTGCACGCCGACCAGCCAGCCGCCCAGCACGCCAACCGCGCTAAACACCGACGCCAGCAGCGGCACCGAAATCGCGCCAGCCCAGAAACGTGGCGCCAGCACGCGCTGGATCGGATTCACGGCCATCATTTCCATCGCCGACAGTTGCTCGCCAGCCTTCATCAAACCGATTTCCGCCGTCAGCGACGTGCCGGCGCGGCCGGCAAACAGCAGCGCGGTAATGACCGGACCGAGTTCGCGGGTCAGGCCCAGCGCCACCAGCAGGCCCAGCGATTGCTCGGCGCCGTATTTGTTCAGCGTGTAATAGCCCTGCAGGCCCAGCACCATGCCGACGAACAGGCCGGACAGGGTGATGATCAGCATCGAATAATTCCCGATGAAATGCAGCTGCTCGATCAGCAGGCCAGGACGCTTCAGCAGGCCAGGCGACACGCCCAGCATATTGGCGAAGGTGCGCGCGCCGTAGCCAATGCTCTCAACATAGTCGCGCAGCGGCGCACCCAGGCGGGACAACCAATTCTTGACACTCATACTTGCACTCCCAGGCCCAGATCGTCGGCCAGGGACTTGCCTGGATAGTGAAACGGCACCGGGCCGTCCGCTTCCGCGTTGACGAACTGCTTCACATACGGATCGTTCGACACCATCATCTCGGCCGGCGTACCGCTGGCAACGATCTTGCCTTGCGACAGGAAATAAACATAATCGGCGATGGCAAAGCTTTCCTTGACGTCGTGCGACACCAGGATCGTGGTCGAACCGAGCGCCGTGTTCAGGTTGCGGATCAGGTTGGCGGTAACGCCCATCGAGATCGGATCCAGGCCGGCGAACGGCTCGTCATACATCATCAATTCCGGGTCCAGCGCGATCGAACGCGCCAGCGCCACGCGGCGCGCCATGCCGCCGGAGATCTCGCCCGGCTTCAGCTTGGCGGCATTGCGCAGGCCTACTGCCTGCAATTTCATCAGCACCAGGTTGCGAATCAGCTCTTCCGGCAGGTCGGTATGCTCACGCAGCGGAAAGGCGACGTTCTCGAACACGCTCAGGTCAGTAAACAACGCGCCGTGCTGGAACAGCATGCCCATCTTGCGACGCAACAGATACAAGCCGGAAGTATTCAGCTTGTGGACCACCTGGCCCTGCACCTTGGCATGGCCCCTCTGCGGGGCCAGCTGGCCGCCGATCAGGCGCAACACGGTGGTCTTGCCGCTGCCGGAACCGCCCATCACCGCGATCACTTTCCCCTGCGGGAAGTCCATGTTCAAGCCGGACAGGATTGCGCGCTTGCCATAGGAGAAGTGTAAATCACGGATTTCGACTAGATTAGGCACGACTGAACTCATTTTTTGGAATGCCGTATTGTAGTGCAGAAAGGGCAATGTCTGCTTGGAGCCCCCTTAAGGAGAGGGTAAGTAGCGGATAATACAACACTAATGAACCCAAAGTCAGCAATTTACACCGGGCACTAAATGTTACATTTGCGGCGCCTTGGCTGGGGCGTTTAAATAAAAAAACCGGATACGGTCGGGGATCGCCCATCCGCATCCGGCAGGAATCAGGCCGAGCCTGATACCGCGCTTGAGCTTAGCGTGGCAACTCGGAACTGCCCATCAGGAACTCGTCCACCGCGCGCGCACATTGGCGGCCTTCGCGGATCGCCCATACCACCAGCGATTGGCCACGGCGCATGTCGCCGGCGGCAAATACTTTGGAGATGGATGTTTTGTAGCAGCCTTCGCCATCCGTGCTGGCCTTGGCGTTGCCGCGTGCGTCCTTGTCCACCGAGAACGCGTCGAGGATGTTGGCGACCGGCGAGACGAAGCCCATGGCCAGGAATACCAGGTCGGCTTTCATCTCGAATTCCGAATTCGCCACTTCGGCCATCTTGCCGTCTTTCCATTCGACGCGGCAGGCGATCAGTTTCTCGACCTTGCCGCCCTTGCCTTCCAGGCGCTTGGTGGCCACCGCCCAGTCGCGCTCGCAACCTTCTTCGTGCGACGACGAGGTGCGCAGCTTGGTCGGCCAGTAGGGCCAGACCATCGGCTTGTTCTCCTGTTCCGGCGGCATCGGCATCAGTTCAAACTGGGTGACCGAGGCAGCGCCCTGGCGGTTCGAGGTGCCGACGCAGTCGGAGCCGGTGTCGCCGCCGCCAATCACGACGATATGCTTGCCGGTGGCCTTGATCTGGTCTTTTACCTTGTCGCCCGCATTGATTTTGTTTTGCTGCGGCAGGAAGTCCATGGCGAAGTGCACGCCTTTCAGCTCGCGGCCAGGCACCGGCAGGTCACGCGGGGCTTCCGCGCCGCCAGCCAGCACCACTGCATCAAAATCTTTCTGCAGGTCTTCCGGGAAGATGGTTTCCTTGGCCCAGTTGTTGACGTTGGCCGGGAAGTCCTTGCCGATCAGTACGCTGGTGCGGAAGGTCACGCCTTCGGCTTCCATCTGCTTGACGCGGCGATCGATATGCGACTTTTCCATCTTGAAGTCGGGGATGCCATAGCGCAGCAGGCCGCCGACGCGGTCGGATTTTTCAAATACGGTGACCGCGTGGCCGGCGCGCGCCAGCTGTTGCGCAGCGGCCAGGCCGGCAGGACCGGAGCCGACCACGGCGACTTTCTTGCCGGTCTGCTTGCTTGGCGGCTGGGGGACGACCCAGCCGTGCTCCCAGCCTTCGTCGATGATCTTGTGCTCGATCGACTTGATGCCGACCGGATCTTCGCTAATGCCCAGCGTACAGGCTGCTTCGCATGGCGCAGGGCAGATGCGGCCGGTGAAT
>Ga0308163_10003325_pt1 | contig 13637 bp, 12 predicted proteins | sample PhyTR1_FD_201037 | JGI IMG/M metagenome (GOLD analysis project Ga0308163, IMG submission 201037) | Phyllosphere microbial communities from UC Gill Tract Community Farm, Albany, California, United States - DLSLT.R1 | ecosystem: Host-associated > Plants > Phyllosphere > Unclassified | place: USA... | reverse complement strand
CATCCTGTCGTCGTACTGGCGTGGAGACGACGACATCATCGAGGACATGCAGGACTTCTGGTTCAGGATGGTTGGATGGGCTGCTGTGATTACCTTCGGCCTGAACATCGAAATGTACAAGACGTATGTAGCGCCGTTCGTCATCGGCTTTGGCGATGACCTGGCTAACACGGTGGGCACCGGCTACAGCTCGCAAGCGGCCTTGGACACGATGGCGAACGCCTTCATCCAGTCGTTCATCAAGCTCTACAACGATGCGGACGGCATCAAGCAAACCATCTTCGCGGGCATCGCCATCGTGTCGATGTCCGTGTTCGGCGGCGCCTTCATGGTGATCGCCATCGCCTACGTGATCCTGGCGAAGCTCGCGCTTGGCATCCTGGTCGCGGTCGGGCCGCTCTTTATCGCCGCCGCCTTGTTCCCCGCCACGCGGGACCTGTTCAAGAACTGGACCGGCCAAGTGCTCAATTATGCCTTCATGGTGATGCTTTTTTCGTTCGCCGCGCAGATCGAGATTGCCATGATTAGCAGCAAGATTCCAAGCGAGCTTTCTATCTCGTCGGTGTTCTACGTGTCGCTGGTCTGCCTGGGAATGGTGTTCGTCTCGTTGAACGTTCCAGCGATCGCCGCCGCCCTGGCTGGCGGGATCGGGATTTCAACGATGGTCCGCAAGATTCCAAAGATAAAGATTCCAAACATGCCCGGCATGGGCGGCAAGTCGCCCGCTTCGGGCGGGTCGATCCAGAACGGCAAGGGTAGTTCGTCGCCACAAGGCGGGTCCATATCGGCTGAACAAAAGTGAGAAAACCATGAAAAAGCTCTTTTCCATCTTCGTATGCGTCTTGGTCATGTCAGGTTGCAGCACGCCGCCGCAACCTCCCCAGCCCTCGGGCGACTGGACTCCCGTTAATGCTCCGCTCACCAACAAGGGGTAATGAATATGTCAGCAATTCTTGATAAGGCCAAGGCGTTGACCGGCGCGGCAGGCGACAGCGCCGAGCGCGGCCAAGGCAAGCAGCCCGTCAATATGGACCAGCTTGGCGATTGGTACATGAAACAGGCGCTCGACTTCGAGAAATCGAAGACGGAGGAAAACCGCGCATCGAAAAAGACCGCGTGGCGTGTTGCGACCGGCTCGATGATCCTGGCCGGTGTCGCCATCGTGACGGCAGGGGTGAATATGTTCGTCAACAAGCCGAACCCGCCCGCCGTCTGGAGCCACAACGCGATTACGGGCGAGGTCACGCAGCTTACTACGCTGAAAGAAGGAAAAATCTCGTTCGGCAAAGCGACCGATCTGTACTACCTGCGGCAGTACATCCACTTCCGCGAGTCGTACGACTGGGAAGTGATCCAATCGTATTACGACGCCACGCGGGTACTGTCGTCGGCAAAAGAGGCGGACCTGTACAAGAAAATCTCGGACCCGGCCAACCCGAAATCGCCGGTCAACGTCCTGAAGGACAACTACCGCGTGATTGCCACGGCGGGCACGATTTCGTTCGTGGGCGAAACCGCCCTGGTCTCGTTCTCGAAAAAGATCATCCCGTTGAACGCTGGCCCGACCGACAAGCCGCACACGGAATACTTCCAGGCGACCGTTACCTTCGAGTACGAGAACGCGCCGATGACTGAAAAAGACCGGGGCATCAATGTGCCTGGGTTCAAGGTCACGAGCTACACCGTCGAGCGCGACATCACGAAAAGCGAAGCCGTCACAACCGATGCAGTACCGGGGGGAAATCCATGAAGCCAATCGCCATCACTGCCCTGTTGCTGGGTCTGGCAAGCGCGTTTGCCAATGCGGCGACATCGAGCGATCCACGTATCCGCGTCGAACCCTATGAGTTCGGCCGGTTCGTCAAGATTTATACGAGGGTCGGGGAACCGTCCCTGATTCAGTTCGAGGAAGGCGAACGGATCGTTGACACGCCCGAAGGCATGATGGGCATGGGCGATGCCAAGGCGTGGTCTGTTGGCCCGAAGGGCAGCAACCTCATGCTGAAGCCCAAAGTGGCAACGCCCGACACCAAGCTCTTGATCGTGACGACCCGGCGCACCTACGCGTTCGAGTTCATCTCGATCAAGGCCAAATCGACTGTGCAGCCGACGAACATCCTGCGCTTCGAGTACCCCGACACGGCGCGCCGGGTTGCCGAGGAAAACGCACAGAAGGCCAAGGCGGTCAACGACCGTTTACAGAAGATCGACACGGCCATCAAAGCGGCCGGGCCCGGCACGGTGCGCAATCGCCAGTACATGAAACAAGGCGATCAGGACCTTGCGCCGAGCATGGTCGAAGACGACGGCCGGTTCACCTTCATGCGCTTCGATTCCTCGCGTCCGCTTCCGGTCGTCTACAAAAAACTGCCTGATGGTAGCGAAGCCATCGTGAATTTCCACGTCGAGCCGCAAACCGGGACGGTGGTCGTGCATGAGATAGCGGCCGACTTCATCCTCCGTTACGGCAAGTCGGTCATGGCGATCCGCAATGACGGCTTCAATCCGGCTGGAAAACTCAACGTGCTTGGCACTTCCGAACCAAACGCTGTCCGCTTGCAGAAGGACCCATTATGAATCCGACGCCGAATCCTGTAGTTGAAGACACCAACGAAATCATCGACCGGGACATTCCCGATCTGAAAACCACACGTAAGAAAACGAACATCACGCGGCTGGTGATGGTCGGTGGGCTGTTGTTCGCCCTGGTTCTCGCCGCCCTGGGCATTACGCTGTTCATGAAGCAGCTCGAAAAGAACAAGCAACAGGAGGTGGCGGAAAAGGCGAAGGAACGGCCAAAGACCGCTGTAGCGACCAGCACGGCGGACTTCGATGCCGCTCAAGCGCGCATCAAGCGTGAGAAGGCGCAGGCCGAGGAAGCCGAACAAACGGCGCAGGCTATGGCCGCAGCCAACGCGGCATCGGCAACTGGTAATCCTCGCGGCCTTGCCATGCCAGCGGGCGCTATCGGCGTGACCGCAAACACGCCGCAGGGCGCGCAAGGCATGGCCGGGACCGGAACGGCGCAAGCAGGTGGCGGGACTGGCGGTACGCCCGCCGGCGCGCGCGCCGCCGGCGCCGGTTCGGGCGCTCCGCGAGTGCAGACGGCGGCTCAACGCCGGATGGACGGCGACGTGCTCGTGCAGATGGGCGGCGGGGCTGGCGGTTTCGGTGACGGCCATACCGGCGCGCCGGGCGGAATCCTGCCTGTACGCCAAGTCGCTGCCGAATCGCCGCGTGGCGGTCTGGACGACAAGGTAAAGCCGTCGGTACTGCAAGCCGGAATCGCGGGCCAGCGGCAGGACATGAGCATGCTGCTTCAGCGCGGCACGGCGATCCCATGCGGCGACATCACGAAGATCGTCAGCGAACATTCCGGCATGGTGATGTGCGTGGTGTCGAACGACGTGTATTCGGCCGACGGCAAGGTGTTGTTGATCGAGCGTGGTAGCAAGGCGTTCGGTGAGCGGCGCGAAGTGATGTTGCAGGGACAGGCGCGCATCGCGGCCATCTGGTCGCGGATCGACACGCCGTATGGCGTCTACGTCGATGTGAACTCGCTCGCCACGGACACGCTGGGCGCGACCGGCATTCCGGCCAACGTCGATAACCATTTCGGGCAGCGCTTCGGCGGCGCCGTCCTGCTCAGCCTCATTGGCGACGTTGGGCAAGCGTTAGCGAACCGTGCAAGGGACGGCGGCGGAACGATCACGTTCGGTAACACCTCGACGGCTGGGCAGGACCTCGCAAGCAAGACGCTCGACAACACCATCAACATCCCGCCGACCGGATACGTCAATCAGGGCGAAGCGACGACGATCCTCGTCCTGCGCGATATGGATTTCAGGAGTGTCTATGAACTCGCACGCAAATAACCTGGGCGGCAACGTGCAAGGCTTGGCCGCGCATCCCCAGAACGGTTCCGCTGCGTCGGAACAACGCGCGGTGTCCGGGGAAACCCGGACAGGCCCGATTTTCGCGGACGCGAAAAAAGGTGCCGATGCTCCGCGCCCGGCATTGCGCAATCAACTGGCCGTAGGCGGCGCTTTCGACAAGAGCGTCACCCTGCGCGAAAAGCTGAAGCAGTCCGGCATTCAAGCATTCCTCGATCAGCCTGGACTGACTGAGGTACGAGTGAACCAGCCCGGCACGATCATCACGGAATCGTCGGCTGGCTGGGTAGCGCATCAGGTTCCACAGTGCGACCTGCGCATCCTGAAGGAGCTTGCAAACGCGGCGTCGATCTTTCATGGCGGGACGGCGCTCGATGTGCGTTGCCCGATCAAGCAAGTAACCCTTCCAGACGGTCAGCGGGGACAAATCGTGATACCGCCAGCATGCCAGCCCGAGACGGTCGCGTTGACCTTCCGTATTGCACATGACAAGCGGTTCACGCTTGCCGACTACCTCGACACCGGGCGGCTCTCGAATTTCCGTGACGTGTCGATATTTCATGACGTGCCTGAGGACGTGCATTTGCAGGACTTCGAGCTTGAAATCCTGGCCGCGAAGAATGAACGCGACATGAAGCGTTTCTTCGAGCTTTGCATCGAGCACAGGCTCAACGTCTGCATGTCCGGCAGTACCGGCAGCGGCAAGACGACGTTCATGAAGGCGCTCGCGGACATGGTGCCCAAGGACACCTGCATCATCACAATCGAGGACACCCACGAACTCACGTTGCCGCTGCACTGGAACAAGGTCCACTTGTTCTACGGCGACTTCGTGACGCCCAAGCAGCAGCTTAAAAACTGCCTCCGCATGAAGCCGGACCGCATTTTCCTCACGGAGCTGCGCGGCGACGAAGCGTTCGACTACATCGCCGCCCTGAACACCGGCCATCCTGGGTCGTTGACGACCGCGCACGCCAACGGCCCGCTAGAGGCTTATCAGCGCGTGGCAACGCTGGTCAAGCAATCCGAAATCGGACGCATGCTCGATTGGAACCACATCGTGCGGGAGGTCACGACTTCCATCGACGTGATGTTGCAATTTTCGTTGACCCACATGACGCAACTTTACTTCGACCCGGTTCGCAAAGCGAAGATGATGAGAGGGGATAAAGATGTCTAAGACAGGGAAGTATCTGACGCTGGCCCTGCTGGGCCTTGTCTTCCTGGGCGGCTTCGCGGCCGGGGGCATGTATGCCGGAGGGCGGCTGTTCGCGCACCTCCAGCACATCCCGAGCGAAGCCGTCACGCTCACAACCTTGCCGGATTACTGGGCCGAGTTCGGCCACATCCGCAAGGTCAAGCAATCGCTTTTCCTGGGCGCGCTCGCGGCGGCCGCCGTCTTCTTGGTGCCGGTGGCGATTGTCGTCATGGTCCTGACGAGTGGCCCCGGCCGCAAGCTGCACGGCGCCGCGCGCTGGGCGACTAAGGCCGAAATGCACAAGGCCGGGCTACTCGGCAAGCCGTCGAGCAAATGGCCCGCGATCATCGTCGGTAAGATCGGAGACCAGTTCCTGCGCTACTACGGCAAGGAATTTCTGAGCCTTGCATCGGCCACCCAAGGCGGGAAGGGGGTAGGGTGCGTGATCCCGAACCTGCTGTTCTATCCGCACTCGCTCATCAACCTCGACCTGAAGCTGGAAAACTGGAAGATCACATCGGGTTTCCGCTCGCAGAACGGTCAAGAGTGCTTCCTGTTCGCACCGGGACAAGAGGATTTCCGTTCGCACCGCTTCAATCCGCTTGCGTACGTCCGGCCCGAATACGAGTACCGCATCAGCGACATCCAGAACCAAGCCGTGTTGTGGTATCCGATCAAGAGCGAAAAGGACCGCTTTTTCACTGGTAACGCTCAGACCCTGTTCATGGGCCTTTGCCTGTACATGATGGAGACGCCGGACGAACAGGTGTCGATGCCGAACCTGCTGAGTCTGGCAACGCCTGCAACCGGCGAGCCGCTGGGCAAGTGGATCGAGGCGAACATTCAGGCCCGCGAACAGAAGGACAGCCCGGCCCCGCGCCTCTCCGTCGAATGCGTTGACGCCCTGCGCACGTATTCCAGCCTGTCTGAAAAAGCACAGGGCGACATCCTGGGCACGTTCTTGGAGCCGCTGAAGATCTTCCGCGATCCGGTATTGGCCGCTGCCACGGCCGGGAACGATTTCGACCTGCGCCAGATTCGCCGCAAGAAAATGTCGATCTACATCGGCATGACGGCGGAAGACCTGGTGCGCTACTCGGTGCTGATGAACGTTTTCTTTTCCATTGCGATCAACCAGAACACGAAGACGCTCCCCGAGGACGACCCGACGCTCAAGTATCAATGCATGCTGCTGCTGGACGAGTTCACGGCCCTCGGCCGGATCACGATCATCCGCAAGGCGATTGCGATCATGGCCGGTTTCAACATGCGTCTGGTCCTCATCTACCAGAACAACTCCCAGATCGCCGGACAAGAGGACGGCTACGGGACTGAAGGCGCACAGACCCTGCTCAGCAACTGCACGACCAAGCTGCTCTATCAGCCGGACGATCTCAAGGACGCCGAGGAATACTCGAAGCTTCTCGGGTACGACACGGTCAAGAACAAGAGCCGGACCCGCCAGCTGGACAAGGCGGGCCGCAGCGAGAACGAAAGCGACCAGAAGCGGGCCTTGCTGCTCCCGCAGGAGCTGCGCGAGCTGGGATTCAAGAAAGTCATCGTGTTGAAGAAGAACACGAAGCCGATCCTGGCCGACAAGATCATCTACTACGAAGACCCGGCCTTTGAAGGACGGATCAGCCTGCCGCCGCCGACCGTGCCTGTCCTGACCATCGTACGCACCACGCACCGCGACCGCGTGCTGTTGCCTGAAGAACTCGCCACGACCGAAGCCGAAGACATCGTGAACAGCCGGGAAATCCTGGCGGCGATCAGCGAAGCCATCGGCTTCGACTTCGCAGCGTTCGATGCGAGCGTTGTTGATGAAGATGATGAAAACACTTTGGCGGTAGCCGCCTAACAAGGAGCCTTACACATGAACAGCATCGAAGTCACCACGAGTCCCGAAGTCACTCCCGCAGCGCCGAAGAACGTCCAGAAGGAAGCTGCTCCATTGCGACTGTTCTACAAGGAAAAGCAGGACGCGGGCTATACGCTGCATCAGGAAAGCGCGGACTTCCAGCGCTTGATGAAAGAGGCGGTGAAGCTGCAAGAAAAGGGCCGCGACATCCTGCTCAACGAGCGGGACAACCCGAACATCGTCCATGCCAAGTCGAACCGTGAGAATGACGTGAACGTCGGTCGCGTCATCGAACCGGCCAGGGCGCAGGACGGCTCGTACAAGAAAGGTCCGGGCGACGTGGTGTTGGCAAGCTTCTTTGAAAAGCTGCCTCTGGACACCAAGGCGTTCGACGCCCGCCAGCCTGTCACGCAAGAACCCGCCAAACCGACTACGAGCCTCGACAAGACGCCTGCCGAGGTCGCAGCACCGGAACAGCCAGCCGCGCAGAAAAACGCCGCCAAGGCCCAGGAAACGGCCGAGAAATCGACCGACGAAGCCAAGGGTTCCAAACCGATCCTCAGCAAGACCGGCTACGACTTGCCGGAAGGCGTTTTGAAGGCATACCAAATCCATGAAGGCAAGTTTAAGGAACACGGCTCCGACACCATCCGGTTCGAGGATCACGGCAAAAAGCTTTCGACCAAGATCGAAGACCCGCAAGTCATCCGGCACATGATCGAAGTGACGATTGCCAAGAACTGGGGCACTCTCGAACTGAAGGGCACAGACACGTTCCGGCAAATGGCATGGCTCGAAGCCAGCGCAAACGGCCGCGAGACGACGGGCTACAAGCCGAACGAACGCGACCTCGAACAGCTCGAACAAGTGAAGCGCGAGCGCGGCCAGAACGCCAATCAACCCACGATGACGGGCGCGGCCGACAAGGCCAAGGAAAACACCGTCGAGGTCGTTGCTTCGCGCGAGCGTAGTACGCCCGCACCTGAAGCCGCCAAGTCGGCCGCGCCTGAAAGCCAGCCGGACAAGAAAGACCCGGCCCCGGCTGCTGCCGCGACCGTCGCGGCCAAAGTGGACGCGAAGGCGGCGCCGGATGCCGTCTCGGTGGACCAGTCGGCAACCGCGCGCATCGAGACCGGCCGCTTGATCGAGCACGGCTCCGCGAAGTACAACTTCGACCCCAAGGAAAAGGAGAGCTACTACGTCAAGCTGGAAACGGACAAGGGCGAAAAGGTCATCTGGGGCAAGGACTTGCAACGGGCGATGGGCGAGGCCAACACCAAGCCGGGCGAGACCGTTTCGCTGACGCTGAAGGGCGCCAAGGACGTTGAAGTCGAAGCCAACATTCGCGACAAGGACGGCAACGTCGTCGGCAAGCAGACCATCGAGGCGCAGCGGAACAAGTGGGAAGTGAACGCGGCCGACCTGGGCATCACGCGCACCTTGTCGAAGGATGAACAGCTACGCGTCGACGCGGCCCTCAAGGTATTGGGCAAGACCATCGCCAAGTACCCGGAAAAGGAGCGGGCCAACGTCCTGGCGAAAGTGGGTGATGCCATCAACAAGGGCGAAATCAACCTGCCTTCCCCAAAGGTCACGGTACGTTCGCCGGTCGAAAAGCCGACGCCTTCGCCGTCGCGGGACATGGCAAAGGAACAGGTTAGGTCCCGTTAATTTCGCGTCCGCGAAAAAGTAGTGGTGACACAAACGCCGCCTGGCCACCGCCGCGGCGTCACCAAACCTTCCCATCCATAGGAATCACGATCATGCTGAAGAAAAAAACCTTGGCTTCGATGACGATTGCACTGTCCGCGCTTGGCTTCAACAGCGCGCAGGCGCAAGAGATGAATAGCATCACGCAACTGGCATGCGAGGCCGTTCTATGCCTTTCGACACCCGACCGGCCCGCCGAGTGTGCGGCGTCCATATCCCACTATTTCGGCATTGTGATGAGCAAGCCGTGGAAGACGCTTCAAGCGCGTAAGAACTTCCTGAAGCTGTGTCCGGACGTGAGCGAAGCCGACGCAAACAAGGCGGCAGCAGCGGCCACGGCGCAGAACGAGCCGACCGGACAGCACGCGCCGCCCCCGGATGCCGTAGAACGCGGCGGCGATGAGACGTTAGAAGCTGCGAAAAGAGATTGAAGCTGCAAAAGCAACAAACCCGCCATAAGGCGGGTTTGTCTGGAATGGGGGTGGTCCCGCAAGCAGGACCAGAAACTACCTAGTGTCATCACCAGTATGGAGGCTGGGAGAGGACTTAACATAGGGCTGCAAACGGAGTATATCATCATGATCGAAAATGATCAAAGATGAGGCGCAATGAACTGGACAGAACTAGAAAAACATTTCTCCACTGCAAGAGTAGGTCGCTACCTTTCATCGTGCGGTAACGACGAAACCCGAGCTGCACAAGCCTACATCGGCAACATGCTCTTGAGCGAAGCCACGATGCCAATGCTAAGTACGCTCGAAATCGCTTTGAAGAACAGTATTGACCGTCGCTTGACCACGCTCTACAACCGTTCAGACTGGTGGGAAGCCTGGAGAGGAAACGAAGACTTTAACTGGCAACTTCAGCAAGTCGCCAGTGCTAAAGAAAAGCTACGCCGTCACCGTGAACCCGCTACACCTGGCAAGATCATTGCAGAATTAGCATTTGGCTTTTGGAGTTCATTATTCAACGCTTCGTTTCAGATGGAGCTATGGGGAACCCTTCGACTCGTGTTTCCACACTGCCCGAGGGTTCAACGTCAACGTGGCACAATTTCCTCTGCACTGTCGCAAGTCAGAGAATTTCGTAACCGGGTTTTTCACCATGAACAGATTGTGTGGCTCACCCCTCCAGTCCTAGACGTTCATGCAAAGTGCAATGAGGTGTTGCAATGGATCGATCCGCAGCTACCTCCTTGGCTCGCCCAATATGACCGATTTCCTGCTGTCTGGGCTGGCATGCAGCCGATTTAGCTGGTTTAGCCGATTCATACGGCCTGCTTCCTGCTGCGCTGGTTCGATTTGAGCGATTAAGCCGATTTTCGTATCATAAAGACAGAACCGGACATTTAAACAATGCAGACGGGGGCGGCTCAAGTCCCGACGAATGTCGGGATGCCGCCGAAGGACGGCACCCCCTGTATCGCGGGAGCATGTAGGGGCGGGTTTGGCCGGGCCGACCCTGGCCAGCCCCGATGCGACCGGCCCGCGACCTCGACGGACCTAGAACCCGCTGTAGTGGTGACAGGATCTCGGCGCCGGCGCGCTGCAGGCGTCACCAAGGATGGTGACAGCGATCGCGCACCTGGTCGCGCCTGGTGTCACCAGTCCGCCAGTACCCAGAAAGTGCTGATCGCCAACGAATAGCGTGACGCGTCACACAAAGGAAACATCATGACTGACTTGAGCACGCTGAGACTGGTCCTAAATCGAATCGCGGTTAGCCACGCGGTCGATCCTGAATGTCTCAGCATAGGCGACAAGGGGGCCGTTTTTTATCGCAACGGTGATGAATTACTGTGCCTATGCCAGCGTGGAAGCCACTACTGGATAGAAATCGAGTCAGAGATAGTTGCGGGTCAGCTCATCGAGCGCGCAGCTCGTGGGTGACTAGAACACGCTTGGTACAGTTATCTCGAACCATTTGTCGGCGTTACCAAAATCAACAAGGAATATTCGCCGGAAGGGATGCGCAAGCGGAGGGTCGCTCTCCATAGTAAAACCCTTGTAGTCTTCAGCTTCCATGTTGATGTCAACATAGTTGACCAACACAAGCCACCATTCATCATACCGGCCTAAAACCGGCGCAACTTTGGCTGCTTTTTCCTCAATACAAAAGCGCAGGTTTCGTTCAACTTCGGCTAAGACCGCCCCGAGTGGGTCGCCGTCTGCACTACCTATCAGCTGGAAAAAATTACCTGTGTCCTTCCCCGCACGCTCAAGATCGACTTCAAATTTTTCGCCAAATTTCAGCTTAGCATTAGCACGCGATGACGCTCGTTTGAACTGGTCGAGTTGCTTAACAACTTCATCCTTCAAGCTGTTCCACTCTAGGGGCCGACGGAACTCCATGAACACATACCAAGACTCACCGTTGATTGATGGGCCGAACGTCGCCAGGAGGTTGCGCATCCTATGCCACATGCGGATTGCGACGTTCTCGTAACCGTGTCGCTCTCCGTCAGGGTAAACGTAGTTCTGATTCAGACGCCTAACCTCTACACCAATTCGACCGTCTAGCCGGAAATCCGGAGTGACGTTGCCATCTGGCTCATGCTTTACCGCTCCCATGTTCAAGGATTGTAGGAACCTGCACGCAATCGCTTCGTCGCGGTTTTTTATGTCGTCGCAGTTTGACACCTCATCGTTCATAGATCGCGTCCTTCGCACCCTACAGCGCAGCTATAGCTTGTCGAGTAGGGTTCATAGTGGTGACTGAAATCGAGTACCTGGTTGTCCCAAATGTCACCATACATCAAGTGCGTTTGGTGACTGGAAAAATTCTCGAGACCTGCCGGCGCGTCACCAACGACCTGCAAAGCTTGGTGACGCCGCGGTGGATCCGATCGCGGGGACGCGTCACCAAACCTTACCGTTCCCGGTCCTGCTCTTGCTTCTTGCTGCGATCCTGCGATGGCGTCGGCGTGGTCGGTGCCGGACTGGTAGGGCCAAGTCCCGTCGATGGCGTTTCGACCGTCTTCGACGCACGTTGCGCCGTCACGAAGTCACGGCCAAGCTCTCGATGTTCGGTCTTGCGAGCACGTTCGGACGCCAGTTCGGCCGCGCGCTGCTCCCGCATGCTTTCCAGACGCTTGTTCTCAAACGTGACCTTTACGCCAGCCTCGGCCGCGACGAGGGCCGTACGCTCCTGATAATCCTTTGGGCCGGAAAGGATGATGATGCTGCCAAACTTCGCCTCTGCGAGCCTCAAACCAGCCTCGATGGCGAAGCGGTCGGTTTGCAACATCATCAGCTTTGATCCGCGATCCTCGATGATCGCGCGTCCACCAAGCGAATACACCACGTCGCCGTTCATGTGGACACGGAATTTCATATCCTTGCCACGGTAGAAAATGCCGTTGGCTTCAGGATGCGATGCGTGCGCCGAAATCGAACCGCCTTCGTGCACGCTGCGCTGTGTCCCTGCGCGCGCCATGCGGCGCAGCTCGGCCAGCGCATCAGCGTTGCCGGTTTCGGCCAGGGCGTGAAGGAAAGTCCGGTACTGGTCCGACACCGGCGTGCGAAGCTGCTGACGCTCGACCCGGATGTCTCCACTCAATGTTCGCTCGGCCGCTACATACGTCATGCGCGCGACCGAATCGGCCGATTTACGCGAGTGGGGGAGGCCCGCCCGCGCTTCCCGCTTGTCACGCTCAAGCGCTCGTTTGAGCGCGTCTCGGCGCTCTCGCTCGCTGGCGAACTGGCGTGTCCAAAGCTCCCGCTGTCCGCCTCGGCTCTTGCGCTCGTTCTGGAATTGCCGCCATAGGACAGGGGAGGGCGATTGCATCGGCCCCTGGACAGAGAGGCCGCTAGTCTGGTCGCGGTACGCCGACCGGAGGATGTCCGCCGACTCGGACCACGATAGCCGCATTTCACGCGTCAAGAAATCTGACACGTTCAGTTTCCGATTGCCGCAGACGATACGAGCGCTGCCGTCTTGAGCTACCGTTACCTCGTACTTGTCCACCAGCAGACCGTGGGAACGCGAAAGCTCCGAAAGGAGACGACTTGCGTCTAGCCGATGCTTAATCTCTTGGAATTCCTGCACGTCCGAGTTGGCCGCGATCTGGCCGCGCTCGCGCAGGTCGCGCGCGTGCTGGCTCAAGGTGGAATCCACGGCCCGGCCAGTCGCGCCTACTCTTCCGCCTCCGCGCTGGCGATTGCGATCCCGTCGCAATGCGTCATTGCCACTGGTTCTTCCGTGCTCCAGCTTATCAGGTGCATGATCCGGCAATAGCACTTCACGCTGGCCGCCATCGCGTACCACATCGAGGCCGGGCACTCTTGGCACACGGTTGAGGGTTCTGGTCGCCTCGAATCGGGTAATTGCGATAGTGTCGTGCTTCCGACTTGCGGTAAAAGCTCGCTGCCGTCTGGTGAGGTCGCTAGCTCCGGCTCGTCCGGCTCCGCTTCCTCGGCCGGGAGTACGTCCAGCTCCGAACTGCTGCTGCCCTTGTTGTCCGGGTAATCCTGGCCCATCATCTCGTCCATCGACACCGCTCCCATGTCGCCCGTCTCGTTCATGTAAGCGAGCGGGTCCGGGTCCTGCATCCCGTCCATCAATTCCTCGTCCAAGCTGCTTGAATCCGTAGACGTGCTCGAAGGCGTTTTTTCTAAATCGTTCTGGCTCATTTTGAGGCTCCTTGAATTTCTCGTAAAAGCGCGCGGCTCTATCATTTAGGATATTTTGCTTTTCCTCGAACGTAGAATCCTTGTACGCCTTATATAACTTGGAATTACCGCTATTAATATATTTGACTTCAAAAGCCCTAAGCTTGTACCACTCATCGAGCGCGTTGGTAATGTTCTCAGGGTCTCGGCGTGCTATTCCTTCCACTTCGTACTTGCGCACGACCTGGGCGAACATCGCCTCTCGCTTATCTGAATTACTCAACTCGATAAACTCTTTTGAAAAGACATACTCTTTAAGATTCACGCCTTTGGAATTACCCTCTGGCTTTACGTTCTGGTACTCG
>Ga0308163_10003323_pt1 | contig 13645 bp, 11 predicted proteins | sample PhyTR1_FD_201037 | JGI IMG/M metagenome (GOLD analysis project Ga0308163, IMG submission 201037) | Phyllosphere microbial communities from UC Gill Tract Community Farm, Albany, California, United States - DLSLT.R1 | ecosystem: Host-associated > Plants > Phyllosphere > Unclassified | place: USA... | reverse complement strand
GGCGGCAAGAACATAACAAGTGGAAGCAGTGATTCAAGCGGCACGAAGATCCCTGTAGCAGCAATCGGAGGTTACGACGGTCGCGAAAGCAGCGGCTCCGACAACACACCTTCCTGAGCAAGACAATCCACAAGCTGCGCGCTCAATACTTGTTCGTCTTGGGGTTCGGTAAAGATCAATTCCAACCGCGAGTCCTTGCGCCACTCGCTCGGCGCCCACGCCAAGGCACTGCCCTCCAGCGCATTGGCCGACACCCAACCGTTCAGGCTGTGGATAACCAGTTTCGCGCGGCGCCAATCAAGGCCATCAAGCCAGCGCTGCACGTTTTCGACGTCGAATATGCGATGCGGATGCCAGCGCCAGCCGATGCTCCAGCCTTCAGCCTGGCCCTGGCTCAGGCAAATCGGCGCCATGGGGTCTGTCCAGACGGCGGGCAGTTGCGCCAACGTTTTAGGCGCAACGAAGTTATCCACACCCTCAACCGCCCGTGCCTCGATCCCCGGTAGCCGATCAAGTGGCAGCGCGCCCGACTCGCTCCAGACGCTCGGGCGCGCAGGGAGCGACTGAAGAATTGTTCGCCGGCTTTGAGTGCTCAAACCTTCCGATTTGTTGAGCACCAGCAAACCCGCGTCAGCCAGCGCATCTTGCTGAGTGTTCGGCAAGGCCCTCCCGGCCAGAAGTGCCTGCGCATCAAGCACGATAACGCTGGGCTGAACCGTCAGGACACCCATCCAGGGCGCTTCGCGCAGTTGCGCCATCAGTTGAACTGGATGTCCCAACCCAGACGGTTCAATAAACAATCGATCAGGCCGCGCCTTGCGCAACAGCCGCCCTAACCCGACCTGGAACGGCGCGCCATTGACGCAGCACAGACAGCCACCAGCCACCTCGCCAAGTGCGATACCATCCTCAGCCGTGGTGAGAAGCGCCGCATCGAGACCGATCTGGCCGAACTCGTTGATCAGGACCGCCCACCGTTCATGCGCCGGTTTCTGCGACAGCAGGTGTTTGATCAGACTGGTCTTGCCCGCACCCAAAGGGCCAGCGATGACATGGGTAGGAATGTTCTGCAGCATGTCCGGCCATTCTTGAACGCCGCTCCCGAAACGAGCGCAGACGGAGGTAATCAATGCGAGCAATCTGGCTGCCCGCGCGGCTGGCGTTGGTGCTATTGGCCGCAGTATCGGGCCAGGCGTGGGCCGAGTCCTGCATGGTTCACAGTCAGGGTGAACGAGTGGACGTGAAGGTCTGTCAGGAAAATCTCAACATCCCGCCTGAACTGTTCCACGACGGTTTCTGCAAACCTCAGCTGAAAGATCAGACGGTCGAAGTCACCTACGCAGACCAGTGCCCGACGGGTTCATTCGGCCAGTGCAGCAACGCACAAGTCGCCAATATGCCCTATCGGCAGAATATTCACTATTACGGCGTGGCCAGCGATGCGGCCTTCCTCAAGCCGTTCTGCGAGCAGCAGAGCAAGGGCGTCTGGAAGGCTCAATGAATCGTGATGAGCGCACACCGTAGCAGTGCGGCTTGTCGGTGGCAGTGGTTTCAAGGACGCTGCGCCGGCACGCCGTGCGGCTAGGGGAACCTCTGCTACGCAGCCTCGTGCCAGTCACCAAACGGATCGGTCAGCTGAGCCCATCCCTCCACCCCCGCCGTCATCTCGACGTCCGTCAGCAGACAGGCATCCAGATCAGCGGTGAGCTGCGCAAAGTCGATGTTCTGACCGATGAACACCAACTCCTGCCGGCAGTCGCCACTCTGCGCGACCCAGCTGCGCATGATCACTTCGGTACTTTCTTCATCCTGTGGCCAGTGATCCTTGGGCACGAACCGCCACCAGCGACCCGCGAAGCCATAGCGCATCAGCCCGCCCGCCTGGGACCAGCTCCCCGCTTCTTGATGCTTGTTCGCCAGCCAGAAAAAGCCCTTGGAGCGCAGCAGCTTTCCGTTGGTCCACTCAGCGTTGATGAAGTCGAAAAACCGCTGCGGATGAAACGGACGACGTGCACGGTACGCCGTCGAAGCGATTCCGTACTCCTCTGTTTCCGGCACATGTTCGCCCCGTAGCGCCTTGAGCCAACCCGCCGCCTGGGCGGCACGTTCGAAGTCAAAACGGCCTGTATCGAGTATCTTGTCCAGCGGCACCGCGCCCATCACCATCGGCAGGATCTGCGCCTGACTGTTAAGCCGCGCAAGGATCGCCATCAACTCCTGACGGTCGCTGGCGCTGATCAGATCTATCTTGCTGATCAGAATCACGTCTGCAAATTCGACCTGCTCGATCAGCAAATCAGTGATCGAGCGCTCATCTTCTTCTCCCAGCGTCTCACCACGGGTGGCCAGACTCTCGGCTGCCTGATAGTCCTGCAAGAAATTCAACCCGTCGACCACCGTCACCATGGTGTCGAGCCGCGCAACATCGGCGAGACTCTGTCCGTTCTCGTCACGAAAGGTAAAGGTCTCGGCCACAGGCATCGGCTCGGAGATACCGGTGGATTCGATCAGCAGGTAATCAAAGCGCCCGTCGTTGGCCAAGCGGCTGACTTCTTCCAGCAGGTCCTCGCGTAAGGTGCAGCAGATGCAGCCATTGCTCATTTCCACGAGCTTTTCTTCGGCGCGATTCAGGCTGACGTCACGCTGAACTTCGCTGCCGTCGATGTTGATTTCGCTCATGTCGTTGACGATGACAGCGACGCGCAGGTTTTCACGATTACGCAGCACATGGTTGAGCAACGTGCTTTTACCGGCGCCAAGAAAGCCGGACAGAACGGTAACGGGGAGGCGGTTCATGGAGGTCTCATCAGGTAGCAGGTTCAGGTGCTATTTTACGTTATAGTATAACATACATACCTGCTAACATTTTTTACAGGGGCCGCTCAATGGTCAGGGTTTTCACCGTTTTTGCCGGGTATGTTCTGCTGCTGAGCACGCCGGTATTGGCGGCACCGCCGACACCCAAACTGGATCAGGCGTTGTGTACGCGCAGCGCGACGCTGCTGGCGTGCATCGATGCCTACGACAATAGCTACAGCGTGGCGATGTCGGGCACGACGATGTACCTGCGCGGTTATGAAAGCGCAGACAAACGCCACTGGGCGCAGACCAACAGCCGTTATGGCTCGATGACGTTTTTCACGGGACTGGCCTCGGATGGCGAAGCCTGGGTGGGGTACATCCAGAAGGTGGGCTGGACGACGATCAGCCGAGCGTCCAGCTCCAGCGGCACCCGGAGCAAAATCACCTGCGACCGCGTGATGGGCTGTCGATAGTGCGCTTGTAACAGCCCGGCTTGCTGCCAGTAGCGATCCAAAAGAGGCAACCGCCGGCAAAACCAGACTGCTGCGGGTATGAATCAAACGATCTGCTGTGCCTTCTGCTCCTGCCGCCAGGCCACGAACGAACCCGACGGCGGGTTGCGCTCGAAATACTGCTTCATGCCATCGAACAAGCCGTCAGCGACCGCCTGTTGATGACGTGCCGTCACCAGCCGCTGGCTGTCGCGGCTGTTGGAGATGAAACCGGTCTCGACCAGAATCGATGGCACGTCTGGTGATTTAAGTACGGCAAATCCGGCCTGCTCCACACGCTTCTGGTGCAGGGTGGTGACGCCTTCCAGACTGCCCAGCACCGAATGCCCCAGTTGCAGACTGGCTGCGATGGTGGCGTTCATCGACATGTCGAGAATCACGCCCGCCAGCATCGGGTCCTTGTCTTTCAGGTTCAGCAGACTGTTGGCGCCAATCAGGTCCGCGTCGTTCTCACGCTGGGCCATGAAGCGGGCTGTGGCTGATGTCGCACCGTTCTCAGACAGCGCAAACACCGATGCGCCTGAGGCAGTGAGCCTTGGCGCTGCATCCGCATGAACCGAAATGAACATGTCGGCGTTGTATTTACGCGCGATGTCGACGCGCTTGCGCAACGGCACAAAGAAATCATCGTTGCGCACCAGGCGCACGTCATACCCCTTCTCGCGCTTCAACCGCTTGGCCAGCATTTGGGCGATAGACAGCACGACGTCTTTCTCACGCTCGCCCTTGGAACCAATGGCACCGGGATCTTTACCGCCATGACCGGCGTCGACCACCACCATGATGTCGCGCTTGGGATGAGCTTTATCAACAATGGGAGCAGGCGGTTCCTTGGCCAGCGCCGCTGGGGCAGCGGCCAGTTGCACCGGCGCATGAGCGGCGATGTCGTGGGTCAGGTCCAGAACCAGCCGATTGCCCTGCGCACCTTCTGGCCCGAGCAGGAAACTGTTGAGCTGCACCGGCGAGGCGAGGTCCAGCACGATGCGGGTATCACCTTGTCCGAAATGCCCGGAGCGAATCGACTTGATCGCGGTGTTCTCCAACGCAAGCTGGCTAAAGTCGCCCTCCAGCCGCGCGCCACTGATGTCGATGATGATGCGCTCCGGCGCGCTCAGCGTGAAGGTCTTGTACTGCACCGGGCCACTGAGATCGAAGACGAGCCGTAGTTTGCTATCGGAACGCCACAGTCGGGCATTGCGAATCTGTGTCGCGTTGACAGAGAAGGGAAGCGCGAAGGCGGCGCTGGCCAACAGCATATTGAGCAGCATCTGACGTCGGTGCATGAATCGCTCCGAGATAGGTGAGCACCAGGGCTCAGGGTAAACACGAAAATATTGGTAACAATATAACATGCCCATCAAATCGCGAAGATGAAGGTTTTGATAAGAATGGTAGGGGGTTTTCTCTTTAAAACAAAGGGTAAGGGCAAAAAACTCAGGTGAAACAATAAGACGTTCCACGTGGAACATAATCCGTATTTTGAGGCCAGACATGAAAATGCCCCGGCTAGCGGGGCGTTCAGACGAACGGTAGATCTCTATCTGGCTGTCAAGTCCGCGGTTTGACCGTGCCGCAGTTCTGGCCCAGCCACACGGCCTTGGTGTCCATGCTGCCGTTCTGCTGTTGACCGGTTGCGTTGAAGGATCCGATGACGTGGGTGGTGAATTGCCGATCGCTGAGGAACTGAGCGGTGCCGGTGCCTTGCGCGCGCGGGCAGCTGAACTTGAATTTCCAGGTCGGCCCATTGCGATCGGTAATCTGCTGGTTACAACCGGTCTTTGGGTCGGTCAGCGGAATCTGATCATTCTTCACCTGCTCCGGTGTCAAGCAGACGCGCACACCCTGGCCACCCAACGTAATACCTTGTTTTGCCAGCATTTGCTCCATGGCGGCACGTTGCTGAGGCGCCATCATTTGCAGTTGTGCAAGCATCACCTGCATGTCGGGCATCTGCTGCCCGTCGACCTGCATGTTGCTCGACGTTAATTCCCACAAGCCGGGCTGAAGCACTTGTGCCTGGGCAAAAGGCGCAGCCAGACAAACCATCAACGCCAGTACGCGCTTTTTCATGAACCTGATTTCCTTTGCTCTGAAGCCGTTTGATTGCGGCCAACGACTCAACCACGCGTCGCGGCGATGTCGCTTAGACGGTAAATCCCATAGCCAGTTGCAGCCAGAAGAAAATAGCGACAATCCCGACGCGCTGTGGTCTGTTAGACACCTACGCCTCTCGTACAAGGTTGCGCATGGATTATCACAGCCCGTATTTCTTTGGCTATTTGCTCGGCTTCACTCACCTGCTCGGCATCGTAGCAGCGATTCACGCCCTGCTCACGGTGCGCACCGCTCAAGGCTCCATTGCTTGGGCGATGCCGTTGATCTTTATCCCCTACTTCACCCTAATCCCCTACCTGGTGTTTGGCCGCAGCACCTTTGATGGATACATCAAAGCGCGCCGTCAGGCGAACGACGAGATGCGCACCGCCATCGCGGACTTCAACTGGAAGCCCTGGATTGAAGAGGCAGTCGCCGCACGACGTTCAGAGGCGTATGAATCATTGCGCGCGATGCCCAAGCTGGGTCGCATGCCGTGCCTGGCCAATAACGAGGTGAAGTTGCTGATCAACGGCGACGCGACCTTCACGGCCATCTTCGATGCGATCCGTGCAGCGAAGCGCGTGGTGTTCGTGCAGTTTTTCATCATTCATGACGACGACCTGGGCCGCCGCTTGCAATCACTGCTGTTGGAAAAAGCCGCGGAGGGCGTTGAAGTGTTCGTGCTCTATGACCGCATAGGCAGCCATGCGCTGCCCGCCCGTTACATCGAGAAGCTGCGCTCGGGCGGGGTGCAAATAAAGGCATTTGCCACGCGCAGCGGCTGGCTCAATCGCTTCCAGATCAACTTCCGCAACCACCGCAAAATCGTCGTGGTGGACGGTGTGACGGGCTTTGTCGGCGGGCACAACGTCGGCGATGAATACCTTGGCCTCAAACCACCTCTGGCGCCTTGGCGAGATACCCATGTCGCCATCGTCGGCCCGGTGGTGGCGTGTTTGCAGGAATCATTTGCCGAGGACTGGTTCTGGGCGACCCGCCAGTTGCCGCCGCTGATCCTGCCCGACAGCTACCCGGAAGATGGCGTGCTGTGCCAATTCCTGGCAACGGGACCAGCTGACCGGCAGGAGACCTGTTCACTGTTTTTCGTGGAAGCCATTCATGCGGCAACAGAACGGGTCTGGATTACCACGCCCTATTTCATCCCCGATGAAGCGGTATCTGCCGCGCTGCGGCTGGCGGTGCTGCGTGGCGTCGATGTACGGCTGCTACTGCCCTCTCGACCGGACCACTACACGGTATATGCCGCGTCCAGTCTGTTCGCGTTCGAGGCGGTGCGCGCGGGCGTGAGGATGTTCCGCTACAAACCCGGCTTTCTGCACCAGAAAGTGGTGCTGGTGGATAACGCGATCTCTGCGATTGGCAGTGCGAATCTGGACAACCGCTCGTTTCGGTTGAATTTCGAGCTGATGCTGCTGACAGTGGACGAAGACTTTGCGCGGGAGGTCGAGACGATGCTGACCGATGACTTCGCCCAGGCCCACGAAATTTCCATCGAAGAAAGCAAGGAAACGCACCATCTACAGCAATTGGGGATGCGGGTCGCGCGGCTCATTTCTCCGATTCTTTAAGGGGTCGGCGCACTGATTATTGTAGTAGCCGGCTTGCTGGCGAACCGTTCAGGTCGAACACATAAAGGCTGAGTGTTGCACCGCGTTCGCCAGCAAGCCGGCTCTTACAAGGTACGCATGGCGATCAGGCATCGATCACAAGAACGCCACCGCCGGCAAGCCGGACTGCTACGGGTCAACCGTGGCGTCAGGGATACAAGTCATCCCGCGTCAGCGGCAGGTCGTGGCTGCCATCGGCCCGGGGCTTCACGGCCAGGATCTGATGCAGGTTGATCCAGCCCTTGGAGAACGCATACGCGCACCCAGCCAGATACAACCGAAAGATCCGCAACGCCTGCTCCGGCACCATGGCTGCTGCGACGTCCAGTTTCTCTTCCAAGCGCAGGCTCCAGTGATCAAGGGTCTTGGCGTAATGCAGGCGCAGGCTTTCCACGTCGACCACCTCAAGACCCGCTTCGCTGATGAAACCCGTGATCATCGCCAGGTGCGGCAGCTCGCCGTTGGGAAATACGTAGCGATCAATGAAGTCACCCGCGCCGCGACCCACCGGACGACCGTCCGTGTGCTTGGCCGTGATGCCGTGGTTCATCACCAGGCCACCCTCCTTCACTGCGCCAAACAGGCACTTGGCGTACAGATCGAGATTGGCGTGGCCGACGTGCTCAAACATGCCGACACTCACGACCTTGTCGAAACGACCGTCCTGAGGCAGATCCCGGTAGTCGAGCAACTGCAGCTCGACGCGGTCCTCCAGGCCTTCGGCTTTCACCCGTTCCTGGGCCAGCGCCAACTGTTCACGACTCAAGGTGATGCCGAACACCTTCACGCCATATTCGCGCGCAGCGAAGCGCGAAAGACCACCCCAGCCACAGCCCACATCGAGCAAGTACTCGCCGGGCTTGAGGCGCAGCTTGCGACACAAATGGTGGAATTTGTCCTGCTGAGCCTGCTCCAGCGTTTCAGTGCCGGTCTTGAAGTACGCGCAGGAATAAACCATGTCCCGGTCAAGCCAGAGCCGGTAGAAATCGTTGGAGAGATCGTAGTGGTAGGAGATCGACTTGGCGTCGGTTTCCTTGTCGTGCTCTGTGCGAGTCGGAACGACATCGTCGTCTTCATCGGCCAACGCCGCCGTCAGCTCATCGCAGACGCGCATGACTTCGCTGATCGAACCTTCGAGCTCCAAGCGGCCTTCGACGAAGGCGCTGCCCAGCAAGTCGAGGCTGGGGTGAGTGAAATCGGACACCAGCGAGGGATCCTTGACGACAATCGTAACGCTAGGGTCGGCCCCCAGTTCGACTTCATTGCCATCCCAGAGCTTGAGTCGCAATGGTAAGTGAAGCTTCTGTAACGCCGGTGGAAGTTGCGCGAGCATTGAGAAAACCCCCTGATCCAGAAACACGGAAAAGGGTAGTCCAAAACCGGTTCCAGGGCAGGAACCGTCAGGCTATCGGCTTTTTTGAATAACTGCGGAGAACCTACTACCGGGTACTTCCTAGCGCCCAGGTCTGAGCCAATGTGAAGCCTGCAATGGAGCACCCTCTTCATGACTGACTGGTAATTTGTAACAGAGTTCTTCAAAGCTCAAGCGAATTTTTATACTTAGTCAATGCCTCTAGCGCGGCGCTCTCCGCGAGAGCGCCAGATTTCAAGGCTTACGAGGGATTGTGAAATTTTGCGATCGGCTCGTGGAAGCGCAGCAAACGCCCTGCGTTTCCGAGCACCAGCAATGTGCTGAGGTTGTGCAAAACGGCCGCAATCATGGCCCCCGCAGCGCCCAGAACCCCAAAGGCTGCCAGCGCGACGATAGCCAGTGTCCAGCCCAGCCCTATGATCACATTGACTTGCAGTGTCGAGCGGCACTGACGGCTCAAACGCACGCACGTACCCAAACGGCGCAAGTCGCTGCCGATCAGCACGATGTCCGCAGACGCCAGCGCAATGTCCGCGCCGCCCGCCCCCATCGCGACACCCACCACCCCAGCCTTCAGCGCGAGGGAGTCGTTGATGCCGTCGCCCACCACCATCGGCCGGAAGCCGTTCTTGATCTCGCCCATCACGCGGTTGAGCTTGTCCTCCGGCAAGGCCTGGGCGTGGATATCACTGATGCCGACTTCGGCACCCAAGCTGTCGGCCACGCTCTGGCGGTCACCGGTCAGGAGCAATTGACGCCCCATGCCCAAGTCGCGCAATTCGCTCAGTGCCTGCCGCGCTTCGGGTTTGAGACTGTCCGCCAAGAGCAGCCAGGCGAGGAAAACGCCGTCGACTGCCAGGCCGGCAATCGGTCCGTCATGCTGGGGGACTGGCGAAGTGGCGATAGCCAATTGCGCGAACAACTCAGGACGGCCCAGCGCGGCTTCTCCTCGCGCGGTCTGGGCTACCACACCCAAGCCCTGACGCTCGCGGATATCGTCCAGCGCCAAAAGGTGATCCTTCTCCACCAGCCCGGCTAGCGCACGACTGACCGGGTGACTGCTGGCCGACCCCAGGCTTGCGGCCAATGCAATGACCTCATCGCCCGCGCCCGCTTGCGCTTGTACCGATTGCAGACGCAGGGTGCCGTAAGTCAGCGTGCCGGTTTTGTCGACCACCAGCGAAGTCAGGTCCGCGAGCTCTTCGAGGAACGCCGAACTGCGGATCAGAATCCCGTGCCGTGCCGCCACTGCGATTCCCGCAATGGCCGTGGCGGGCGCTGATAGCACCAACGCGCAAGGGCACGCTGCCACCAGCACCGCGAGCATCGCCTGCGCATTGTTGGTGATGAACCAGGTGACCGCCGCGATCAGCAACACCAGCACCATGTAACTGCCTGCGTAGCGTTCCAGCAGCCGCGTGATCGGAGGCTTCGAACGTTCGGCGCTTTGCATCAGGGCGATGACTTTGCCGAGCGTGGATTCGTTACCGATGCGGGTCACCTCAATGCGCAGCAAGCCGTCGAGGTTGATCGCACCGCCAAACACTTCCATGCCTGCACGCGCTTCAAGGGGCACCGATTCACCCGTGATCGGTGCGGTGTCGAGGCTGGCTTGCCCGGACATCACTAGACCATCGGCGGGCACCCGGTCACCGGCACGCACTTCGACGCGATCACCGGCCACCAGCGTACCGTTGTCCACTTCGCGGATCGAGCCATCGGCGGTGATCAGCCGCGCATGGCTGCGGGTCAGTTTGCCGAGGGCCTGAATGGCTTCCTGCGAACCGATGACGCTGCGCTCTTCCAGTACATGACCGAAAATCATGATGATTGGCAGCAGGGCCGCGGTCATCAGGTCACCCGTGGCCCAGGCGCCAAGCATTGCCAGGGCGATCAGTTGATCGGTGATGCCGTGCAGGCTCGGGTAACGCAGGCTGTGCCAACCGGCGCTGACCACGGGGATCGCGACCAGCAGCGACGCAGCGCCCAGCAGTAACTGGCTGACGCCCACCTGTTCAGGCGCGAAGAAGCGCCAGACCAGGCCCAGCGCCAGCAGCCCGAGCGCAAGCATCGCCAGGGTCAGTTGCCGAGCGGCGCTGCGTTGTTCGCGACTGGTCAGCATGCTGCCGGGCGCGGGCGCGTCGGGATGATGATCGTGGGAATGGGTGTGTACGGCGTCGCCACTCATTTGTCGGCTCCCTGAATGATCAAGCGTGAATCGTCATGGGGATCGACCGTCGTCACGGAACCGGCCTGTTTGAGGATGCCCGGCACCCGTTCGCGGTACAGCCGCAGCAGCAAACCGGGGTCACTCTTGTTTTGAATCGACTGGGCCAGGCCTGTGACGGTCGCGGTGTCGGTCTGCGCCTTGGCCAGGCGTTCGGAGGCCTGAGCGTGGGCAACCTGCAACACGCGATCAGCCTGCTGATTGGCGGTCTGGTTCTGTTTTTCGGCATCGGTCCGCGCGTTGGCGACGGCCTGATCCGCCTGCTGACTGGCCGTCAACACGGCGTTGAAGGCATTCACCGCAGCCGGTGGCAGGCTGGATTGCACGTCCACCCGCACCACTTCGACCCCCACGCCAACGCCCGTTGCAGTCAGCTCTTCAAGACGCTTGTTGATGCCTTGCACCAGATCGCCTCGCAGCCGCTCGCGCCGTTCGGCGGCCTGGCTGTCAGAACCCACCAGCTCGGGGCGCGCGACCAGAATGGTGTCCAGGTCCCGCGCCGCCGTCAGGCTGACCGCGCTGCGATTGACCAGGCGATCCAGCGCCGGCAGGACATGCTCACCCTGCAACACGAACGCACGCGGGTCGGTGACCTTGTAGTACGCGGTCACATCCAGCTGCACGATACCGGCGTCGCCGGTGAGCAGAAAACCAGAGCCGGCCAGCGCATCGCTCATCGGTGTGGCAAAGCTGGTGACCTTGTCGGCAGCCTGCGCCGTCGCCGAGCGCATGAGTGTTTCCACATGACGTTCAATCACGCGATCAGCCGAAGGCAGCAACACGACTTGCTCGAAAGGTTGCGGCCAGGCGAGCAACAAGCCAGCGTTTTGCACGCGATCCAGTTCACCAAACCGGAACACGACCGCGCGGTTTTGCGGATCGATCTCCCGAACGTTGGACACTGCCCAACCCAGTGCCGCCAGCAGCGTGACCGCGTATAAACCCAGAAACGCCAAGCGGCTTGCTTGCAACCATGGGCTGTTGACCACCGGACGCTCGACCTGTGCCGAGTCGTGCTCACTCATGGCTGCGTTCCAACCTTGGCGTCCTTCCCGTCCAGCTGCGGCGGACCGTCTACCAGCACACGGAATGGGGCCGCATCGGTGCGCAGAATCAGTTTGGTGCTCGGGCCGACGATCGTGCCAAGCGTGTCCAACGAGCGCAGCAAGTTATACAGCTGCGGCGAGCTGCTGTAGGCGCGGCCATAAATCTGTGCGGCTTCTACACGGGATTGCGCTTCGATATCGGCGGCTTTTACCGTGGCATCAGCTTCGACAATACGTGCATCGCGCTCGGCGGCGGAACGGATCTGCGCCGCTTCGCGTTTGCCAATGGCCGTGCGTTCGGTGGCGATGGTTTCGCGCTCGGCGCGCATGCGGTCGACGGTCGCATTGAGGGTCACCGATGGCAGCGTCAGACGCTCGACACCCACTTGCAGGAGACGTACCCCGTAAGTGGTCAGCAACTGCTTGTCGATCTGCTGGCGCAGCTGATTTTCGAAGTCGCCGATACGCACTTGATTGGCGTCGGTGTTGATCAGGCTCGACAGGTCAAAGCTCGCTGCCGTGGTTTCCAGCGCCGAGCCCACGAAGGTACGGATCTGCCGCGCCGCTTCGTCGGGCTGGTTCTGTACGGCCCGCATGAAGCGCTTCACGTTGTCCGGGTCGCCTTGGACCTGCCACGCGACATAGGCCTGGACGATGATGCGCAGGCCATCCCGGGTGCCGACATCCTGCAAGCCGCTTGAGGTGGTGCGCAGACGCAGGTCGACCGGAATGGCCGCCTCAAACGGGGCGGGCCAGCGCCAGCTCAGGCCTGGGTCCAGCAACACGCGGGAGGGGTTACCGAAGCGGGTGATGACCGTGGCCTCACCCGAGCGCACCTGAACCAGGCTAGCCGCCGCGACCGCGAAGGCGATCAATACCGCCGCCAGGGCCGCACGACGCCACGGAAACCCCACCGGGCCAGACGCTTCGCCATGATGATGGCCGTGGTGATGCCCGTGGCCACTGTGGTCGTGGCCCGAGTGGTCGTGATGATCGTGGGAATGAAACAGACTCAAGGGACGACTCCTTATTCAGCCAATGGCTGTTCGGCTGATTTGGGCGACGTTGCGGGGTCGACCGGGAGAGTGAAAGAACGCAGATCGATGGTGGGCGCGCTGGTGCCGCCCAGACGATGATCCAGAACGAGTAGTTTGGCGTGGCTCATGCCCAGGGTCAGCTGGCTCAGGTACTGCTCCAGCACAAACGCCTGACCGGCCTTGGCATATCCCTGTTGTTCGGCGCTGAAACGCAGGTCCGCGCTTTGTGCAGTCGCCATGACCTCACGGGACGCAGCCGCCGCCTGATCGTGGGCGACACTGGCGTGCAATTGCGCCACGTTCGCCTGGTCCGCTGCCGCGCCGCGCTCACGGGCGATCAAGGCCTGAGCGCTTATCTGCGCGGCCTGCACGGCGTGATAGGCGTTGGCGGCGCCAGCGGGCGGGTGAATCGACTCCACGACAGTGGCGAGGATTTCCACGCCGCTGTCGAGTTTCTTCAGATCACGGGCCACAGCACTGCCGATGTCGGCGGCCAGATCGGTACGCTGTTCGCCGAGCAGTTCGTCGAGGGTACGCGAGGCGAAGTCATGTACCAGCACGCGACTGGCGGTGCTGCGAATCAGGCTCGGGATGTCCGCGCTGTTGTAGGTCGCGGCCAGCGCGGATTGATCATCAAGGCCCACGCGATAGACGAAGCGCACGTCCATGTTGACGATCTGGAAGCTCTGGTTATCGCCCGAGCCGCTGGCGATGACCTGAGACTTGTCATTGATATGGGTCGCATCCCACAACCGGTTGGCGACGACAGGCGGTGGCCCTTCCGCAGGGTCAAGGGTCTGCTCGGCGCTCGCGCCTTCGGACACGCTGGTCGCCAGCTCGTGCACCACTCCGTTCTCGACCGGCAAAACGGTGCCGAACGGCCATGGCAGGCCAGCATGCAAACCAGGCCCCAGCACCTTAACC
>Ga0308163_10003322_pt1 | contig 13647 bp, 10 predicted proteins | sample PhyTR1_FD_201037 | JGI IMG/M metagenome (GOLD analysis project Ga0308163, IMG submission 201037) | Phyllosphere microbial communities from UC Gill Tract Community Farm, Albany, California, United States - DLSLT.R1 | ecosystem: Host-associated > Plants > Phyllosphere > Unclassified | place: USA... | reverse complement strand
CCGCTGCCATTTCACTCTCCAATCCGCGCTCGCGCCCGTGAAACGCAGAACGGCGCCAGGGCCGGAGCAAATCCGGCCCTAGCAGTTGTTGAACAATTATCTAAAAGGGTTGAGCATTCAAAAAGCAATGAATGAACAATGACCGGATTGTGCAAGCCATTCAGGACCCTGCAGAACAGTAATTACCCTTATTTGTCTTACACATGCGGTGTTTGCGCAGGCTGCTGGCCGCTCGATTGGCAGCACAATGGCCGCGGCGCCGGGCTTTGCCCGCGCCGCATATCCTGTCACCCCCTCTTTCCCCCTGCCGATGACCATTGCTTCCGAAATTCCCTGCGCCGCGATCAGCCTCAACGAACGCGTGGCCGACATGGTGCGCCAGAAGATCGTCCAGGGCGAGTTCGTGCCCGGCCAGAAGCTGTCGGAAGCGGCGCTGAGCGAAGCACTCGATATCTCGCGCAACACGCTGCGCGAGGTGTTCCGCACGCTGACCAAGGAAGGCCTGCTCAAGCATGCGCCCAACCGCGGCGTCTTCGTCGCCACGCCCAGCATCGCGTCGATCATCGACATCTACCGCGTGCGCCGCATGATCGAGTGCCAGGCCCTGGCACAGGCCTACCCCTACCATCCAGCCAAGAAGCGCATGCGCCAGGCCGTCGACAAGGCGCTGGGCTGCCGCAGCATCGCCGACTGGCAGGGCGTGGGCACGGCCAACATGGACTTCCACATGGCGCTGGTGGAGATGGCCGACAGCGAACGGCTCAACAGCTTCTTTGCGCACCTTCTCGTCGAGCTGCGCCTGGCCTTCGGGCTGCTTGCCGACCCCGAATTCCTGCATGCGCCCTATGTGGATATGAACCTGCGCCTGCTGGAGCTCGTCGAAGCCAACCAGATGGCCGAGGCAGCGGCGGCGCTCAACGACTATCTGGTGCATTCGGAGCGCATCGTGCTGGCGGTGTATGCAAGGCAGATTGCGCAGAACGGGCAATGAAAAAAAAGCCATCCCGGGGGATGGCTCGGTCAACCGTGGAACTTTCGCACGGACAGCTACGACAAGCTTCAGCGGTCAACGCTTGCGCGCATTCTCAAAGCCAAAAAAGGTTGCAGCCGCCTGGGTTTCGGGCAATACATAGATCACCCCGGGCTTGTGTCCCCACACCGGCGCGACGTGGCGGTCATAGAACTGTGCCGGCACGTTGACGCAGCCGTAGGAAATCCGGTTGTCCGCCACCGTGGCGGTGGCCAGGCGCTGCAGCCTGCGGTCGGCGGCGTTGGCGGTGCGCACGCGGTGCATCGAAACTGCGGCGTCGTAGTCGATCCAGACGATGTCCTCGCCTTTCAGGTTGTTCCCGGGCTCGGAGATGAAGCGGCCCGCCGGCGTGGTGCGCTCATGGGCGGCAATGGCGGACATGGGGCGCTCGCCAATCCCCGGCACGGAGTGGTCGCCTCGCGCCAGTCCCAGCAGTACGGCCGAAGACGCCTGCAGCGTACCTTTCGCGTCGAACACATGCACGCGCGCAGCGCGCTTGTCGACCAGCAGATACGGCAGACGCTGGTTGTCTTGCGTGCTCTGTATCCAATGCACCATCTGCTGCGCCTCGGCGCTCAGCTTGGAAGATGCAGAGGCCGCAGTGGTCTGGGGTGCATTGGCATGCACCGATGTACCAAAGCACAGCGCCAAGGTCATGGCGGCGCAGGACCCACGGCGCGCCAAGCGCGGGGCAAAAGGGCTACCTGCGGACGCACCCAGCGCTCCAGACCGCGACAGAAACAAGAGTGAAAACGGCATTGCTAGAGGACTTTGCGGGAAAAAAGGAACGGCCCAACGGCAAACGGCCATTTCCGGGGAAATGGCCGCTCGCGATACCTCACGCCATCGGCGTGGGGTTAGTGGACCTTAACGGTACACGTGCTCACCACGGTTTTGCTTCCACTCGTTTTCGAGGTAGGTCGCATCTTCGTCGTTCTTGGTGCGCATGCCCATCAGGATACCGCCGTCCTTGATGCCATCTTCGTAGTGCTTCACGCGCTCTTCAGGAATGTTCCAGCCGATCAGTGCACCGATCACGCCACCGCCAGCAGCGCCAGCACCGGCGCCGGCCAGAGCTGCGGCCAACGGGCCAGCGACCACCAGACCGATGCCGGGCAGTGCCAGCGAGGTGCCGACAGCTGCGATGGCTGCCACGACCGCACCGACCGTGCCGCCGATGGCGCCGCCAATGCCGGCACCTTCAGCTGCCTTGTTGCCCAGTTCGGTGTCGATGGAAGTCGAAGTGTCGTTGGCGAAATGGCGGGTACGCGTTTCGTCCGACATCACCAGATTCACGTCGTCCTTGGAGTAGCCGCGTGCCGAAGCTGCGTTGTACGCGGCTTCTGCGCTTTCGCGGTCGCGGAACAGACCGGTGACCAGGGTGCCGGAAGCATTGGTGGTGGTGTTGGTGGGCAGGCCGTTGGATGCGTTGTAGCTCATGGAATTTCCTTTTCGTTCAGTAATGGGAAGGTGTGATCAAAGAAGCGAGAACGCTGCTCAGTTGCGGTCGGCGCGTGCAGGGCGGCGCTGGTTCGCGGTCGTGCCGTTGTTCATGGTGCCGGTGGTGGCGTTGTCCATGGTGCGCGTCGTGGCGTTTTGCGCACGGTTGGCAGCGTCGCGGGCCTGCTGGGCAGCCGTGTCGTCGGTACGCACCAGGGTGCCCGTGTCGGAGCGCTGAACGGCCTTCTGGTTGGCTTCGTTCGCAGCCTGGGGGCTCACGCCAACGGTCGCAGGTGTCTGGGTGGAGTTGACGGTGCTGCTCGGCGTCTGCGCCGAGGCACCCATGGCAGCCAGTGCCAGTACCGCGCCCAGGGAAATGGTCTTGATCGAGTTCTTAAGCATGGTGTCTCTCTTGTGGCTGGTTGGGAAATGAAGGAAAAGCAATCGGCCTGTGAAGGCAGAAGGCAGTGTCTTGGAGCCACTGGGTAGCTCGGACTTCCTTTCAACGGGAGCCTCAGTGTGGCCCCGCCATGAACCCCGGGGAAAGAAAAAAGCGCCCGTGTGCATGTAGGTAATTGCGCCGTGCAGTGGTCGAAGATTTCACAGTACCCAACGCTTCAGACGCTTTGGGACGGGGAAGCACTTTTCCGATCCACCCTCTGCTCAATGAACCCGCAGTACCTCGAACCACTGTCGAATGAGAGCGACCTGTATCGATACTTCATCACCTTCGCTTTTACCCAGCATGGCCCGGCCCAACGGGGCTTGGCCGCTGATGACCTGGACGATTTCAGCGCCGCTGCCCAACTTCATGCTGCCCCCTTCAGGCCCGAGAAAGATCCATTGCTGCTTGTCGCCCCCATCCACCAGGCAGACCAGCGCGCCGAGCTGTATGCCTTTGCCGGCGTCGTAGGGGCGCGGGCGGAACTGGCGCCAGTGAGCCATCGCCTGGCGGATGGCTTCGGCGCGCCGCGCCTGGCCCGTGGCCAGGTAGGCGGCTTCGAGACCCAGGGTGTCGTATTTGTTCTCGGCGATGTTTTCTTCGTGCGTCGCCGCTTCATGCGCTGCCAGCGCTGCCTGCTCGGCTTGCATCAGGTCCTGTGCAAGCCGATCGAGCACCTGTTGCTGCAGCAACGATTTATCCATCATGAGGACCAGGTATTTGGAACACTGCGGTTGGGGCTTGATTAGGAAGACTGCAAGATCGGAAGAATTCCTCGGTGGACCTCGTCAGCGCTCGAACTGCAACGCTTGCGGCAATCACGGGCCTGGATGCAGGATTGACGCGATTCCCAGCGCTGAGATGCAGTTCGGCAACCGAGGGCCAAGAGCCGCCTTCAGGATGCCTGCTCGCTGTAGTGCAATTGCACCACGTGCCAGTCAGCGCCTGTCCGCTTCCACAGCTCCGTAAATGTTAACGTGGGCCCCTGTCCCCGAGGGGTCTGTATTTGCCCCACCCCGAACGCAGTGACCACATCGAACGTGATGGCCTGCCAGGACAGGCGTTCATCGACGATTTTGCTCTCCCTCGGAAACCAGCGACCGGCCTGAACGGCGTGGGAAATTCCGTCCAGTCGAATTGCCTGCATTTCTATGCCATGAGGTCCGATGGCAACGAAATCCGGGCTTTCCAAGGCGGCCAGTCGAGACACGTTTCCAGCAATGTACGCCTCATGCCAACTGGAGCGAAGTTCAAGTAGTTCTCGGTACATACGGCTCATCCTCGTTTCTCAGGCAGACAGTCTATTGCCGTTGCTTCGGCCTTCGAGCAATCGCCGGGCCCTCACCCGCACATTTAACCAAGGCGGTCTCGGGCATGAGACACCTTTCATCGCCACAGGGAATACTCTCCACTGCGTCCCATCGCGCTTGACCAGACAAAAACCACCGGACGCCAAGGCATCAGATGGTTTTTCAGCCTGCCCTCCCTCAGCACCCTCACGGGTGCCAGGGGTTGGCAAAGATCAGTGGAACTGTTCTTCTTCGGTCGAGCCGGTCAGCGCCTTCACGCTCGAAGTGCCGCCCTGGATCACCGTCGTCACATCATCGAAGTACCCCGCCCCCACTTCCTGCTGGTGCGAAACGAAGGTGTAGCCCTTGTCGCGCGCGGCGAACTCGGGTTCCTGGACCATGTTCACGTAATGCTTCATGCCTTCGCCGTTGGCGTAGGCGTGGGCGAACTGGAAGGTGTTGAACCAGTTGATGTGGATGCCGGCCAAGGTGATGAACTGGTATTTGTAGCCAAGCGCCGAGAGTTCGTCCTGGAACGAGGCAATTGCCTTGTCGTCGAGGTTCTTCTTCCAGTTGAACGAAGGCGAGCAGTTGTAGCTCAGCAGCTTGCCGGGGCATGCGGCGTGCACGGCCTGGGCGAATTCGCGGGCGAAACCCAGGTCGGGGGTGCCGGTTTCGCACCACACGAGGTCGGCATAGGGTGCGTAGGCCACGCCGCGGCTGATGGCTTGCTCGATGCCGTTGTTCACGCGGTAGAAACCTTCCTGGGTGCGCTCGCCGGTCAGGAACCGCTGGTCGTTGGCGTCATGGTCCGAAGTGATCAGGTTCGCGGCTTCGGCATCGGTGCGTGCCAGGATCAGCGTCGGCACGCCCATCACGTCGGCGGCGAAGCGCGCCGATTTGAGTTTCTCGATGGCTTCCTGCGTGGGCACCAGCACCTTGCCGCCCATGTGGCCGCATTTCTTCACCGCGGCAAGTTGGTCCTCGAAGTGCACGCCGGCAGCGCCTGCGGCAATCATGTTCTTCATCAGTTCGAAGGCATTGAGCACGCCGCCAAAGCCGGCCTCGGCATCGGCCACGATGGGCAGGAAGTAATCGATGTACTCGGCATCGCCCGGGTTCAGGCCGCGGCCCCACTGGATCTCGTCGGCACGCTTGAAGGTATTGTTGATGCGGCGCACCATCGTCGGCACCGAGTCGTAGGCATAGAGCGACTGGTCGGGATACATGGTTTCGGAGCTGTTGCCGTCGGCTGCGACCTGCCAGCCCGAGAGGTACACCGCCTCGAGACCGGCCTTGGCCTGCTGCATCGCTTGGCCGGCAGAGATCGCGCCAAAGGAATTCACATAACCCTTCTTCGCGCCGCCGTTGACCTTTTGCCAGAGCTTCTCGGCACCGCGCTGGGCCAGCGTGTGCTCGGGCTGCAGGCTGCCGCGCAGGCGCACCACGTCGGCGGCCGAGTAACCGCGCTTGACACCCTTCCAGCGCGGGTTTTGTGCCCAGTCCTTTTCAAGGGCGGCGATTTGCTGTTCACGGCTCAGTTGCTGCGTCAGGGATGCGGGCATGGGATTCTCCAAGGTTGATGAAATGGGGGGCGCATTCCTGCTGCCCTTGGAGTCCAATGTAAATTTCTTTGTGCAAAAAACACCAAGTCTTATGTCTTATATAAGAGATATTCAACCTATATAAATCAATGACTTGCAGAAGTTTTTCACGATACGAAACGGATTTTCTCGTATTGATAATTTTTTGTGCGCTGCAACATCAGTAGTTTTCACATGATGAAAACACGATTGCAGCAGGCAAAATCCGGCGCCCTCAACCGCTGGTTTGGACGGCAGGAAAAGCAGCCGGGGAGCAATTAGCCGCGGATTTCTTCCGACAGCACCTGCCAATGCTCACCCATGCGGCGCCAGTATTGGCGCAAGGACAGCGCCCTGCCCGCCTTGCGGCTCGCGAGCTGCATCTCGACGATGCGGATCTCGCCCCTGGCTTCTTTCCAGGCATAGACCGACAGATCCTGTACGGCAATGTCCGCCAAGCGGAAGAACTCGGTGAGCCGCACGGTGGGGAAACGCTCGGCGGCGGGCGCGCTGCCGTACAGCCTTGCCAGCAGGCGCGGATCGGCCGTCTTCCAGGCCTGCTGCCAGCCGTCGAGCACGCGCACGAACGCATCGCCGGCCTTGGCATGCGCGCGGTCGGCGGGGCCGGTCCACTGGAGCTTGTCGCTGATCAGCACCGGCGTCTGGCGATCGAGCGTCTTCATCAGCGCGATCAGGTCGGGGTTGGCCAACACGATGCAGCCGTCGCTGGCCTCGGGCAGGCGCGCGAACTGGTCGGGCGGCGAGCCATGCAGCCAGATACCGTCGCCCGAGCGGTTCAGGGAGCGGTCCCAGTCATTGGGGTAATTGAGCGTGAGCGCGCCTTTGCCGTAGAAATCGGGCAGGCGCGCGCCAGGAATCTGGCGCCCGATGAAATAGACGCCTTGCGGCGTGCGCTGATCGCCTTCGAGCGATTTGCCCATGCCCAGCTTGCCGATCGAGACATAGAAATCGCGCACCAGGCGCAGTTGGCCCTTTTCATGCGCAAACAGATAGAGCCGGGATTTGCTCGCATCGATCGCCACCGCATGCCGCACCGACGCGCCAAGCTGCTGGAATTCGCGCGGCACGCTGGCGGCTGCGGGCAAGGCGCTCGAGGCCTTGACCCGGCGCTGCAGTTCCTTTTGCAGGCCCTGCACCTGTTCCTGCTGCTGAGCGGGCACGAGCGCGGTCTGGTCCAGCGGCGTGTGCTTGGCCAGCAGTGCCATCACTTCGGGTGCAGGCGCGCCGGCCCAACCCGTAGCGCGGCCGGTCTTGAAGCGCAGCAGATCGGCGTAGACCAGTTGCGCGGCGCGGAAATTGGGGATATCGGTGGTGAGCTGGGCCGCAGCGCGCAGCGCGGCGTCGAGCTCCTGGCGCTTGACCAGTTCGATCACATGCAGCAGCCGCGCTTCGGCCGCGCTCGGCGCAGGCACCGCGGCTTTTGCCGAAGCGCCTGCCGTGGCAACGGCAGCCACGCCCACTGCACCGGCAGCGGCCGCAGTGGCGGGCCGGACGCGGCTGGCCGGTTTCGGCGGCGCGGCAACGGCGCGCTTGGCGGGGACAGCGGTTTTGGCGGACTTGGCCGCGCTTGCCGTCTTCTTGGGCTTGGGGGGCTGCGATTGCGCCTGTGCGTAAACTGCCGTGCTGCCGATCACGCACAGCAGCAGCGCCTGGCTGAGAGGCCTCTTAAACAACATTCCTGGTCATCTTCTTCTGGCAATGGAACAGGCGACAGGCGCCAGGAATATCGCTTTCAACCGCCCGTGCTTTCGCGCACGATGCGCCACTGACCGCGCTCGTTGCGCATCGACAAGGTCTTGCGCGTGGTGGTGACCAGGCTGCCGGCATTGTAGTTCTGACGGAACTTCGCCGTGGCTTGGTCGCCATCGACCGACACCTGGATGTTCTGCAGCGTGATGGAGATATTGCTCTTGCCCACGATGCGCACGCGGCGCGATTCCTTCCACTGCGCAAGGCTGGCACCATTGCCGGGTTCGAACTTCTCGCTGTAGGCATCGAGGTATCGTGCCATATCCTGCTTTTCCCAGGCGTTAGCCCAGTCATTGACAGCCGACTCGATGGTGGCGACGGCGGGATCGACCGCGGGCTTGGCAGGCGCGGCAGGCTTTTCTTCGGCCACTGGCTTGGGGGCGGCCACCGCAGGCGCGGCCGGGGCAGGTGCCGCAGGCTTGGCCACGACTGCGGGTGCAGGAGCGGGTGCTGCGGCTGGGGCCACGGGCGCGGGGACGGGCGCCGGCACAGGCGCCACGGGCGCTGCGGCGCTGCGCACTGGCGGCTTGGTTTCCACCACCACCGGCGCAGGCTTCGTTTCCGCAGCTGCAGGCTTCTTCTCGACCTTGGGTTCGGGCTTTGGCTCGACGGGCTTCGGGGGCATTGCAGGCACGGGCACCGCCATCACTGCAGGCGCTGGCATGGCGACGGGTGCCGCAGCAGGGGTCGCCTGTGCCACCACGGTCTTGGTCGTGCCCTGGGGCGCGGGCACCAGTTGCGTGATCAGTGCCAGCTTGGCGGGAATGGTCTGGCGCGAGCCGTCGAGCTGCAGCGCCTTGGTGTAGGCCTCGCTGGCCATGCGCGCATACAGGTCGCCCAGGTTCTCGTGGGCCGTCGTGTAGCTGGGATTGGTGCGGATGGCCTGCTCCAGCGACTCGGCCGCCTTGCGCTCCTGCCCTTCCGCGGCATACAGCACCGCGAGATTGTTGTAGGGCTCGGGCATGGTGGGATATTCGCGCACCAGTGCCGAGAAGATCTTGATGGCCTGGGCGTTTTGCTTTTGCTCGGTGGCGATCACCCCGCGCAGGAAACGCATTTCCACATCGCCGGGATTCTGCTTGAGATGGTTGTCGGCCTGGCGGGCCGCTTCCCGGGCGTTGCCCTGATCGAGCAGGCGGCCCACGTCGTCCACCGCACGCGCATGCGCGGACAGGCTGGCCGCGCAAAGGCCCCAGCCCAGCAGCACGGCCAGCAGGGGACGGGAAAGGCACAGGGGAGTCGTGCGGCGCTTGCGCGACACAGCTTCGGATGCAATCTGCATATGGCTCTCTACGCGATGAGTGGGAGGGGAAAGGGAGAGGCTGCCGCGCGGGGCAGGCAGGCATGCTGCCGGAACGCAGCGAAGGCAACGGATTGTATATCGCCGTATCCGGCAAAAGGCCATCGCCCGGTGCGGCGGCGGCGATGAAACGCGGCCCATTTCCCCAAACCCGCGAAAACGGCGTGGAACATGTGCTCGACGTTACGGAACATCTGCCGTAACACGCCCCGGAACACACGGAACATTATCCCGAGCGAGCGATACGCACAAATCCAAACTTCTTCAAAACCCCTTTCAAATCAAACACTTGCAAATTATCTGCAAACGGAACAGGCACTGTTTTTCATTGGCACGCATATTGCCAATTCTCTTCCAGACAAGCGCTGCGTTCCCGGCCCGCGCTTCAACGATTGAACAGATCAACCCACTGGAAAGAGCATATGACGATCTCTGCAACACCCTCCTCCGGCACGGTTCTCGCACAGCTGGATATCGCCCAGACTGGAAACTTCAACGCAGCCCCGGCCACCGCCGCCGCAACGCCCACTGCCGCGACCACCGGTCCCGCCGTGCTGTCGCAGGCCTCGCCCGGCGTGCAGATCATCCGTGACGGCCAGGCCATGACGGCGCAGCCCGGCAGCCGCCTGCTGCTGGGCGACACGATCAGGGTTCCTGCGGATGGCGGCGCCCAGGCATTGTTCTCGGGCAGCTCGGGCCAGCAGTTGGTGGGCACGTTCTCCGGCGGCACCGAGGCCACGCTGAGCTTTCGCAGCACCGAGGAAGGCACGGGGGTGATGGCACTGGACGTTGCATCGGGCGATGTCGACGTCGCGGCGCTCAATGCCGACGACGCGGTGGGCCTGGTCGTTTCCAAGGAATCTTCCGAGGCCGGAGGCTCGGTGCTGGGCGATTATCTGCTCGCGGGCCTGGCTGGCCTGGGCGCCGGGGCGCTGGTGGCGGCCAGCGACAGTGGCGACGACGAAGAGGACACGGGTCCGGTGCAGCCAGTCAATCCTACCGATACGACCAACCCTACGGATACAACCAATCCTACGGACACCACCAATCCGACGGATACGACCAGCCCAACGGATACGACCAATCCGACGGATACCACCAGCCCGACGGATACGACCAATCCGACTGACACCACCAATCCGACGGATACGACCAATCCAACGGACACCACCAATCCAACGGATACGACCAGCCCGACGGATACCACCAATCCGACGGACACCACCAATCCAACGGACACCACCAATCCGACGGATACGACCAATCCGACGGATACAACCAGTCCGACGGATACGACTAATCCAACGGACACCACCAATCCAACGGACACCACCAATCCAACGGATACGACCAATCCGACGGACACCACCAATCCGACGGACACCACCAATCCAACGGATACGACCAGCCCGACGGATACGACCAATCCGACGGATACGACTAATCCGACGGATACAACCAATCCAACGGATACGACCAGCCCGACGGATACCACCAATCCAACGGACATCACCAATCCGACGGATACGACCAATCCGACGGACACCACCAATCCAACGGATACGACCAATCCGACGGATACGACCAATCCGACGGACACCACCAATCCAACGGATACGACCAATCCGACGGATACAACCAGCCCGACGGACACCACAAATCCAACGGACACCACCAATCCAACGGATACCACCAGTCCGACGGATACCACCAATCCAACGGACACCACCAATCCGACGGATACGACCAACCCGACGGACACCACCACTCCCACGGATACAACTACTCCAACAGATCCGACCAATCCCACGGATCCAGGGGAGTTGACCATGCCAACGGATACGACTGATCCAACGGTGATTACCGATCCGACGGATACGACGAATCCGACCGACACCACCAATCCGACGGATACCACCAATCCGACGGATACGACCGACCCGACGGATACGACCGACCCGACGGACACCACCACTCCGACGGATACGACCAACCCGACAGACACCACCACTCCGACGGATACGACCAACCCGACAGATACGACCAGCCCGACCGACACCACTAACCCGACAGATACGACCAGCCCGACGGATACGACCAATCCGACGGACACCACCAATCCAACGGACACCACCAACCCGACGGACACCACCAATCCAACGGATACGACCGATCCAACAGACACCACCAATCCAACGGATACGACCGATCCAACGGACACCACCAATCCAACCGATGTCCCCGATGGCGGACCAGGCCTGATCACCACGGTGCAGGAGGTGGTGGACAGCACATTGCAGGGCACCGTGCTGGCGCCGGTGATCGATGTCATCAATGCGCTGGTGGACCCGGAGGGCAGCAGCCTGGCCACGATCACCAGCGCGCTCGAGAACCTGACCAATACCGAAGGCGGGCTCAATGCGCTGACACAATTGGCCGACGCGCTGGCCAACACCGAGAACCAAGGTCTGGAGCCGCTGGTTTCCACGCTCAATGCATTGGTGAGCGGCCTGGCGCAACAACCCGGCAACGGCGGTCTGCAGGATCTGGTCAACAACGTCGTGGGCGGATTGGGCAGCGGCGGATTGGGCGGGCTGCTTGGCGGCCTGCTGGGCGGCGGCAGCGGCGGCGGCAATGAAGAGCCTGGCCTGGTCACCACGGTGCAGCAGGTGGTCGACAGCACCTTGCAAGGAACCGTGCTGGCACCCGTGGTCGATGTCGTCAACGCGCTGGTGGACCCGCAGGGCGGCAGCCTGGCTGCCGTCACGAGCGCACTCGAGAACCTCACGGCGACCGAAGGCGGCCTCGCTGCGCTGACGCAACTGACAAATGCACTGGCCAACACCGAGAACCAGGGGCTCGAGCCGCTGGTGTCCACGCTCAACGAGCTGGTGACCGGTCTGGCACAGCAATCGGGCAGCGGCGGCGTACAGGATCTGGTCAACAACGTCGTGGGCGGACTGGGCAGCGGCGGATTGGGCGGGCTGCTTGGCGGCCTGCTGGGCGGCGGCAGCGGCGGCGGCAATGAAGAGCCTGGCCTGATCACCACGGTGCAGCAGGTGGTCGACAGCACCTTGCAAGGAACCGTGCTGGCACCCGTGGTCGATGTCGTCAACGCGCTGGTGGACCCGCAGGGCAGCAGCCTGGCTGCCGTCACGAGCGCACTCGAGAACCTCACTGCGACCGATGGCGGCCTCAACGCGCTGACGCAACTGGCCGACGCGCTGGCCAATACCGAGAACCAGGGGCTCGAGCCGCTGGTGTCCACGCTCAACGAGCTGGTGACCGGCCTGGCACAGCAATCGGGCAGCGGCGGCGTACAGGATCTGGTCAACAACGTCGTGGGCGGACTGGGCAGCGGCGGGTTGGGCGGGCTGCTTGGTGGCCTGCTGGGCGGCGGAAGCGGCGGCGGCAGCGAAGATCCCGGTCTCGTCACCACGGTGCAACAGGTGGTGGACAACACCTTGCAGGGAACCGTCCTGGCGCCCGTGGTCGATGTCGTCAACGCGCTGGTGGACCCGCAGGGCAGCAGCCTGGCTGCCGTCACGAGCGCACTCGAGAACCTCACGGCGACCGATGGCGGCCTCGCTGCGCTGACGCAACTGACAAATGCACTGGCCAACACCGAGAACCAGGGGCTCGAGCCGCTGGTGTCCACGCTCAACGAGCTGGTGACCGGTCTGGCGCAGCCTTCGGGCAGCGGTGGTCTGCAGGATCTGGTCAACAACGTCGTGGGCGCTCCAGGCGGCGCAGGCCTGGGCGGGCTGCTTGGCGGCCTGCTCAATGGCGGCAACGGCGGCGGCACGGGCAATGCAGGCCCAGGCGTTGTCACCGCGGTGCAAGGGGTGGTCGACAACCTGCTGGGCGGCACGGTGGCCGCACCCGTCAGCGAGCTGATCAATGCTCTGACCCAGCCTGACACGGGCACGTTGTCCGAAGTGACCGGCGCGCTCGAGAGCCTGACTGCCGTCGAGGGCGGCCCGCTCGGGGTGCTGACCGAGCTGGTGGATCAACTGACTACGGTGCCCGGCCAGGGGCTCGAGCCTCTGATCGACACGCTCAATGGTTTGGTTGGAGAATTGTCCAGCGAAGGCAATGGCGCCGGGACGCTGCAGGATGTCGTGGAAAACCTGCTCGGTGAAAATGGTGCGCTGGGCGGCCTGCTGGCCGAAGGCGGCGCGCTGGCGGGTGTCGGCGGCCTGCTGGGCAGCCTGGCTGGCGGCAACGCGGGTGGCTCGGGCAATGAAGGCTCCGGCCTGATCACTTCGGCCCAGGATGTGGTGGACAACCTGCTGGGCGGCACGGTGGCCGCTCCCGTGTCCAACCTGCTCGATGCGCTGATCGCTCCCAGCGACAGCACACTGTCCGAGGTCACCGGCGCGCTCGAGGATCTGACCAGCACCGAGGGCGGCCCCGCAGGGGTGCTGACCGAGCTCGTGGGCGGCCTGACACAGGTCCCCGGCGAAGGGCTCGAACCTGTCATCGACGTGCTGAACGACCTGATTGCCGGCATTTCCGACAGCGGCACGGACAGCGGTCTGGGCGGCATCGTCGAAGGCGTGCTGGGCGACAACGGTCTGCTGGGCGGCTTGCTCAGCGGCAACGGCGGCCTGCTCTCCGGCGTGACCGGTAACGAAGGCGTGCTCGGCGGCCTGCTCGGCAACGAAGGCGGCCTGCTCTCCGGCGTCACCGGTAACGAGGGCGTGCTCGGCGGCTTGCTCGGCAACGAAGGCGGCCTGCTCTCCGGCGTCACCGGCGAGGAAGGCGTGCTCGGCGGCCTGCTCGGCAACGAA